>OAWM01000374.1_pt1 | contig 36495 bp, 31 predicted proteins | sample 1495501 | NCBI WGS metagenome assembly OAWM01 (sample SAMEA2580210, study PRJEB22360) | human gut metagenome | biome: human gut; feature: human-associated habitat; material: faeces | place: Denmark | collected 2008/2010 | reverse complement strand
TTTCGCCATGAGGCGGTGCTTGGCGGTAGCGGCCTCGCCGTATCCGGCGTACCTTATGCAACGTTGCTAACGGTGTTAATGATCCTCTCCTGCCTTGTCCAGCTTGGCCCGTTGCCGGTACTGATTCCGGCGATTATCTGGCTCTACTGGACTGGCGATACCACCTGGGGAACGGTATTGTTAGTGTGGAGCGGTGTGGTTGGCACGCTGGATAACGTCATCCGCCCAATGTTAATTCGCATGGGTGCCGATTTACCGCTGATCCTGATTCTCTCTGGCGTTATTGGTGGTTTGATTGCTTTCGGGATGATCGGTCTGTTTATTGGTCCGGTTCTGTTAGCCGTTTCCTGGCGTCTGTTTGCCGCGTGGGTGGAAGAAGTCCCGCCGCCGACGGACCAACCGGAAGAAATTCTCGAAGAACTTGGCGAAATCGAGAAACCGAATAAGTAATTTCTCATCAGGCGGCTCTGCCGCCTGATTGTTAACCACCGCTAATTGATATTTTCTTGCTCTTCCCCATATTTTCCTGCTTACCGCCATTCAGCTGGTAGTACCTGTCGCAAATTCTTTACAGTTTTTAAACTAATGAGACGAATCTGATCGACGCAAAAAGTCCGTATGCCTACTATTAGCTCACGGTTATAAATCAACATATTGATTTATAAGCATGGAAATCCCCTGAGTGAAACAACGAATTGCTGTGTGTAGTCTTTGCCCATCTCCCACGATGGGCTTTTTTTTAACATTTTTCCGCTTCGCTACCTCGCCCCTCACTCTTTCCAATAATGTTGCACAAGATACTGTGACTCTCTTCAAGCCGTCAGCAGGCTGATAATGTTATTTATATTTTATTGTTTATTTCATGCAGCCATTACACGATGAACGCTTATGAACTCCAGGCACTCCGCCATATTTTTGCCATGACTATTGATGAATGCGCGACCTGGATTGCCCAGACCGGTGACAGTGAAAGCTGGCGTCAGTGGGAAAATGGCAAGTGTGCCATTCCTGATCGTGTAGTCGAGCAACTGTTGGCTATGCGTCAGCAAAGAAAAAAACATCTTCATGCCATCATAGAGAAAATAAATAACCGCATCGGCAACAACACCATGCGTTTTTTCCCCGACTTAACCGCATTTCAACGAGTCTACCCTGATGGCAATTTTATTGACTGGAAGATCTATCAATCGGTAGCTGCTGAATTATATGCACACGATCTGGAGCGGCTTTGTTAATTTTTCCACAGAAAGGAATTGTCGTTGTTACAACAATAATGAACGGATGCTGACACAACATCGCTTCACTTTTTAAAGCACCTTTGCTAAGTAGAACCTATGAAAAATCCCTATTTCCCTACCGCACTTGGGTTGTATTTTAATTACCTGGTGCATGGTATGGGCGTCCTTTTGATGAGCCTGAATATGGCCTCGCTGGAGACACTTTGGCAGACTAATGCCGCGGGTGTCTCGATAGTTATCTCATCGCTGGGCATTGGTCGATTAAGTGTCTTGCTTTTTGCAGGATTATTATCCGATCGCTTTGGTCGCCGCCCTTTTATCATGCTCGGGATGTGCTGCTATATGGCCTTCTTTTTTGGCATCCTGCAGACCAATAACATCATTATCGCTTATGTTTTTGGCTTTCTGGCGGGAATGGCAAACAGTTTTCTCGATGCAGGCACTTATCCCAGTTTGATGGAAGCTTTTCCACGCTCACCTGGGACAGCCAATATTTTAATTAAAGCATTTGTTTCCAGCGGACAATTTTTATTACCGCTAATCATTAGCCTGTTAGTGTGGGCTGAACTGTGGTTCGGTTGGTCCTTTATGATTGCTGCAGGCATTATGTTTATTAACGCTCTGTTTTTATACCGTTGTACGTTCCCACCCCATCCGGGTCGTCGCTTACCTGTCATAAAGAAAACCACCAGCTCTACGGAACATCGCTGTTCAATTATCGATTTAGCCAGTTATACCTTATATGGCTATATCTCAATGGCAACGTTTTATCTGGTTAGCCAGTGGCTGGCACAGTACGGACAATTTGTTGCAGGCATGTCATACACTATGTCGATCAAACTACTCAGTATCTACACCGTGGGTTCGCTGCTTTGTGTATTTATTACCGCTCCACTCATTCGTAATACCGTTCGCCCAACAACATTACTGATGCTGTACACCTTTATCTCATTTATTGCTCTGTTTACCGTCTGCCTGCATCCCACATTTTATGTGGTGATAATATTTGCTTTTGTCATTGGTTTTACCTCTGCTGGAGGTGTTGTGCAAATTGGCCTGACGTTAATGGCTGAACGTTTCCCTTACGCTAAAGGTAAAGCTACAGGGATCTATTACAGTGCGGGCAGTATTGCGACCTTTACTATTCCGTTGATTACGGCTCATCTGTCCCAAAGAAGTATTGCCGATATTATGTGGTTCGATACCGCCATCGCTGCCATCGGTTTTTTACTGGCACTGTTTATCGGCTTACGCAGCCGCAAAAAAACGCGGCATCACTCGCTAAAGGAAAATGTCGCTCCGGGTGGGTAATGCAATATTCTTTTCAGGTCATGCAAGATCTTACGGATAAATAACTCTTTCTGCGCTAACTAAGGAAAATCGCGATCAAAAACAAACTATGACATGCAATATTCCTGGAAACATAAACTTTATGCCATGTACCCAGGGAAAATCATCTTCAGTATAGTAATTATGTAAACCGTCGGAGAACAATACGTACGGTAACGAAATTATCTTTCAGCAAGGAGCTGTGAAAATGTCTCAAAATAAGGCTTTCAGCACGCCATTTATCCTGGCTGTTCTTTGTATTTACTTCAGCTACTTCCTGCACGGCATTAGTGTTATTACGCTTGCCCAAAATATGTCATCTCTGGCGGAAAAGTTTTCCACTGACAACGCGGGCATTGCCTACTTAATTTCCGGTATCGGTTTGGGGCGATTGATCAGTATTTTATTCTTCGGTGTGATCTCCGATAAGTTTGGTCGTCGGGCGGTGATATTAATGGCAGTAATAATGTATCTGCTATTCTTCTTTGGTATTCCCGCTTGCCCGAATTTAACTCTCGCCTACGGTCTGGCAGTGTGCGTAGGTATCGCTAACTCAGCGCTGGATACGGGTGGCTACCCCGCGCTCATGGAATGCTTTCCGAAAGCCTCTGGTTCGGCGGTCATACTGGTTAAAGCGATGGTGTCATTTGGGCAAATGTTCTACCCAATGCTGGTGAGCTATATGTTGCTCAATAATATCTGGTACGGCTATGGGCTGATTATTCCGGGTATTCTATTTGTACTGATCACGCTGATGCTGTTGAAAAGCAAATTCCCCAGCCAGTTGGTGGACGCCAGCGTAACTAATGAATTACCGCAAATGAACAGCAAACCGTTAGTCTGGCTGGAAGGTGTTTCATCGGTACTGTTCGGTGTAGCCGCATTCTCGACCTTTTATGTGATTGTGGTGTGGATGCCCAAATATGCGATGGCTTTTGCTGGTATGTCAGAAGCTGAGGCATTAAAAACCATCTCTTATTACAGTATGGGCTCGTTGGTCTGTGTCTTTATTTTTGCCGCACTACTGAAAAAAATGGTCCGGCCCATCTGGGCTAATGTATTTAACTCTGCACTGGCAACAATAACAGCAGCCATTATCTACCTGTACCCTTCTCCACTGGTGTGCAATGCCGGAGCCTTTGTTATCGGTTTCTCAGCAGCTGGCGGCATTTTACAGCTCGGCGTTTCGGTCATGTCAGAGTTTTTTCCCAAAAGCAAAGCCAAAGTCACCAGTATTTATATGATGATGGGTGGACTGGCTAACTTTGTTATTCCACTGATTACCGGTTATCTGTCGAACATCGGCCTGCAATATATTATTGTTCTCGATTTTACTTTCGCGCTGCTGGCCCTGATTACCGCAATTATTGTTTTTATCCGCTATTACCGCGTTTTCATTATTCCTGAAAATGATGTGCGGTTTGGCGAGCGTAAATTTTGCACCCGGTTAAACACAATTAAGCATAGAGGTTAAAGGAGTTAATTATGGATGTTACCGCAAAATACGAATTGATTGGGTTGATGGCCTATCCTATCCGCCACAGTTTATCGCCCGAAATGCAGAATAAAGCCTTAGAAAAAGCGGGATTGCCATTTACCTATATGGCCTTCGAAGTGGATAACGATAGCTTTCCTGGAGCAATTGAAGGATTAAAAGCCCTCAAAATGCGCGGAACTGGTGTATCGATGCCGAACAAACAACTGGCGTGTGAATATGTTGATGAATTAACACCAGCTGCCAAACTGGTGGGGGCCATCAACACCATCGTTAATGATGATGGCTATCTGCGTGGCTATAACACCGACGGCACGGGCCATATTCGCGCCATTAAAGAGAGCGGTTTTGATATCAAAGGCAAAACGATGGTGCTGTTAGGGGCCGGTGGTGCCTCAACGGCAATTGGCGCGCAGGGGGCAATTGAAGGTTTAAAAGAAATTAAACTCTTTAACCGTCGGGATGAGTTCTTCGATAAAGCCCTCGCCTTCGCGCAGCGGGTTAATGAAAACACCGATTGTGTCGTCACGGTCACCGATCTCGCCGATCAGCAAGCCTTTGCTGAAGCCCTGGCTTCCGCCGACATTTTAACCAATGGCACAAAAGTGGGTATGAAACCCCTTGAGAATGAATCATTGGTTAATGATATCAGTCTGTTACATCCGGGACTTCTGGTCACTGAATGCGTGTATAACCCGCATATGACGAAGTTATTGCAGCAGGCGCAACAAGCTGGTTGCAAAACGATTGATGGATACGGCATGTTGTTGTGGCAAGGGGCTGAACAGTTCACATTATGGACTGGCAAAGATTTCCCTCTGGAATATGTTAAACAGGTCATGGGGTTCGGTGCCTGACAGGCTGACCGCGTGCAGAAAGGGTAAAAAATGAAAACCGTAACTGTAAAAGATCTCGTCATTGGTACGGGCGCACCTAAAATCATCGTCTCGCTGATGGCGAAAGATATCGCCAGCGTGAAATCCGAAGCTCTCGCCTATCGTGAAGCGGACTTTGATATTCTGGAATGGCGTGTGGACCACTATGCCGACCTCTCCAATGTGGAGTCTGTCATGGCGGCAGCAAAAATTCTCCGTGAGACCATGCCAGAAAAACCGCTGCTGTTTACCTTCCGCAGTGCCAAAGAAGGCGGCGAGCAGGCGATTTCCACCGAGGCTTATATTGCACTCAATCGTGCAGCCATCGACAGCGGCCTGGTTGATATGATCGATCTGGAGTTATTTACCGGTGATGATCAGGTTAAAGAAACCGTCGCCTACGCCCACGCGCATGATGTGAAAGTAGTCATGTCCAACCATGACTTCCATAAAACGCCGGAAGCCGAAGAAATCATTGCCCGTCTGCGCAAAATGCAATCCTTCGACGCCGATATTCCTAAGATTGCGCTGATGCCGCAAAGTACCAGCGATGTGCTGACGTTGCTTGCCGCGACCCTGGAGATGCAGGAGCAGTATGCCGATCGTCCAATTATCACGATGTCGATGGCAAAAACTGGCGTAATTTCTCGTCTGGCTGGTGAAGTATTTGGCTCGACGGCAACTTTTGGTGCGGTAAAAAAAGCGTCTGCGCCAGGGCAAATCTCGGTAAATGATTTGCGCACGGTATTAACTATTTTACACCAGGCATAAGCAATAATATTTCGGCGGGAACACCCTCCCCGCCGAACTAAAAAATATATTCAATCGTATTTAATAAAAATATTTCGTGAGTCTCTGTGCGCTAATTCTCCATTTGGCGTAGGGAAAATCACATCTGAATCAGGAATTAACAATGAAACCTGTAAAACCACCTCGTATTAATGGACGAGTGCCGGTCCTGTCGGCACAGGAAGCGGTGAATTATATTCCCGACGAAGCAACACTTTGTGTGTTAGGCGCTGGCGGCGGTATTCTGGAAGCCACCACGTTAATTACTGCTCTTGCTGATAAATATAAACAGACTCAAACACCACGTAATTTATCGATTATTAGTCCAACAGGGCTTGGCGATCGCGCCGACCGTGGTATTAGTCCTCTGGCGCAAGAAGGTCTGGTGAAATGGGCATTATGTGGTCACTGGGGACAATCGCCGCGTATTTCTGAACTCGCAGAACAAAATAAAATTATTGCTTATAACTACCCACAAGGTGTACTTACACAAACCTTACGCGCCGCCGCAGCCCACCAGCCTGGTATTATTAGTGATATTGGCATCGGGATATTTGTCGATCCACGCCAGCAAGGCGGCAAACTGAATGAAGTCACTAAAGAAGACCTGATTAAACTGGTCGAGTTTGATAACAAAGAATATCTCTATTACAAAGCGATTGCGCCAGATATTGCCTTCATTCGCGCTACCACCTGCGACAGTGAAGGCTACGCCACTTTTGAAGATGAGGTGATGTATCTCGACGCATTGGTTATTGCCCAGGCGGTGCACAATAACGGCGGTATTGTGATGATGCAGGTGCAGAAAATGGTTAAGAAAGCCACGCTGCATCCTAAATCTGTCCGTATTCCGGGTTATCTGGTGGATATTGTGGTGGTCGATCCGGATCAAACCCAACTGTATGGCGGTGCACCGGTTAACCGCTTTATTTCTGGTGACTTCACCCTTGATGACAGTACCAAACTTAGCCTGCCCCTAAACCAACGTAAATTAGTTGCGCGGCGCGCATTATTCGAAATGCGTAAAGGCGCGGTGGGGAATGTCGGCGTCGGTATTGCTGACGGCATTGGCCTGGTCGCCCGAGAAGAAGGTTGTGCTGATGACTTTATTCTGACGGTAGAAACAGATCCGATTGGCGGAATTACTTCACAGGGGATCGCCTTTGGCGCGAACGTGAATACCCGTGCCATTCTGGATATGACGTCCCAGTTTGATTTTTATCACGGTGGCGGTCTGGATGTTTGTTATTTGAGTTTTGCTGAAGTCGACCAGCACGGTAACGTCGGCGTGCATAAATTCAATGGTAAAATCATGGGCACCGGTGGATTTATTGATATCAGTGCCACTTCGAAGAAAATCATTTTCTGCGGCACATTAACTGCGGGCAGTTTAAAAACAGAAATTACCGACGGCAAATTAAATATCGTCCAGGAAGGACGGGTGAAGAAATTTATTCGGGAACTACCGGAAATTACTTTCAGCGGAAAAATCGCTCTCGAGCGAGGGCTGGATGTTCGTTATATCACTGAGCGCGCAGTATTCACGCTGAAAGAAGACGGCCTGCATTTAATCGAAATCGCCCCTGGCGTCGATTTACAAAAAGATATTCTCGACAAAATGGATTTCACCCCAGTGATTTCGCCAGAACTCAAACTGATGGACGAAAGATTATTTATCGATGCGGCGATGGGTTTTGTCCTGCCTGAAGCGGCTCATTAACAGGAGTATAATGATGGATTTTTCTTTAACTGAAGAACAAGAACTGCTGCTGGCCAGTATTCGCGAACTGATTACGACTAACTTTCCGGAAGAGTATTTCCGCACCTGCGATCAAAACGGGACATATCCGCGTGAGTTTATGCGGGCGCTGGCGGATAACGGTATTTCCATGCTTGGCGTGCCGGAAGAATTTGGTGGTATCCCTGCGGATTACGTCACCCAAATGCTGGCGCTGATGGAAGTGTCAAAATGCGGTGCTCCGGCATTTTTAATTACCAACGGTCAATGTATTCACAGTATGCGCCGTTTCGGTTCTGCAGAGCAGCTACGTAAAACGGCAGAGAGCACCCTGGAAACGGGTGATCCCGCCTATGCCCTGGCGTTGACGGAACCAGGTGCTGGCTCAGATAACAACAGTGCCACTACCACTTACACGCGTAAAAACGGCAAGGTCTACATCAACGGACAAAAAACCTTTATTACCGGTGCGAAAGAGTACCCGTATATGCTGGTGCTGGCGCGCGATCCGCAACCGAAAGATCCCAAAAAAGCCTTCACCCTGTGGTGGGTCGACTCCAGTAAGCCCGGCATTAAGATTAACCCGCTGCATAAAATCGGCTGGCATATGCTCAGCACCTGCGAAGTCTATCTCGACAACGTGGAGGTTGAAGAGAGCGACATGGTGGGCGAAGAAGGAATGGGTTTCCTCAATGTGATGTACAACTTTGAGATGGAGCGCCTGATCAACGCCGCGCGCAGCACCGGCTTTGCCGAATGCGCCTTTGAAGATGCCGCCCGCTATGCCAACCAACGTATCGCTTTTGGTAAGCCCATTGGTCATAACCAGATGATCCAGGAAAAACTGGCGCTGATGGCGATTAAGATCGACAACATGCGCAACATGGTGCTGAAAGTGGCATGGCAAGCCGATCAGCATCAGTCACTGCGCACCAGCGCGGCGCTGGCAAAACTGTACTGTGCACGTACCGCAATGGAAGTCATTGATGATGCGATTCAAATCATGGGCGGTCTGGGCTATACCGATGAGGCGCGCGTCTCCCGCTTCTGGCGTGATGTCCGTTGTGAACGTATCGGCGGCGGTACAGACGAAATTATGATTTACGTAGCAGGTCGGCAGATCCTGAAAGACTATCAGAACAAATAATCTGCAGGCGGCGCAGCTTCTTAACAAACTGCGCCGCCAGATTTATCCAACAAGACTTACCGGTTGAGGAAATTCAGATAGGATTTCTTGTTCCGCAAAACAGTTTTTAAATTGTCTACGGTAATCGCTGGGCGAACAACCGACATGGCGCAAAAACAGTTTGGCAAAGTGATCGACATTTTCATAACCCACACGCCAGGAGATCTCTGCCTGTGATAATTCAGTATTAGTGAGTGACCATTTTGCTTCCGTCATACGCCGTTGAATAACATAGTTAATAGGGGAAATACGATACTCTTTGGTAAATTCATGGCAAATATAACTGACGCTGGCACGAAATTTTTTCGATAACTGTTCTAAAGTGATTTTTTCGCGATAATTATTATTCAGATAGAAAAGAATATCTTTTATCAGAACATCTTTTTTAATATACCCCTGCTCCGAACGATAAGCATTTTTAAAATTTTCGTAGTAAAGAATGGCTAACGTATAGGCAAATGCATCCCATAACGAAGATGTTTGGCTATTTTTACTTTGCGGCAAAATCACACTTAGCTCATTAAATAAGGTTTTTATGACTTCTTTTCCCTGCCCCGCGGCAATTACCGGACAAGAATGCGGTTGCAGTAGCTGATTTTCCTCAGCCCCCTGAAACTGAAAGCCGTACAGCGCACAGGTACACGTCGTTGCCGGATCGTTAACGTCAGAGGCCACCGCATGCAGCCTGCCGCGTTCTATCACCACAATGTCATCCGCATGTGCGACATATAACGAAGAATCGATGGTAAACCTTGCAACCCCTTTCTTGACGTAAATCAACTCGGTTTCATTGTCATGAACGTGATGTCCGGACTCCCATTTTGGATCATCGCTAAATGCAAAACGTGAAAGCCGTGGCGTTTTACCGGCGACAAACAGCGTTTCACTGGCGTTATCAAAACAGCGTTGATACATGACAACCTCCCTATTCCATGAGCAAGCAAAAACAATATATGCCGGATAAAATACGGCGTGTATTGCGGTTATACAACCGCGTTTAGCGAGAGCTAAACAAGATTATTTACACTGAATGCAAGATTGTACGGTCATGGAATAACTATATTGCCGCAAATTGCACTTTTGTTTTAGCGATCGCATTTTTTTTGCAAGATTGTTGGCAAGGAAAACAGCTTGCTCCGTCGAAAACCCCGCACCGCTATCGCACACTATTTTCAGGCCATTTTTACCTTCCATCGGAGATGGTTCCGTATGCGACTCACAGGAGAAATCATGAAAATAATAACCTGCTTTAAGCTGGTGCCTGAAGAACAGGACATTGTTGTCACTCCAGAATACACCCTGAATTTCGACAATGCCGACGCCAAAATCAGCCAGTTCGATCTCAATGCCATTGAAGCTGCAAGCCAGCTCGCAACAGATGACGATGAGATAGCCGCGCTGACCGTTGGCGGCTCATTGTTGCAGAACTCGAAAGTGCGCAAAGACGTGCTATCCCGCGGGCCGCACAGCCTGTATTTGGTGCAGGATGCGCAACTTGAACATGCACTGCCTCTCGATACCGCAAAAGCGCTGGCGGCAGCAATTGAAAAGATCGGCTTCGATTTACTGATCTTTGGTGAAGGTTCCGGCGACCTTTATGCCCAGCAGGTTGGCTTGCTGGTCGGAGAAATTCTGCAACTTCCGGTGATTAATGCAGTGAGTGCTATTCAGCGTCAGGGCAATACACTGGTGATTGAACGCACGCTTGAAGATGATGTTGAAGTTATTGAACTCTCTGTTCCAGCCGTGCTCTGCGTCACCTCCGATATTAACGTGCCACGCATTCCTTCGATGAAAGCCATTCTCGGCGCGGGTAAAAAACCGGTAAATCAGTGGCAGGCAAGTGATATTGACTGGAGCCAGAGCGCGCCACTTGCTGAACTGGTCGGCATTCGCGTACCGCCGCAAACAGAACGTAAGCACATCATTATCGATAACGATTCGCCGGAGGCCATTGCCGAGCTGGCGGAACATCTGAAGAAAGCCCTGAACTGAAGCCTACGGAGAAGAAACGATGAGTCAATTAAACAGCGTCTGGGTCTTTAGCGATAATCCTGAACGTTATGCTGAACTGTTTGGCGGCGCTCAGCAATGGGGCCAACAGGTGTATGCCATTGTACAAAATACCGACCAGGCGCAGGCAGTTATGCCTTATGGTCCAAAATGTCTTTATGTTCTTGCGCAAAACGACGCGCTGCAACGCACTGAAAATTACGCCGAAAGCATTGCTGCCCTGCTGAAAGATAAACACCCCGCTATGTTGCTGTTGGCCGCGACGAAACGTGGTAAAGCGCTGGCAGCACGGTTAAGTGTGCAACTGAATGCGGCGCTGGTGAACGATGCCACGGCGGTGGATATTGTCGATGGTCACATTTGCGCCGAACACCGGATGTATGGCGGGTTAGCGTTCGCTCAGGAAAAGATCAACAGCCCGCTGGCGATCATTACCCTTGCACCCGGTGTTCAGGAACCGTGCACCAGTGATACCTCTCATCAGTGCCCGACAGAAACGGTACCTTATGTTGCTCCGCGTCATGAAATTCTCTGTCGCGAACGCCGTGCGAAAGCCGCAAGCAGCGTGGACCTGAGCAAAGCAAAACGTGTGGTTGGCGTCGGTCGTGGACTGGCGGCGGTGCTGAATGCTGAAGTCGGCTGTTCACGTCCAATTGCCGAAGGCGAGAACTGGATGGAGCGTGAACGTTATATCGGTGTCTCCGGCGTGTTGCTGAAATCCGATCTCTACCTGACGCTGGGGATCTCCGGGCAGATCCAGCATATGGTTGGCGGCAACGGCGCAAAAGTGATTGTCGCCATCAATAAAGATAAAAATGCGCCAATCTTCAACTATGCCGACTACGGTCTGGTGGGCGATATCTACAAAGTCGTCCCTGCCCTGATTAGCCAGTTGAGCCGCTAATTCCCCTTTCAACCACATCTCCCGCTGTAAACGCAGCGGGAAGGGAGCATAACGCATGTCGGATGACAAATTTGATGCCATTGTGGTCGGTGCGGGCGTTGCTGGTAGCGTTGCCGCACTGGTCATGGCACGAGCCGGGCTGGATGTCCTGGTGATAGAACGCGGCGACAGTGCCGGATGTAAAAACATGACCGGCGGGCGTCTTTATGCCCACACACTTGAAGCAATCATTCCAGGCTTTGCAGTATCAGCGCCGGTAGAACGCAAGGTCACACGCGAGAAAATCTCCTTCTTAACCGAAGAAAGCGCCGTTACCCTCGATTTTCACCGCGAGCAGCCAGATGTTCCGCAACACGCATCTTATACCGTATTGCGTAATCGTCTGGACCCGTGGTTGATGGAACAAGCCGAGCAGGCGGGCGCGCAGTTTATCCCAGGCGTTCGCGTCGACGCGCTGGTTCGTGAAGGAAACAAGGTCACTGGCGTGCAGGCTGGGGATGATATTCTCGAAGCGAATGTGGTGATTCTGGCTGATGGCGTTAACTCGATGCTTGGCCGCTCGCTGGGAATGGTTCCCGCTTCCGATCCGCATCATTACGCTGTTGGTGTTAAAGAGGTTATTGGCCTCACACCAGAACAGATCAACGATCGCTTTAATATTACGGGCGAGGAAGGTGCCGCCTGGCTGTTTGCCGGTTCCCCTTCTGACGGCCTGATGGGCGGGGGATTTCTCTATACCAACAAGGATTCCATATCCTTGGGGCTGGTTTGTGGATTGGGTGATATCGCCCATGCGCAAAAAAGCGTGCCGCAAATGCTGGAAGATTTTAAACAACACCCCGCCATTCGCCCGCTGATTAGCGGCGGCAAACTGCTTGAATATTCCGCGCATATGGTGCCGGAAGGCGGTCTGGCAATGGTGCCGCAACTGGTTAACGAGGGCGTGATGATCGTTGGTGACGCCGCAGGCTTCTGCCTGAATTTGGGTTTTACGGTCCGCGGCATGGATTTAGCCATTGCATCGGCTCAGGCTGCCGCCACAACGGTGATCGCCGCCAAAGAACGCGCGGATTTCTCCGCCAGCAGTCTGGCGCAATACAAACGTGAGCTGGAACAAAGCTGCGTCATGCGTGATATGCAGCATTTTCGCAAGATCCCGGCGCTGATGGAAAACCCGCGCCTGTTTAGCCAATACCCACGAATGGTAGCCGACATCATGAACGAGATGTTCACCATCGACGGCAAACCAAACCAGCCGGTACGAAAAATGATCATGGGACATGCGAAGAAAATTGGGCTGATCAACTTGCTGAAAGATGGCATTAAGGGAGCAACCGCGCTATGAGCCAGAACGCTACGGTTAACGTCGACATCAAATTAGGCGTCAATAAATTCCATGTTGATGAGGGCCACCCGCATATCATTCTGGCGGAAAATCCCGATATCAATGAATTCCATAAATTAATGAAAGCCTGCCCTGCCGGACTTTATAAGCAGGATGACGCAGGAAACATTCATTTTGATTCCGCCGGTTGTCTGGAGTGCGGCACCTGTCGGGTGCTGTGCGGTAACACTATTCTCGAACAGTGGCAATATCCCGCAGGCACCTTCGGTATTGATTTTCGCTACGGCTAATCATGCATCCCACAGGCCCGCATCTCGGGCCTGATGTTCTGTTTCGAGAGTCCAACATGAAAGTGACATTAACGTTTAACGAACAACGTCGTGCGGCGTATCGTCAGCAAGGGTTATGGGGCGGTGCTTCGCTGGCCGATTACTGGCAGCAGACCGCTCGTGCGATGCCAGACAAAATTGCCGTGGTCGATAATCATGGTGCATCGTACACCTATAGCGCGCTCGATCACGCCGCGAGCTGTCTGGCAAACTGGATGTTAGCGAAGGGTATTGAATCAGGCGATCGCATCGCATTTCAACTGCCTGGCTGGTGTGAATTTACCGTTATCTATCTTGCCTGCCTGAAAATCGGTGCAGTTTCCGTGCCGCTGTTGCCTTCCTGGCGGGAAGCAGAACTGGTGTGGGTGCTCAATAAGTGTCAGGCAAAAATGTTCTTTGCACCGACGTTGTTTAAACAAACGCGTCCGGTAGATTTAATCCTGCCGCTGCAAAATCAGCTTCCACAACTACAACAAATTGTCGGCGTGGACAAACTGGCTCCCGCCACCTCTTCCCTCTCATTAAGTCAGATTATCGCCGACAATACCTCACTGACCACGGCGATAACGACCCACGGCGATGAATTAGCTGCGGTGCTGTTTACCTCCGGAACCGAGGGTCTGCCAAAGGGCGTGATGCTAACGCATAACAATATTCTCGCCAGTGAGCGGGCTTATTGCGCGCGACTGAATCTGACCTGGCAGGATGTCTTTATGATGCCTGCGCCACTTGGTCACGCAACGGGCTTTCTGCATGGCGTAACGGCACCATTCTTAATTGGCGCTCGCAGCGTGTTGTTAGATATTTTCACTCCTGATGCGTGTCTCGCGCTGCTTGAGCAGCAGCGTTGCACCTGTATGCTCGGCGCAACGCCGTTTGTCTATGATCTTTTGAATGTACTAGAGAAACAACCCGCGGACCTTTCAGCGCTGCGTTTCTTTCTTTGCGGCAGAACCACAATCCCCAAAAAAGTGGCGCGTGAATGCCAGCAGCGCGGCATTAAATTATTAAGTGTTTATGGTTCCACAGAAAGTTCGCCGCATGCGGTGGTGAATCTCGATGATCCTTTGTCGCGCTTTATGCACACCGATGGTTACGCTGCCGCAGGTGTAGAGATTAAAGTGGTCGATGACGCACGCAAGACCTTACCGCCAGGTTGCGAAGGTGAAGAAGCCTCGCGTGGCCCCAATGTGTTTATGGGGTATTTTGATGAACCTGAATTAACCGCCCGTGCCCTGGATGAAGAAGGCTGGTATTACAGCGGCGATCTCTGCCGTATGGATGAGGCTGGCTATATAAAAATTACCGGACGCAAAAAAGATATTATTGTCCGCGGCGGCGAAAATATTAGCAGCCGTGAAGTGGAAGATATTTTATTGCAGCATCCTAAAATTCACGATGCCTGTGTGGTTGCAATGTCCGATGAACGTTTAGGTGAACGATCATGCGCTTATGTCGTGCTGAAAGCGCCGCATCATTCATTATCGCTGGAAGAGGTAGTGGCTTTTTTTAGCCGTAAACGGGTCGCAAAATATAAATATCCTGAACATATCGTGGTAATCGAAAAACTACCGCGAACTACCTCAGGTAAAATACAAAAGTTTTTGTTAAGAAAAGATATTATGCGGCGTTTAACGCAGGATGTCTGTGAAGAGATTGAATAAGTTTCATCTTCGGGGATCACATAACCCCGGCGACTAAACGCCGCCGGGGATTTATTTTATTTCTTCAGTTCAGCCAGGCTTAACCAGGTTTGCACCACGGTGTCCGGGTTCAGAGACAGGCTATCGATCCCCTCTTCCATCAACCATGCGGCAAAGTCTTCGTGGTCGGACGGACCCTGACCGCAAATCCCGACATATTTGCCCTGTTTCTTCGCGGCACGGATAGCCATCGACAGCAGTGCTTTCACCGCATCGTTGCGCTCATCGAACAATTCAGACACCACGCCGGAGTCACGGTCCAGACCGAGCGCCAGCTGCGTCATATCGTTTGAGCCAATTGAGAAGCCGTCGAAATATTCGAGGAACTGCTCGGCCAGCAAGGCGTTGGACGGGATTTCACACATCATGATGATTTTCAGCCCGTTCTCGCCACGTTTCAGCCCCTGACGCGCCAGTTCTTCAACCACCGCTTTCGCCTGATCTACGGTACGCACGAACGGGATCATGATCTCAACGTTGGTCAGTCCCATGTCGTTGCGCACACGTTTCACTGCTTCACACTCCAGCGCGAAACAGTCGCGGAAGCTGTCGGAAACATAGCGGCCCGCGCCACGGAAGCCGAGCATCGGGTTCTCTTCATCTGGCTCGTAACGCTCACCACCGACCAGGTTGGCATATTCGTTCGATTTAAAATCAGAGAGACGGACAATGACGCGCTTCGGATAAAACGCGGCACCCAGCGTCGCGATCCCTTCAGTCAGACGACCAACGTAAAATTCACGCGGAGAATCAAAACCTTTCATCATCTCGCGGATTTCGTTTTGCAACTGCGGTTCCTGATCGTCAAACTCAAGCAGTGCGCGTGGGTGGACGCCAATCATACGGTTGATGATAAATTCCAGACGCGCAAGGCCCACGCCTTCGTTCGGTAGGCAGGCGAAGTCGAAAGCACGGTCCGGGTTACCGACGTTCATCATCACTTTCAACGGCAGATCCGGCATCGTTTCTACGCTGGAGCTTTTCACGCTAAATTCCAGCAACTCCGCATAGACGTAACCGGTATCACCTTCGGCACAAGAAACAGTGACGTTCTCACCGTCTTTCATCCGTTCTGTTGCATCTCCACAGCCCACTACCGCCGGAATGCCCAGTTCACGAGCGATGATCGCCGCGTGACAGGTACGACCGCCACGGTTGGTGACGATGGCAGATGCTTTCTTCATGATCGGTTCCCAGTCCGGGTCGGTCATGTCAGTAACCAGCACGTCGCCAGGTTCGATGCGGTTCATTTCGCTGATGTCATGGATGACTTTCACCGGACCCGCACCGATGCGATGACCGATAGCACGGCCTTCGGCGATAATCTTACCCTGTGAATGCAGCGTATAACGCTCCATGACCTGACCGCGTGAGCGCACGGTTTCCGGACGCGCCTGCACAATGAACAGTTTACCGGTGTGGCCATCTTTCGCCCACTCAATATCCATCGGGCGACCGTAGTGTTTCTCAATTTGTACGGCCTGTTTTGCCAGTTCCTGCACTTCTTCGTTGGTCAGCGAGAAGATGTCACGCTGTTCCTGCGGTACGTCTTCGATTTTAACCTGCTTGCCGTGCTCCTGGGTCGGCGCGTAAACCATGCGGATTTTTTTCGACCCCATGGTGCGGCGCACGATAGCCGGGCGATTCGCCGCCAGTGTCGGTTTATGCACGTAAAACTCATCCGGGTTAACCGCACCCTGCACGACCATCTCACCAAGGCCCCATGCGGAAGTGATAAACACCACCTGGTCAAAGCCGGATTCGGTATCAATGGAGAACATCACGCCAGATGATGCGAGGTCAGAGCGCACCATCCGTTGAACACCGGCGGAGAGCGCCACACCACGGTGATCGTAACCCTGGTGCACACGATAAGAGATGGCGCGATCGTTAAACAGAGAAGCAAATACATGTTTCACTGCCACGAGAACGGCGTCAAAACCCTGAACGTTGAGGAAGGTTTCCTGCTGACCGGCAAAAGAAGCGTCCGGCATATCTTCTGCGGTGGCGGAGGAGCGCACCGCAAAAGAGGCGTTTTCGTCATCGGCGGAAAGCTGTGCATAGGCTTCGCGGATGGCGTTTTCCAGCTCAGGCTGGAAGGGAGTGTCGATAATCCACTGGCGGATTTGCGCGCCCGCTTTCGCAAGCTGAGTAACATCGTCAATATCCGTTTTATCCAGCAGTTCATAAATGCGCTGGTTTACGCCGCTTTGGTCCAGAAACTGGTTAAACGCGTCGGCGGTTGTGGCGAAACCATTCGGAACGGAAACACCCATTCCGGAAAGATTAGTAATCATTTCACCCAGGGAGGCATTTTTGCCCCCAACCCTGTCTACATCATTCATGCCGAGTTGGTTATACCAAAGCACCAGCGGTGACGAGCCATTGTTGGACATCGAACAATCCTTTTGTGATAAATGAACGGTTTGAGAAACACATTTCTGCGCATTTATCTTTGCATATTTAACCGGATGAAAAAAACGGTGAATCGTTCAAGCAAATATATTTTTTTACTTTTTAAGACTGATCCCAGCGTTGCGCAAATCTGCTCTCTTCGACAATTTCCACATAAACCATCGGTATAAACGAAACCATAAAAATGAAATGCTGTTTTCATAAAAAATAAAATTGAAGGTTCATTTTATAAACCAGACATAACGTTCTACGCTTCTGTGCGTTTTTAATTTATGCTTTCATAGAATTATGTCTGCATCACGGGAAGAACAAAATGGATAATGCTGTTGATCGCCACGTTTTTTATATTTCTGATGGTACGGCAATAACTGCGGAGGTATTAGGACACGCAGTAATGTCACAATTTCCCGTCACTATCAGCAGCATCACGCTGCCGTTTGTCGAAAATGAGAGCCGTGCACGGGCAGTGAAGGATCAGATTGACGCAATTTATCACCAGACAGGCGTGCGCCCGCTGGTCTTCTACTCCATCGTGTTGCCGGAGATTCGCGCCATCATCTTGCAAAGTGAAGGCTTTTGCCAGGATATCGTTCAGGCGCTGGTTGCCCCGCTACAACAAGAGATGAAACTGGATCCAACGCCGATTGCTCATCGTACCCATGGCCTTAACCCTAATAATCTCAATAAATATGATGCGCGCATTGCGGCGATTGATTACACCCTCGCCCACGATGACGGCATTTCGTTGCGCAATCTGGACCAGGCTCAGGTGATCCTGCTCGGTGTTTCTCGCTGTGGTAAAACCCCCACCAGTCTGTATCTGGCAATGCAGTTTGGTATCCGCGCGGCAAACTACCCCTTTATTGCCGACGATATGGATAATCTGGTGCTACCCGCGTCGCTCAAACCGCTTCAGCATAAATTGTTCGGCCTGACTATCGACCCGGAACGTCTGGCGGCGATTCGCGAGGAACGTCGGGAGAACAGTCGCTATGCCTCGCTTCGTCAGTGCAGGATGGAAGTCGCGGAAGTGGAAGCCTTGTACCGTAAAAATCAGATCCCGTGGATTAACAGTACCAATTATTCGGTAGAAGAGATTGCCACCAAGATCCTCGATATCATGGGCCTTAGTCGCCGAATGTACTAGAGAACTAGTGCATTAGCTTGTTTTTTTGTTATCATGCTAACCACCCGGCGAGGTGTGACACACCTCGCACTTGAAATCAGCAGCGATTGGTTTATCGTGATGCGCATCACTTCCCGGCAGTCCTGCCGTAGAAGCAACAAATTTCTGAGACTTGTAATGAACAGAACTGACGAACTCCGTACTGCGCGTATTGAGAGCCTGGTAACGCCCGCCGAACTCGCGCTACGGTATCCCGTAACGCCTGGCGTCGCCACCCATGTCACCGACTCCCGCCGCAGAATTGAAAAAATACTGAATGGTGAAGATAAGCGACTGTTGGTCATTATTGGCCCCTGCTCGATCCACGATCTCACCGCTGCAATGGAGTACGCCACCCGTCTGCAGTCGCTGCGCAACCAGTACCAGTCACGGCTGGAAATCGTAATGCGCACCTATTTTGAAAAACCACGAACTGTTGTCGGCTGGAAAGGACTAATCTCCGATCCAGATTTAAACGGCAGCTATCGGGTAAATCACGGTCTGGAGCTGGCGCGCAAATTACTTTTACAGGTAAATGAGCTGGGCGTCCCAACCGCGACCGAGTTCCTCGATATGGTGACCGGTCAGTTTATTGCTGATTTAATCAGTTGGGGCGCGATTGGCGCACGTACTACCGAAAGTCAGATCCACCGCGAAATGGCTTCGGCACTCTCCTGTCCGGTAGGTTTTAAAAATGGTACCGATGGCAATACGCGGATTGCTGTGGATGCTATCCGCGCAGCCCGCGCCAGCCATATGTTCCTCTCGCCAGACAAAAATGGTCAGATGACCATCTATCAGACCAGCGGCAACCCGTATGGCCACATTATTATGCGTGGCGGCAAAAAACCGAATTATCATGCCGATGATATCGCCGCAGCCTGCGATACGCTGCACGAGTTTGATTTACCTGAACATCTGGTGGTGGATTTCAGCCACGGTAACTGCCAGAAGCAGCACCGTCGCCAGTTAGAAGTTTGTGAGGATATTTGTCAGCAAATCCGCAATGGCTCTACGGCGATTGCTGGAATTATGGCGGAAAGTTTCCTGCGCGAAGGAACGCAAAAAATCGTCGGCAGTCAGCCGCTCACTTACGGTCAATCCATTACCGACCCGTGTCTGGGCTGGGAGGATACCGAACGCCTGGTCGAAAAACTCGCCTCTGCGGTAGATACCCGCTTCTGAATGCGTGCCCATTCCTGACGGAATGGGCATTTCTGCGCAACTTGTTGTCTTCTCAACAAATTACTGCTTGCTCTGGTCAGCCATAATATTGATAATAAGAATCATTGTTATATCAATTATTATTAATTTTTATGCGTTATACGGATAGCAGAAAACTCACGCCTGAAACGGATGCCAATCACAAGACCGCTTCCCCGCAGCCTATTCGGCGAATTTCCAGCCAGACACTGTTAGGTCCGGATGGCAAACTGATTATCGATCATGACGGGCAAGAATATCTGCTCCGTAAAACTCAGGCTGGCAAGCTGCTGTTGACCAAGTAGCCTTTAACTCGAGCAGCTGACTTCCAGCCGTTTACCCCAGTCAGGTGGACGACTGACATAGTCATCATCTCTGTCGCTGAAAGGATTTCGCAACGCCTCATGCAGGCGGTGCAATTCCGTCATATCACCCTTTTCTGCCGCTTCAATCGCCCGTTGCGCCAACCAGTTGCGCAATACCAGAGCGGGGTTAACGCTTTGCATCAGTTGCTGACGCTCACTATCGCTAACCTCGTCTTGTTGCAAACGCCCCCGATAACGGGCAAACCAGTCATCAAATGCCGCACGATCAATAAACTCATCACGTAGCGGTGACGCCGCGCTGTGCTGCTCGGTCAGACTCAGCATGCGGAATGTGCGGGTATAATCGCTGCGCTCTCGCGCCATCAGACTGAATAATTCATTCAGTAGCGCGTTATCCTCTTTTTGCTCCGTCATGAAGCCCAGTTTCTGCCGCATCCGTTCTCCATAATGCGTCAACAAAACCTGCTGATAGCTGTCCAGGGCCTCATTCAGGGCATCTACGGCAACAAATGGCGACAATGTCTGCGCCAGACGCTGTAAATTCCACAACGCGACGGCAGGTTGATTATCAAAGCTGTAACGCCCTTGATGATCCGAGTGATTACAAATAAAACCGGGTTCGTAATCATCAAGAAAACCAAACGGCCCGTAATCAAGCGTCAGCCCCAGCAGCGACATGTTGTCGGTATTCATCACCCCATGAGCAAAGCCGACCGTCTGCCATTGGGCAATTAACGACGCGGTACGTGCGACAACATCGCTAAACCAGAGACGGTATTTGTCCTCATCATCTGCAAGATGTGACCAGTAATGACGAATAGCAAAGTCAGCTAACTGACGAACCTTTTCCGACTCGCGGCGGTAGTAAAAATGTTCGAAATGACCAAAGCGCAGATGACTTGGTGCCACACGCATCAGCATCGCGCCTGGCTCCGCCGTTTCCCGATACACTGGCGAATCGCTGGTGACGATACTTAACGCGCGGGTCGTCGGAATGCCCAGATAATGCATCGCCTCACTGGCGAGACTTTCTCGTATCGTCGAACGTAAAACCGCCCGTCCATCACCCATTCGCGAATAAGGCGTCAGGCCAGCACCTTTCAGATGCCAGTCCATTGTAGTGCCATCAGCAAGCAGTTGTTCGCCGAGTAAAATGCCGCGCCCATCACCCAGTTGGCCCGCCCAGACGCCGAACTGATGACCACTGTAAACCTGCGCCAGTGGTGACATACCAGGCAGTAGGGCTTCGCCGCCCCAGACACCTGCGCCATTTTTAAACAGCGACGATGGAATACTCAGCGTGTTAGCCAGTTCGGTATTATGCCAAATCAGCCGGGCATTATTTAAAGGCGTAGGGGAAAGTGCTGTATAGGTTTCTGGCAATTCATCGCGCCAGCGGGTAACAAAAGACAGGGTCATAGATCCTCCTGTTTGATAGTGTAGACGGTTACTCTCGTCTTAAACACCAGCAAACAGAAGGGTTATCGCTGAACCAACGTCGTTATCTGATTTATGGGAACGGCAGGCCACAGGCATCCCTGGAGAGCATGGAAATCGAAGGGGGTAATCTGTGCCAATATTTCTGCCGTATCAATGCCTCCCGCAATGATGCAATTGCAACAAGGGGAAATTTGCGCCTGGATCGCACGAATAAACGGTTCGAAGGAGCGGTGCGTGATTTGTTGCTGAATAAAACTTTTATCCAGCATGACGCGGGTGAAAAGACCATCAAAAACCGCTTTCATTGTGCTATTGCCTGCTCCCAAATTACCTAACACAAGGGGATACACTTGCGATAAGGATAAAAGACCGCGATTATCTTTTCCTTCATTGAGATGCGGGTAATTCTCATTAATCAACAGTTCAATAAACGGATATTTTAATAGTTCGCCTGCGTAATTATCCCTCTCTAATAATAATGTAGCCACTTGTGGCGTTAAATTAAGCCAGGCAAAGAGTTTATGTTGAATAAAAAAATGTTGGCATGATTTTAGTAATTCCAACTGCTCTGAAAATAATTGCCAATGTTGCTCCTCGGTAAGTTGCGCTATAACCCGACTCGTCGGGATACGAACCGTACCATCTTCACTGGAGAAATGGGTAATTAACTCAACGCCGACAAGGACTTGCTGGTTGTCTCTTATCGGCAGGAAATAGCAATCAGAATGATAAAGATTCTCCAAAAAAATCTTCATGGTAACCGTCCCTCTCGAAGGATGTTTTTCAGTATCCGGCTAAAAGGGATGAGGCCATAAGACATAACAATTACAGAAGGAGTAACTTTCATTTGTTCCATGTTAACCACTTTTTCAGGGGTCCTTTTTTTAGATTATCCTGATTATAAACGAATAATCCATTTACGGAATTTTTGTCTGCAAAATACTACTGTATTCAGGAGTAAATGGACGGCGATGTATCATCGCCGTCCATTTTTCGACATACTAGATTCGTCTCGCCTGCCAGAAATTTTTCTGCCAATAGACATTATCAAGTGAGGAACGCATCACTCCCTTGCTGGTAGAGGCGTGGATAAATTGGTTGTTGGTATCGTAAATACCTACATGCAAACCATTTTGTCCGGACCCCGTTTTGAAAAAGACCAGGTCACCTGGCAGCAACTCGTCTTTATCAATTTGCGTGCCAATAGAGGCTTGTTGTTTGGTTTCACGGGGCAGCTGCAAATCGAAACGATCGCGCATCGTCACAACCACAAATCCCGAACAGTCCACACCGCGCCGCGTCATGCCACCATAACGATACGGCGTGCCATGCCAGCTTTGTAGCTGGTCGTTCAAACCGGCAATAACGGTAATCGAATCAGAAAGTCTGGCATTTGGCGGCGGTGCTGTATGGTGGCTACACCCGGCCAGAAGCAGTGCTGTGATCAAAATAAGGCAGAAACGCATTCCGTACGGTTCCTCTGTTTTTTATTCTTGCATTAATTTAGCGTCGTAATTACCCGATTTTCAAGATACTAATGAAATCAGATGGTCGAAATCAGCATTCTGTGACCTTCGATATCCAGACGGCGAAAATTCATCCCATAGGCCTGCGCCAGATTTGGCGGCGTGAGCACCTCTTCCCTGCGTCCACTGGCCAGCATTTTTCCACCTTTTAGCAACCACGCCCGATGCGCATGACGCAATGTGTGGTTGAGATCGTGACTGCTCATCACAATCGCCAGTCCTTGCTGACACAGCGCGCTCAGAATTTTGTCTAACGCACTTTGTTGCGCAACATCAAGACTGTTCATCGGCTCATCAAGAAGCAGCAATTGGCCTGCGGGATTGGCTTGTGGTGTGATTTGCAACACCACCGCAGCAAGACGTACGCGTTGCCATTCACCGCCGGAAAGTTGATTGGTGCTACGTCCGAGTTTGTCATCAAGAGCCAGCGCCCCTGCGACATCATTCAGTAGTTCGGTACGCGTTTTATCGTGCTGATGCAGTGTCAGGTAGTGCCAGACCGGCATTGCAAACGGCGGCGTCTGCTGTTGTGAAAGATAGGCGCGATGCAGCGCGAGTTTTGTTGCGGACCATGCTTCCAGTGGTTGCCCCGCGAACTGAATGCTTCCCTTACCGCTGGTCATTCCGGCCATTCGCGCCAGTAAGGTACTCTTACCCGCGCCATTCGGCCCCACCAGGTGCAGGATCTCCCCAGCCCGAACCTCGCCAGAAAGCGGCCCCAGGCGGGTAGATTCCGCAACATCTTGTAACTGCATCACAATAGACATTATTTTGCCAACGCCAGTTTAATGCTTTCCATCACAATGGGATCTTCCGGCGTCATATCCGGGGAAAAACGCTGGATGACTTTTCCGTCCCTGCCAACCAGGAATTTTTCAAAATTCCATAAAATATCATCCGGGTACAGCGGTGCACGGCCTTTGCTGACCATACGGGCATAGAATCCGCTCTCTTCCGGCGCGACTGCGGTCGGCGCTGCGGCAATCAATTTTTGATACAGCGGATGGCGTCCTTCGCCATTAACTTCAATCTTACTGAACATCGGGAACGTCACCCCCCATGTGGTGGTACAGTAAGTTTTAATCTCTTCATCGCTGCCCGGTTCTTGTTCCAGAAACTGGTTGCACGGGAATCCCAGCACCATAAAACCTCGATCGACCCAGGCTTTCTGAATATTCTCCAACTGCTCATATTGCGGCGTTAAGCCACACTTTGAGGCGACATTGACAATCAACAGCACATTACCGGCGAACTTCTCCAGCGTGGTCACTTCACCGTCGATATCTTTCACTACGGTCGTCAGAATGGAATCTTGCATCGTTTCTCCTGGGTGTGGTCAGTAAAAATCTTAGCTTTTAATCATAGACCGTCTTTTTGCGGCTAACGTCCTGCTTTTAACAATAACCAGATAAACACCGGCGCACCTAACGTTGCGGTGACCACGCCAATAGGCAGCTCTGCGGCAGCTAATGCCAGGCGCGCTACAATATCGGCCAGCAGCAATGCGCTCGCCCCTGCCAGCGCGCAGCCGGGAAGTAATACGCGATGATCGGTTAAACCACACAACCGGAGAATATGGGGGATCACCAGACCAATAAAGCCGATAGCACCCGCCAGCGCCACACTGACGCCAACCATCCAGCCGGTCGCTGCCACCAGCACATTGCGCCAGAACCGCAGGGGTAAACCCAGTTGCCGCGCCGAGATCTCGCCAAGTGCTAACATATTCATCGGCCTGGACTGACAACAGATCCACAACAACACGGGGATCAATGCCAGCATCAGCCAGCTTTGCCGCCAGTCTACGCCGCCAAAACCGCCCATCATCCAGTACATCAGCTGACGCAAATCAACTGAGGTGGAAAAGTAGATAGCCCACGTCATTAGTGCGCTACAGATAATCCCTAATGCAACGCCAGCCAGCAATAACCGACTGGTCGAAAGATGACGACGGGCGAAACGTAAGAGTATTAAAGTGATGATAAGCGCGCCAGCAATCGCACACAGCCCTAGCGCCCAGTTGGGGAGTTGCCCTTGCCCAAGCAATACCGCGGCGATAAGCCCCACGCCTGCGCCGTTAGAGACGCCAAGTAGTCCAGGTTCTGCCAGAGGATTTTCAAACAACGCCTGCATTACAGCGCCGGATATAGCCAGCGCCGCACCAACCAGCAATACAGCCAGCGTACGTGGCAGGCGAATTTGCCAGACGAACAGTTCGCCACGAGGAGTAAACCAGTCACCTGGCGAGATCCATTGTTCACCGGCGCAAAGGCTTAAGAGAAGCGCCAGCAGCATCAAAACTGACAGGCATAATAACCAGCGAATATTTTGTCGCTGTTGTTGGCGGGCAAGTGTCAGCATGGTATCCGTTCTGCTGAAGTGTCATGGCGTTGATTTTACGGTGACTCTTCGACAGTGAAAAGAAAAAAGGCCGCAGAGCGGCCTTTTTAGTTAGATCAGATTACTCGTCTTTGGGCGAAGCGTTTTCGACCCGGCTTTTTAACTTCTGCCCGGGTCTGAAGGTCACCACGCGCCGTGCTGTAATGGGAATATCCTCGCCCGTTTTCGGGTTACGTCCCGGGCGTTGATTCTTATCACGCAGATCGAAGTTACCAAAACCAGAGAGTTTCACCTGTTCGCCGTTTTCCAGAGCGCGACGGATCTCTTCGAAAAACAGTTCAACCAGTTCTTTGGCATCCCGCTTGCTAAGCCCAAGCTTATCAAACAGATATTCTGACATTTCAGCTTTTGTAAGCGCCATAGGTTCAATCCCTCAATGATGCCTGGAATCGCTCTTTTAATGCCTCTACACATTTGGCGACGGTAGCGGCAATCTCCTCTTCTTCGAGTGTACGGCTGGTATCTTGCAGGATCAGGCTTATGGCGAGGCTCTTATACCCCTCCGCAACACCCTTACCGCGGTACACGTCAAATAAGTTTACGCCAACTACCTGATTTACGCCAACTTTCTTACATTCGGATAAAATATCCGCTGCGGGAACGTTTTCTGCGACCACCACCGCGATGTCACGACGGTTCGCCGGGAAGCGAGAAATCTCGCGCGCCTGAGGCACCACGCGGTCTGCGAGCTTGTTCCACTCCAGTTCGAACACCAGAGTGCGACCGTTAAGATCCAGTTTACGTTCCAGTTCAGGATGAACAACCCCAACAAAACCAATACGTTCACCTTTCAGATAAATCGCTGCGGATTGCCCCGGATGCAGTGCCGGATTCGCTTCTGCACGGAACTCAACCTCATTCAGTTTACCGGTCAGGTCGAGAACGGATTCAAGATCGCCTTTCAAATCATAGAAATCAACGGTCTCTTTTGCCAGGTTCCAGTGCTCTTCGTAACGGTTACCGCAAATCACACCGGCTAACATCAGATCCTGACGAATGCCCAACGGTGCCTGAGTATCTGGTACGAAACGCAGACCGCTTTCGAAAATGCGCACACGGTTCTGCTGACGGTTCTGGTTGTACACCACGGTTGCCAGCAGGCCAGTCCACAGAGAAAGACGCATTGCTGACATTTCAACAGAGATCGGGCTTGGCAGCAGTAAGGCTTCAACGCCTGGATGGATCATCTGCTGCACTTTCGGATCAACGAAGCTGTAGGTGATCACTTCCTGATAGCCTTTGTCGTTGAGCAGCGTTTTCACGCGCTTGAGCGACAGGTCAGCTTCACGGTGAGTACCCATAATCAGGCTTGCCTGTACCGGCTCATCCGGGATGTTGTTGTAGCCGTAAACACGCGCGACTTCTTCAACCAGATCTTCTTCAATCTCCATATCGAAACGCCAGCTCGGCGCAACTGCCTGCCATTCGTCTTTGCCTTCGGTCACTTCGCAGCCGAGACGACGCAGAATGTCAGTTACCTGCTCATCCGCAATATGATGGCCGATCAGGCGATCCAGTTTGCTACGACGTAGAGTGATGGTTGCACGCTTCGGCAGCGTTGCTTCGTTGGTGATATCAATTACCGGGCCAGCCTCACCACCGCAGATGTCGATCAGCAGACGGGTCGCACGTTCCATCGCTTTGTGCTGCAGTGCCGGATCAACGCCACGCTCATAACGGTGAGACGCATCGGTATGCAGGCCATGACGACGAGCACGACCGGTGATAGACAGCGGGCTAAAGAACGCGCATTCCAGCAGCACGTTTTGTGTTTCGTCATTCACGCCAGAGTGTTCGCCACCGAAGATGCCGCCCATCGCCAGCGCCTTGTTGTGGTCGGCGATGACCAGAGTGTCAGCATTCAGCTTCGCTTCAGTACCGTCGAGCAGCACCAGCGTTTCGCCCTCTTTCGCCATCCGCACCACAATGCCGCCTTCAATGCGATCTTTATCGAAAGCGTGCATCGGCTGGCCCAGTTCGAGCAGCACATAGTTGGTGACGTCAACAACTGCATCGATAGAACGGATCCCGCAACGACGCAGTTTTTCTTTCATCCACAGCGGAGTTGGCGCTTTAACGTTAATGCCTTTTACCACACGGCCAAGATAACGCGGGCAGGCTTCCGGCGCTTCGACTGTAATCGGCAGCGTGTCGTCGATGGTCGCACCAACCGGAACGATTTCCGGTTGAACCAGCGGCAGCTGGTTCAGCACGGCAACGTCACGCGCAACACCAATGATGCCTAAGCAGTCGGCACGGTTTGGCGTCACGCTGATTTCGATGGTGTTGTCATCAAGTTTCAGGTATTCACGGATATCGGTGCCAATCGGCGCATCCGCAGGCAGTTCGATAATGCCGCTGTGATCGTCAGAAATGCCCAGTTCAGAGAAGGAGCACAGCATCCCTTCAGACGGTTCGCCACGCAGTTTCGCCGCTTTAATTTTGAAATCACCCGGCAGAACAGCACCAATGGTCGCTACCGCTACACGCAGGCCCTGACGGCAGTTTGGCGCACCGCAGACGATGTCCAGCAGGCGATCGCCGCCGACATTCACTTTTGTCACACGCAGTTTGTCAGCGTTCGGATGCTGCGCACACTCAACCACTTCACCAACGACCACGCCGTGGAAGCTGCCGGCAACCGGTTCTACACCGTCAACTTCCAGGCCCGCCATAGTGATTTGATTTGCCAGCGCATCGCTATCAATCGCCGGGTTCACCCATTCGCGTAACCACAGTTCACTGAATTTCATAATCTATTCCTGCCTTATTTAAACTGTTTGAGGAAACGCAGATCGTTTTCGAAGAATGAACGCAGGTCGGTGACGCCGTAACGCAACATAGTCAGACGCTCCATCCCCATCCCGAAGGCGAAACCAGAGTAAACTTCCGGGTCGATGCCAACGTTACGCAACACGTTCGGATGCACCATCCCGCAGCCCAGCACTTCCAGCCATTTACCGTTTTTACCCATGACGTCCACTTCTGCAGAAGGTTCGGTAAACGGGAAGTAGGAAGGACGGAAGCGAATCTGCAAATCTTCCTCAAAGAAGTTACGCAGGAAGTCGTGCAGCGTGCCTTTCAGGTTGGTAAAGCTGATGTTGGTATCAACAATCAGACCTTCCATCTGATGGAACATCGGCGTGTGAGTCTGGTCGTAGTCGTTACGATAAACACGGCCAGGCGCGATGATACGAATCGGTGGCTGCTGGGCTTTCATGGTGCGGATCTGTACGCCAGAGGTCTGGGTACGCAGCAGGCGGGTAGTGTCAAACCAGAAAGTGTCGTGGTCAGCGCGCGCCGGGTGGTGACCAGGAATGTTCAGAGCATCGAAGTTATGATAATCGTCTTCGATTTCCGGCCCGGTTGCCACGGTAAAGCCAAGCTCACCGAAGAAACTTTCGATACGGTCGATGGTACGGGTAACCGGATGCAGACCGCCGTTTTCAATGCGACGACCGGCCGGAGAGACATCAATCGTTTCCGCCGCCAGACGCGCATTCAGTGCAGCGCTTTCCAGTTCCGCTTTACGCGCATTCAGCGCCTGCTGAACCTGCTCTTTCGCTTCGTTGATAACCGCACCAGCTGCCGGACGCTCTTCTGGCGGCAGCTCACGCAGGGTCGTCATCTGAAGGGTTAAGTGCCCTTTTTTACCCAAATATTCGACGCGCACATTATCTAACGCGGCAACATCTGACGCCTGGCTAATGGCCGCCTTCGCACTGGCAACCAGTTCTGCGAGATGTGACATGGTTTTCCTCATTGTGTCAGTGGTGACACTGGTTCGTTGGACTTAGAGCCTATCCCATCAGGCTATTTTACTTGCCATTTTGGTCCCGGGCTGTGCTCGAAATTCTCACGTACTTAAATACGCTCCGGTTTCTCCGCGCTGGCCGTGTCCAGTCTGGCTGCGACAATTACACCTGATGAGACAGGCTTTTTATTTTTCAAAACGCGCATACAAAAAAAGCCTCCACTGGGAGGCTTTCAGGCGCTGTTTTCCGTTTCTCTTCTCACGCGCTAGCCTCCTGGATTCAGGTGCTAAAGTAAAAAAAGAAGCGGAAAATAGCAGCATTCATTGCTTGCGTTACCTTTTGGTACTCTTCAAAAGACCTTTATTGAAAAGGCTACGGCGATAAAAGTCAATGTTTTGATGGCGTTGAAACGAAAAGAGGGAGACTAGCTCCCTCTTTCAACTGGCTTATGCCAGAGCTGCTTTCGCTTTTTCAACCAGAGCGGTGAACGCTACTTTGTCGAATACTGCGATATCAGCCAGGATCTTACGGTCGATTTCAACAGAGGCTTTTTTCAGGCCATTGATGAATTTGCTGTAAGAAATACCGTTCTGACGTGCTGCTGCGTTGATACGCGCAATCCACAGTTGACGGAACTGACGCTTACGTTGACGACGGTCACGGTAAGCATACTGACCAGCTTTGATAACAGCCTGGAAGGCAACGCGGTATACGCGAGAACGCGCACCGTAGTAGCCTTTAGCTTGTTTCAAAATTTTCTTGTGACGTGCACGTGCAATAACACCACGTTTTACGCGAGCCATATGTGCTCTCCTGTATCTATATTCTAATTAAAAAGTTAAAAACGTTAACGGCTTATGCGTACGGCAGGCACGCGATTACCAGGCCCAGATCGCCTTTGGAAACCATGGCTTTCGGACGCAGGTGACGTTTACGTTTGGTCGCTTTTTTGGTCAGAATGTGACGCAGGTTAGCGTGCTTGTGCTTAAAACCACCTTTACCGGTTTTTTTGAAGCGCTTAGCAGCACCGCGTACGGTCTTAATTTTTGGCATTTTAATAACTTCCACTTCGCATTGTTAATAAACGAAACAAAGGCGAACAAAGCCTGTGAAGCCCGAAGGCTCCACAGACAGTGCTACTTGAAGGCCTTACTGTTTCTTCTTAGGAGCGAGCACCATGATCATCTGGCGGCCTTCGATCTTCGTTGGGAAGGATTCGACCACTGCCAGTTCTTGCAAATCGTCTTTCACGCGATTAAGCACTTCCATACCGATTTGCTGGTGCGCCATCTCACGACCGCGGAAACGCAGCGTGATTTTGGCTTTATCACCCTCTTCGAGAAAGCGAATCAGGCTGCGGAGTTTTACCTGATAGTCGCCTTCATCTGTACCAGGACGGAATTTAATTTCCTTAACCTGGATAACTTTTTGCTTTTTCTTCTGTTCCTTAGAAGACTTGCTCTTTTCATAGAGGAATTTGCCGTAATCCATTATACGACAAACCGGCGGCTCGGCGTTAGGGCTGATCTCGACTAAGTCTACTCCGGCTTCTTCTGCTTTCTCCAGAGCTTCTCTCAGACTCACAATACCAAGCTGCTCGCCTTCCAGACCTGTTAAGCGAACTTCCTGGGCGCGAATTTCGCCATTGATACGGTTAGGGCGCGCCGTTTGAACTCGTTTTCCGCCTTTAATACCTTATTCCTCCAATTGTTTAAGACTGCGGCTGCGAATCTCTTGTTGCAGCTTCTCGATCACTTCATTTACGTCCATGCTTCCCAGGTCTTTACCACGGCGGGTGCGAACGGCAACTTTGCCTGATTCCACCTCTTTATCACCACAGACCAGCATATATGGGACGCGACGCAAAGTGTGCTCGCGGATTTTAAAGCCAATCTTCTCATTTCTCAAGTCTGCTTTAACACGAATGCCCGCATTTGATAGTTTTTGCGTCAATTCGTTAACGTATTCAGACTGTGAATCGGTAATATTCATGATAACAACCTGAACCGGCGCAAGCCAGGTCGGGAAGAAACCAGCGAACTCTTCGGTCAGGATACCGATGAAACGTTCCATCGACCCCAGAATTGCGCGGTGAATCATTACCGGTACTTTACGTTCATTGTCTTCGCCTACATAAGAAGCGCTCAGACGAGACGGCAAAGAGAAGTCCAGCTGTACTGTACCGCACTGCCATGCACGATCGAGGCAGTCATACAGGGTAAATTCAATTTTCGGACCGTAGAAAGCGCCTTCACCCAGTTGATATTCAAACGGGATGTTGTTTTCTTCCAGCGCAACCGCCAGGTCCGCCTCAGCACGATCCCACATTTCGTCGCTGCCAATACGTTTTTCAGGACGAGTGGAGAGTTTGACGACGATCTTCTCGAAGCCAAAAGTGCTGTACATATCATAGACTAAACGGATACATCCGTTAACTTCATCGCGAATTTGTTCTTCAGTACAGAAGATATGCGCGTCATCCTGGGTAAATCCACGCACGCGCATCAGGCCATGCAGCGAACCTGACGGCTCGTTACGGTGGCAGCTACCAAACTCGGCCATACGCAGCGGCAGATCGCGATAAGACTTCAGCCCCTGGTTGAAAATTTGTACGTGACCCGGGCAGTTCATCGGCTTAATGCAGTATTCACGGTTCTCAGAAGATGTGGTGAACATTGCATCTTTGTAGTTGTCCCAGTGACCGGTTTTTTCCCACAGGACACGGTCCATCATGAACGGACCTTTAACTTCCTGATACTGGTACTCTTTCAGTTTAGAACGAACAAACACTTCCAGTTCACGGAAGATGGTCCAGCCGTCGTTGTGCCAGAATACCATACCCGGCGCTTCTTCCTGCATATGGTACAGGTCGAGCTGTTTACCGATTTTACGGTGGTCGCGTTTCGCGGCTTCTTCCAGGCGCTGCAGGTAAGCGTTAAGTGCTTTTTTGTCTGCCCACGCCGTACCGTAAATACGTTGCAACATTTTGTTGTTGCTGTCGCCACGCCAGTAAGCCCCTGCCGTTTTCATTAGTTTGAAATGATGGCAGAAACGCATGTTCGGTACGTGCGGACCGCGGCACATATCGACATATTCTTCATGGAAGTACAGACCTGGCTTGTCATCATGGGCGATGTTTTCGTCAAGAATGGAGACTTTGTAGCTCTCCCCACGGTTGGCGAAAGTTTCACGCGCTTCGTGCCAGCTGACTTTCTTCTTAATGACGTCGTAGTTTTTCTCAGCAAGCTCATGCATCCGCTTCTCGAGTGCTTCGACATCTTCCTGGGTTAACGTGCGGTCAAGATCAACGTCGTAATAAAAACCGTTGTCAATAACCGGGCCGATTGCCATTTTAGTATGCGGCCAAAGTTGTTTAATCGCGTGCCCTAACAGGTGCGCACAGGAGTGACGAATGATCTCCAGACCTTCTTCGTCTTTGGCGGTAATGATCGACAGTTGTGCGTCGTTTTCAATCAGATCGCAAGCATCAACCAGTTCGCCATTAACGCGCCCTGCGATACAGGCTTTCGCCAGACCTGGACCAATGTCCAGCGCAACATCCATGGGGCTTACAGCGTGATCGTAATGGCGTTGGCTGCCATCAGGAAGAGTTATAACAGGCATTTTATATCCTTATTTGCAGTGGTGACCCACACGAAAGATCACATACAAAGAAAAATTTGTTTATTAACAGTTCATTGCGAAACCATCTAGCCAACAAATGCTAAATTGGTTCGCAATCAGGTACACAAATGAAAGACATTAACCTCTCACCTTCCACCCGGTTGAGCGATGTTAACACTAAAAAAAGGGAGATTGTACCTTTCCGTTTCACATTGATTCGATTCGCAATTCGTTTGTAGTGAGTACACCAGCAAAACGCTTAAAGAACAACTGATAACATCACGGTGCGTCTGAAAGGTTTACTGCGAGCGGATTTACAGCAGCATAAACTGAATCCAGCAAAGTTCGTTGCGTGATTTGGCGGTAGTATTTTAAACGCTCATGAGATTAATGACGAAGTGGTCATATCACAATGATAAAAGTGACACAATTCTTATAACAATTTTTCGTGCACATTTCGTTCTGGCGATAATAATTAATCATCATCCTCAAAACCTCCAGATATATATAAGGCGAACAGATTATGAGTCAAAACGATATCATTATCAGAACTCATTATAAGTCTCCTCATAGATTGCACATCGATAGCGACATACCAACACCTTCATCAGAGCCTATTAATCAATTTGCGCGCCAGCTCATCACCCTACTTGATACCTCTGACTTAAGTTCGATGCTGTCATACTGTGTTACTCAGGAATTTACCGCAAACTGTCGAAAAATATCACAAAATTGTTATTCCACTGCCCTTTTTACCATTAACTTTGCCACTTCACCCATCCATACAGAAAATATACTCATTACATTACACTATAAAAAAGAAATCATTTCCTTATTACTGGAAACCACGCCTATTAAAGCTAACCATTTGCGAAGCATACTGGATTATATTGAACAGGAACAGTTAACTGCTGAAGATCGTAACCATTGTATGAAACTGTCTAAAAAAATCCATAGAGAAAAAAACTATACACCCAACAGTAAATCTCAATGGTAGTGCATGTTTTTTGCAATCTCCTTCTGACGCTATTTTTTGTCGCCATCTGTCATTGCAATACGCCCTTGATTCATTGAGAAATGGAAAAGGCAAAGTCAACCTGATTAAACATTACTCCTCCGTTGAATCCATACAGCAGCATGTCCCCTTAGTCCGGGACGCGGAGTTCAGAGCATTACTTCGCCATCCTCCTGCAGGGAGTCGCGTTATCGCGAGTAAGGATTTTGGCTTCGCTTTAGATATTTTCTTTTGTCGAATGATGGCAAACAATGTCAGTCATATGTCCGCGATTTTATATATAGACAATCATACTTTGTCAGTAAGGCTACGAATAAAGCAGTCAGTGTATGGACAATTAAATTATGTTGTGTCCGTTTACGACCCGAACGATACCAACGTTGCCGTCAGAGACACCCACAGGACAGCACGGGGCTTTCTTTCGCTTGATAAGTTCATCAGTTCAGGTCCCGATGCTCAGACCTGGGCTGATAGATATGTTCGCAACTGTGCAATTGCTATTCTGCCCCTATTACCTGTGGGAGTTCCAGGGGCTATTTTCGCGGGTATTGCATCACGAATGCCATTTGCCCCTATACATCCATCGGCAATGTTGTTAATAATGGCTACAGGCCAGACTCAACAGCTTATTACATTATTCAAACAGTTGCCCATACTCCCTGAAAAAGAAATCATTGAAATAATAACTGCGCAGAATAGCGTTGGTACACCTGCTTTATTTTTGGCTATGATGAACGGACATACTGACAACGTGAAAATATTTATGCAAGAAATTCAGTCACTGGTAGATAATCACATCATTCATGAAGATAATCTGGTTAAATTACTGCAAACTAAAAGTGCTAACGAAACACCTGGACTTTATATCTCCATGTTGTATGGATTCGATGAAATAATCGATATCTTTCTGAATGCATTAACCACTCCAATAGCACAAGAGCTTTTAAACAAAAAACTGGTGATGAGTATTTTAGCCATGAAAATACATGATGGTGAGCCAGGATTATACGCCGCAATGGAAAATAATCACCCTTTGTGTGTCACACGGTTCCTCTCTAAAATTAATGGCATCGCCTTTAAATACAAGTTGAGCAAAGCTAACATCATGGATTTATTAAAAGGAGCTACAGCACAGGGAACCCCTGCATTATACATCGCCATGAGCAAGGGTAATGAAGACGTCGTGTTATCTTATATATCGACGCTGGGTGCTTTTGCAAAAAAACATTCTTTTAGTCAACATCAGTTATTTACACTATTGGCCGCTAAAAATCATGACAACATGTCAGCTGTTCATATAGCCATTCATCATAAGCATTATAAAACTGTAGAAACATATTATGCTGCTATTAATGCAATCAGCCAAAGCCTGAGTTTTAGTGCTGATGAAATAAAGACGTATTTATAACCAGCTATTTACGATATATATCGATACATAATTTTATTTTTTTCATAAAACGCAGAAACAGTGACCATGTGCACAACGCCACCCGACGGCTGTAATAACAAAAAATCCCTTGATGCCTGTCCCTTTTGTTACACTCCGTTATCACGCACAAGAGATATGCAGGACACTGGTATGCCGACTAAACGCTTTGATAAAAAACACTGGAAGATGGTGGTGGTGCTACTGGCAATCTGTGGCGCTATGTTGTTGCTACGTTGGGCAGCAATGATTTGGGGCTGAGCAGTGACAAACGAAGACAGCCAGACCGCATAACACGGTCCGGCAGATAATTTTACATGCTGTAGCCCAGCGATAAGGTTGTCCGACGGTCGGTATGTTCCGGTGCAGACTCTGGAGGTTCAGAGTTCCATGTGACGTTGTAAGCCACCTTCAGTCCAAAATGTTCATTAATAGCAACATTTAATGCGCTTTCGGAGTTCAGCGTTGTGTCTTCCGCGCCAAAGACCGAAACACCCTGCGTAAATTTAGCGTTGTCAGTCAACTGCCATGCATAAGCCCCGGAGGCATAGCCCAGCGGCTGGGTTTCACTGGCATTGTCGGTATATTTGTCGTAACGCACACCTGGACCGAATTCAAAGCGGAAACTGTGTACCGGGCCATTCAAAAACTGACGACCATAACCTGCGGTCAACACATCGCGCTCTCGATAGCCGTTATAACGGTCTGTCAGCCAGCTTGCCTGACCAAATAAATAGTCATAATCAGTTAAATTAAAACGGCTACGCCCGCCCGCCGCATATTTTTCTGAAGAACGCTCATCATTAGAAGAAGTATTACTGGCGTTCCCCCACAGCGACCAGGCAGTGGTGTGTCCATACCAGGTCATGGTGGTGTCAGCCGTAAGTGAGGAGCTTTTCGTATTGCCTGATTGTGCAAGATATCCTGCGTTCAGATTACCTTCGAAAGGTTTTTTAGCGCTGGCAGGATCATCCATGACAGTAAAAACGGAATCATCGGCAGCTGCATTCAGTGACGCAAACATGCCCCCCGCCAACATAACGATGGCAGGAACTGTCTTCAAAAGCTTCATTTATCAAGAGTCCGTACAACAAAAAAAGAGACCATCGCGGTCCCGGAAACTTTCTTAAGGATCAAAGATTAGCGTCCCTGGAAAGGTAACGAATTATAAAAAGGCGCGAATAACTTAGCAATGTATTCTTATTTCATTTTTTGAATAAGCATGTGGCGAAAACAGATTTTTATTTATATATATT
>OAWM01000369.1_pt1 | contig 36636 bp, 26 predicted proteins | sample 1495501 | NCBI WGS metagenome assembly OAWM01 (sample SAMEA2580210, study PRJEB22360) | human gut metagenome | biome: human gut; feature: human-associated habitat; material: faeces | place: Denmark | collected 2008/2010 | reverse complement strand
TGTTCATTTCGTTAAAAATGATTACCTTACATTGTTCAGTTTTCAAAGATCTGCTCGCTTAACCTTTATTGCACTTAGTGCATTCCAGATTTGCGATTCAGTTACCGTCATCTCTGACGGTTTTTATATTGTAGCATCTTTAGTTTCTTATGTCAACAACTTTTTTACAAGTTATTTACAAGTTTTAAACATTGATACCACTCACAACACGGTGCCGTGCTGTGTTGTCGTCAACTGACGACTTGACTATTTTAACAAAAATAAGCCAAAGACGTCAACCCCTATTTTTAATTTTTTTAAGAAAAATATACAAAAGCAAAAAACGAGGCTCAAATAAGAGCCTCGTTCACTCAACATATGGTATTTATAGGCACTTCGTATACACTCTACTATATTATATGCGCCATATAAACAAAATACAAAAAACATAACCATCAGTATATTTCAGTTAAATATACTAATCTCTTAGTATTCTACCTTTTGTCCCAGTTCAAATTCACCTTTAGATGTAATAACACGTTCACCTTTGCTGAGTCCCATTATGATGGCCGTATAATCATCGGCGGTTTCACTCGTTTCAACTACGCGAACATCAACCGTATTATCAGCGGTTACTACGTACACAAACTTGCCGTCTTTGTTTTCACGAATCGCTTCTTTCGGTACAGCTAATACGGGTGCTTTAGCTTCAGATTCAATCACCAAGGTATAGAACTCACCGGGCTTAATTACATTATCGGCATTTTGGAAAGTAGCTTTAACCAAAACACTCGGTGTACCGGCCGGTGCATTTGTGTCGATATACGTTAACTCACCGGGAATCTGTTTATCATCCACTTTTAAATATACCTTAATCGTCGGTTTCATAGCCGGATCCACCAACTTCAACGCAAAGCTTTGCGGAATGCTGAGCGATGCTACTACCGGCGAGTTTTGTTGAATGAGCATGAACGGTCTGCCTTCAATCGCCACCTTGCGATCTTCATTATAGATAGCGGCTACGCGACCGTTGATCGGCGATACAATTTGTGCTTGTGCAATTTGTGCTTGAAGTTGAGCAATGGCTGCTTGAATACCGGCTGTTTCCATACCGCCGGTTGACACATAGCCGCCACCGCTTGTCACTACGGTAGCCTGTGAACGTTGCACAATTGTCTGATATTCTTTTTCCGTAATAATCCCATTCTGCATCATTTCACGCGCACGATTTACATCACCGGCCGATACAGCGCCCGGCACTATCGTAGTTTCTTGTGGTACAGCCTGCACCCCACCATGGCTTTGTTGTTCACTCAATTGTTGAATCAACTGATTTAATTGGGCTTGCATAGTGCTCGTATCCAACATAGCCACCACCTGGCCTTGTTTAACTTCATCGCCCACTTTTACTGCCATTGTGCTGACTTGACCGGAAACGGTTGGCTCAATCGTTGCCTTATTAAGTGCCGTAATATTGGCATCATTATTAATTTTAACCGGCATCTCGTGCATATCGACCTCTGCCGTGGTTACTTTCGTCGGCCCAAAACATCCCGCCATAAGACCGGCCACCATTACAATCATCACCATGAATAACCACCGGTAACGGTACTGTCGTCCTTTCATAGTTAGTCCTCCTTCTCCGGTTCTTTTACAATCGCTTCAAACTCCGAATTGCCATGAAAACGTTCAAAATGATCCTGCGTCCGCGCCGCCTCTTTGACAGCGGAATCCAGAGCTACAGCCTGCCGTAAATACTGAAGAGCCTTAGCATCTTGTCCCTGATCGGCATAAATTGTAGCGATCCCATATACAGACCATGTATTCTTCGGATCTTTTGTAAGGACTCTTTCAAACCAAAACTTTGCGTCCGTTAACTGCCCCTGCAATTTATAGAGCATGGCCATATTATAGTAATTGCTTACATTATTAGGATTGAGTTCATAGGCTTTTTTTGTCAAAACCAAACCGTCTGCCGGGTTACCGTTGAGTCCCATGGCCATTCCCTTTAAGGAATACGCTGCATCAGACTGCGGATACTTTTTCAAGATCTCATCGGCTTTAGCAATAGTGCCTGCATAGTCATTCGTTTGCAAAAGCTTCGTTGCTTCCTGCAATTCGGCTGTCGGCTCAGCTTTGTCGGTTACGGTTGTATTCGGCGTTACCGTTTTAGTTGTCTCAACAGACTCTGTTGCAGCTGTACCGCAGCCTCCCAAGAGTACGGCGGCGCCGAAAAATAGAGCTGTCACTATATGTAATAACTTCAAGTTTAACTCCTTCGTATAATATTTATTATCGTTCTAATAGCATATATTTTTATTTTATATAATCGTATATAACGTATTACCGCTTATACAGCGACTATAGCGTATCGATAAGACGACATCGTCATATCGTCTGACCTTCATTATATACCATTTTGAATATTTTAAAAATCTTTATTCTTCGAAAATCGCCGATTACAGCAAAAAGAGTTCGTTTGAACGAGTTTAACTATGAAAACCCGAGATCAAACGAACTCTCTTTTAAAACCATATTTACGAATAACGTCTATGTTATTACGACTTAAATACTTTTACTTGATATGATAGGTATCTTTAAATGCCTGTAACTGCGCATCTTCCAAAGTCATACCGTTCGCCTGATAGCCGGCAATAGCCTGTTGCATGGCTTCATACGCAGTCGGTACAATTTTAGTAAAACGCTGCGAGAAGTTTTGCCAATTATTCAAGATATGACGACCTTTGCGGCTATTAGTATGTAATACATGAGCTTCAATCAAGGATTTAATACGGTTCAAGTCTTCACCGGCAGCCGGTCTGGCTTCTACCAAAGCAGTGTTACATTTACGTACGTCGAAGTCTAAAATGTACGCATAACCGCCGGACATACCGGCCCCGAAGTTACGGCCGGTCGGACCCAACACGAGTACTTCACCGCCGGTCATGTATTCGCAGCCGTGATCACCGACACCTTCAACAACAGCTGTAATACCACTGTTACGCACGGCAAAACGTTCACCGGCACGGCCGCTTACATAGGCCTCACCGGACGTAGCACCATAGAAGGCCACATTGCCGATGATAACATTCTGGTCCGCTTCAAAGAGTGCTTCTTTAGGCGGATATACGGTAATAACCCCACCGGACAAGCCTTTCCCCATGTAGTCATTGGCATCCCCTTCGAGCTCCATAGTCATGCCTTTCGGAATGAAAGCCCCGAAGCTTTGACCGGCACTGCCTACAAAGCTGAGTTTAATTGTATTCGGTGCCAAACCTTCGGCACCATAGCGTTTCGTAATTTCACTGCCTACTATAGTCCCAACTACTCGCCGTGTATTATTAATAGCTAATTTAGCACGAATCGGTTTCTGTTCTTCAATGGCCGGACGGCACATGCGAAGCAATTTACCTTCATCCAAAGTCTTTGCCAATTCATGGTTCTGTTCATGCTGATGATAATGACCTACCGAAATATCCGTGTATGGACGGAACAGAATGCGTTTCATATCAATACGTGACAATTTATAATTATCATCCACTACTTTTTGACGTAACAGATCGACACGACCTACCATTTCCTGCACACTGCGGATACCGAGTTTAGCCATGATTTCACGAAGCTCACGAGCCAAGAAGAGCATCAAATGTTCCACATATTCCGGTTTGCCTTTAAAGTTTTTACGCAATTTTTCATCTTGCGTAGCTACACCGTAAGGGCAGGTATTTAAATTACAAACACGAGCCATCTTGCAGCCCACCGCAATGAGCGGCAACGTCCCAAAGCCAAACATTTCAGCCCCCAACAAGGCTGCTACGGCTATGTCGAAACCGGTCATAAGCTTACTGTCTACTTCAAGTACGATGCGGTCACGCAAACGATTGAGCAGTAACGTCTGATGAGTTTCTGCCAAACCAAGTTCCCAAGGGGCCCCTGTGTGACGCATCCCGGTACGACCGGCCGCGCCGGTACCGCCGTCATAGCCGCAAATCAAAATATTGTCGGCTTTCGCTTTCGCTACACCTGCCGCAATGGTCCCGACACCGGCTTCCGCCGCTAATTTAACACTGATACGGGCATCGCGATTGGCGTTTTTCAAATCAAAAATCAATTCTGCCAAGTCTTCGATAGAGTAAATATCATGATGAGGCGGTGGTGACACAAGTTCTACGCCCGGTGTGGAATGACGAGCCTTACCGATAGGCGGATATACCTTTTTGCCCGGCAATTGACCGCCTTCACCCGGTTTGGCCCCTTGAGCACATTTAATCTGCAATTCTTTCGCATTAACCAAGTATTCGGACGTTACGCCGAAACGACCGGAGGCAATTTGCTTGATTTCACTACAACAACTATCCCCACTAGGCAATGGTTTATAACGAGCCGCATCTTCACCACCTTCGCCGGAATTACTCATGGTTCCCAAACGGTTCATGGCAATGGCAATCGTTTCATGCGCTTCTTTACTGATGGCACCGTAACTCATGGCACCGCCTTTGAAGCATTTTACGATGGATTCAACCGGTTCCACTTCTTCAATGGCAATACCGCCGCCAACCGGGAAGTTAAAATCCAACAAACTGCGAAGAGTTACATGGTAATCATTGCGAATATCTGACGCATATTGTTTGTAGAGCTCATAATCGTTTTCAATACAAGCCCGTTGCAATAAATCAATAGTCTTTGGATTATATAAATGCGGTTCCCCGTCTTTCATAGGACCGTAGAAGCCACCGGCTTCAAGCGTTGTATCTTCCGGTTCGGCAAAAGCTCGATGATGACGACTCAAAGTTTCCAAAGCCACGCCTTCCGTACCGATACCGCCGATACGAGTCGGTGTGTTCACAAAGTATTTATCAATGAAATCGCTGTTGAGGCCTACCGCTTCAAAAATCTGAGCCCCCTGATAACTGCGTACCGTAGAGATACCCATTTTTGACATAACTTTTAAAATACTGTTTACGGCCGCTTTAATATAATTTTGTTCAGCCTGTTCTGCTGTGATATCGCCCAAACGGCCCTGTTTTTGCAAATCAGCCACCGTTTCCAAAGCCACATACGGATTAATAGCCGTTACGCCGTAACCGATAAGCGTACAGAAGTGATGCACTTCACGCGGTTCACCGGATTCAAGCACGAGCCCGATATCCGTGCGGAGTACTTTTTTGATTAAATGATTATGTACGGCTGCCACGGCCAATAAAGCCGGAATAGCCACATGGTCCGCATCAACACCACGGTCTGACAACACTAAAACATTATGATCGGAACGAGCCGCTTCTTCCGCTTTTTCACAAAGTGTTTTCAAAGCTTTGCGCATGCCTTGGCTGCCTTCGGCCGGGTCAAAGAGAATCGATAAGACGGTGCTCTTCATACGGCGGCAGTCTAATTTACGAATGGCCGCAAATTCTTTATTCGTCAAAATAGGACTGTCCAAGGACACACAGTAAGTACCGCTTTTATGTGGGTCCATCATATTGCCGCTGTTACCGAACATGACGCCCGTGGAGGTAACCATTTTTTCACGAATGGCATCAATCGGCGGATTCGTAACCTGCGCAAATAATTGCTTGAAATAGCTGTATAACAATTGCGGTTTATCCGACAAGATAGCAAGCGGTGCATCGGCACCCATGGCCCCGATAGGATCTTTACCGTCTTTAGCCATCGGTTGCAGCATGCGCACCAAATCTTCCTGCGTATAACCGAAAGCCTGCTGCAATTCTTTTAAATGTTCTACCGTCGGGATTTCATCCTCCGTAGCCGGTTCGATACTGTCCGGATGAATGATATGTTCTTTTACCCATTCACCGTATGGCTGTTCCGTGGCAATCCGATGCTTAATTTCTTCATCAGATACGATGCGCTGTTCCTTCGTATCAACAAGAAGCATTTTACCCGGTTCCAAACGGCCTTTATACCGTATATTTTCTGCCGATTCATTCACAACACCTACTTCGGACGCCATGATTAAACGGTCATTGCTGGTAATATAATAACGGGAAGGGCGTAAACCGTTACGGTCAAGCACACCGCCGATAACCGTACCATCCGTGAATCCCATGGCGGCCGGACCGTCCCATGGTTCCATCATAAAACTGTTAAACTCGTAAAAATCACGTTTTTCCTGACTCATGAGTTCGTTGTTTTCCCAAGGTTCCGGAATCATCATCATCATGGCATGCGGCAAGCTGCGCCCCGTCATGTATAAGAATTCAAGCGTATTATCGAACATGGCTGAATCAGAACCGGTGTCATCAACAACCGGGAATACTTTCTTAATTTGCGGAAAATATTCAGAATTGGCTTTTCCTTCACGGGCATTAATCCAGTTAATGTTACCGCGGATTGTATTAATTTCCCCGTTATGCACGATAAAACGATTAGGATGTGCACGCGCCCAGCTTGGGAAGGTATTGGTACTGAAACGCGAATGGACCATGGCCAAAGCCGAAGTAAAATCCAAGTCCGCCAAATCAAGGTAAAATTCTTTCAATTGTTTTGGCGTGAGCATCCCTTTATAGACGATGGTCTTAGCCGATAAAGAAGCAATGTAGAAATCACCGCTTTCCGCTTTGCTGAGCGGAATAATCTGTTTTTCCGCTTCTTTACGAATCACATAGAGTTTACGTTCAAAATCTTCATCGTTCATGATATTATCCCCCTTGCCGATAAAGATTTGAATCAACCACGGACGAATGGCCGCCGCTTCCGCACCGACTGCATGTGAATCGACCGGCACTTCACGCCAGCCCAGTACGACTTGCCCTTCTCCCCGAACAATGCTTTCCAAAATTTCTTTTTGTTTATTGCGAAGTGACTCATAGCGATGAGCAAACACCATGCCGACCCCGTAACTGCCTACCGGTGGCAAGGAAAATCCCAATACTTCGCATTCTCTTTGGAAAAAATTATGCGGAATCTGCACCAAAATGCCGGCCCCGTCACCGGACGAAGCATCAGCCCCACGAGCACCGCGGTGTTCCAAACGTTCCAAAATACGCAGGCCGTCATCGATAATATCATGCGATTTACGTCCTTTAATATCTACCACGAAACCCATGCCACACGCATCCTTTTCATAGGCTGCATTATATAACCCCTGAGCCTGCCATTGTGCCTGTTCTCGTTGTTGGATTTCTATTTGCGTTTTCCCTTGCTGTTGTGATTGACGTTGTTGTACGTTCCCTTGATATTGTACTTGTCCCATAAGCCCTTGCTCCTTCCAAACCCTATACTCTCTCTTTAGCCGGTATCAGTGCTTCAACATAGATCAACTGGTACCGCTTTAAACTGTCCGGCATTGACAGTTTGCTATCTCTATACATCAGATATCCATTCTATAGAAAATAGATTGTTTCTATTATAACCCTCTTTAGCAAAAAAATCATATAGCAATATACTATAGATATTGTGCAATAATCTCATGTATACAAGGTACTTTTAAATACAAAAATCCTCTCCGAAATATTTTCGGAGAGGGTTTAATCATATCAATACAGCTTCACAAATGATAACAGTTCGTATTTTTAATCTTTATTAACTTATAAAATTACAATTAGTAGCTTCATAGACTCAATTTATATCCAGCAACTACATAGCCTCACGCGTCGACAAATCATACACGCTGACACCGTCCAGTTCGGCACTGCGTTCAGCCGTCCCCTGCTGGCAGGTAAAGATAAATACCTGTTCAGTCTGACCGATATGTGCCAATAATTTTAAAGCCGCATTCTGGCGACCTTCGTCAAATCGAAGCAAAATATCATCCAAGATAATCGGCAATGATTCAATACGTTGTGCAAATACTTTGGCCAGGCTGAGACGCAAAGCAAGATATACCTGATCGCCCATACCGCTGCTCCAACGTTCGGTCGGTACTACTTCGCCGTTTTTTAAAACCGCCTCAACCGATGAGTTGGTACTGCCCAATTGCAACGTATATTTCCCATCCGTCATCAAAGACAAATACGACGATGCATTAGCCATAGCTTCCGGTTGACGATCTTTTTCATAATCCATTTGCGCCAATTCCATGAAATGGCTTACCAGCACTTGTGTAGCCCAGGCAGTTAAAGCTTCCTGCAATTCACCTTCTAATTGCTGTTCTTCCTGTAAGGCCAAGGACATTGCTTTATCTTGCGACAACGTACGCATAGCCTCTTGAATCTGACCGCGTTTTTCATATAAAGAATTTAAACGTTTTTGCAACGCCGCCATTTCCGAGCGACTGCGTTCCGCTTCAGTCTGCCATTTTTCTTTATTTCCCGATTTCAAACGACGATATAAAGCTTCATGGCTGTCTTTCTTCGGTGCGAATAAAGCCAATTGTTCACGACTTTGTTCATATACCGTTTGCCACTGAACATACTGATCTTGCAACAACAAGCGCTGACGATATTCGCCGGCCGTAGCGATGCCGTTCTTTTGCAACAACTCTTGCTGTTCCAAAAGCAATGCCTTTTCTTGACGGCTCCACTGTTCGTATTCTTCATGATAATTGCGACGTTGCGATTCTTTCTGTTCCCAGCGCACTTGATTTTGACGATGAGATTTCAATAAATTATATACGCGACGCAACTCAATCGGCGTAACCGGAATATCCAATTCCAATTTTTCCCACAAAGCGGCACAACGCGATTCAATCTCATGCAATGACGCTTCATGTTCTTCCAAGCGTTTTTCGTACTCTTTGTATTGGTTAAAATCTTCCATGTATGTGTCATATTCTTGCTTAAGAGCAAAGAATTGATTGTCTGTCAAAACACGGCTGGCTCCTTCCGGTAACCATCGTTGCCATGCTTCCATCGCCTTATTGCCGGCGACTTCCAGTTCTTTGCCTTCCGCCAACCATTGATTGTAGACTTGTTCATAGCTGTGAATTTTGGCCAACACCAAATTTTGATTGCTGAAAGCAGCCCGTTTAGCCGCTACGCCATCTTCCAAATCGCGAATATCCACAGCCGTCTGCGGTTCCTTCATATCTAAATCGCGAGCCATAGCTTTAAACAATTCTTCCCAACGTTCTCGCTGATGAAGAGCTGCTTCGCGAAGTCCCGTTAACTTACGACTCTGTTGCCAACCATACCAAAATGCTGCGGCTGCCAAGATAAAGCAAAGGATTCCGAGCCAAAGTCCCATGTCAGGCATTCCTACCATTAGGCCGATACCGATAACCAATAATGCAATCGCACCATAACGGTATAGCGGTGACGCATTCGTTTCATTTAACTCTTTTTCCTTAGCCGCACTGTTTTCGAACTCGGTAAATGCCTGTTTCAACTGAGCCATACCGGTTTCCAATTCTTTCAGCGAATTTTCTTCGTCTTTAACCGTAGAATTGGCAATATCAGCTGGTTCAATCGGTTTACGCTTTTGCCAGTTCAAGTAATTATCTTGAGCACTGCGCAACTCACGTGCCAGTTTTTCACCGGTTGCCCAATCGACTTTCTCGGGCATCTCCGCATCGGCACGCCACGCATTATGCAAAGTACGCGACAAATCCAATTGTTCTTTGACTCGTTTCAAATAACTGCGACCTTGTTCACATTCTTTTTGCAATTGCGTCCATTTGCCCAATTCTTGGAAAATATTTTCAATCTCTTGGCTGTACACCCCGATTAAAGAATCAGGTGCAAAGTTTTCCGGTACGAGGCCGGCCTCTTTGCCGCTCCACAGTTTCATGTTGTTGCGACACTGCGTAATCTTTTCATCCAGTTCATAGAAGGCGTCTTTTTCGAGCAAGTCTGTCACCGCGTAAGTGTTCATCTGCTCTTTGGCATGCTCCGCCCGTTTATACACATCCCACGCTCTCAACACAAGATCAACATCTTTACCGTAATCCTGCCATTCTTTGAGTCGTTCCTGCAATTCTTTTTCCGTCGCGGCGATGCCGTCCAACTCCTTCTGATACCCCGTGTAGGTATCTTCGTTCTTGCCGAGTTCATCCATCTTTTCACGGAGCTGTTTCAAGCGTTCCATGAGAACATTGATTTTACGTTTCCCGTTGGCCGAAGCTACGAGCAAATCAGACGATGCTTTTTCAATATCCTTCACGGCTGTACTCAGTCGTTCGCCCCCTTCACCACCGAAGAAACGGGCCCGTACTTCTACTTCGGCCAACACATCGGCACCTTGCAATTCATCAACGGTAATCGCAAAAATTCTATCATACGTCTTTTTGTCCAAACCATGCCACCATAACGCGGCCGGTTCCTCTGAAATAGGACCTTTACCCAACGAATAGAAATTAAGCTTTTTACCGTCACGACCGATGTGATAAGACACGCCGTCACGTTCTACCACGAGATAGCCCGAGCCATACCCGTAAGTTTTACTTTTTTTGCCGAATAACAAGAAGCGAAGTGCTTCCAATAAGGAAGTCTTCCCACTTTCGTTAGGGCCGTAGATAACTTGTACCCCTTCACTAGCCGGTGTAAACGACCATTCGTGATACGGGCCAAAATCCTTTATATATATTTCCTTAATCCTCATCCGTATCTCCCATAAGACAACGAGCACCTTCCGTTTCCGCCCGTCTCAATGCGTCCAATAAAACATCATCCGTTAAGAGTTCCTGATACATGCCAAGCCGTTTGCTTTCCGGCCGATCCGCAATCAAATTGCGAATATTGGCCAGCTGCTCAGGCGCCGGCAATTGACCGATTGTATCATAACTGCGTAAATAATCGCCTACCATGTCTTCCATTTGGCGACGTGTACTCCAATCCGTCACGCCACGCGTGCGGTCCGTCAGGCTGAACGGCATTACAAAATTAAATTTATTCCGCTCTTCTGCCTGAGCCATTTCGAGCCAAGTCTGGCGCACTTCCGCTTGGCTGCACAATTCATATAAAGCACCTTCACCGGTGAGCACAATTTCAAGCAAGACCTGCTTTTTCAACTTGCGCAACATTTCTTTCTTATGACGAATCATTTCTATCATATCACTGTTGCTGTTTAAAGCCCCAATATCAATCGTCACCTGTTCAAAGCGGATCGGCGCCGTTTCCTGGAATTGCATGCTCACACGGCCCTTGACCGTCACATCGACCAGATAACATCCTTTAGCGCCCAATTCCTTTTTGTGAAGGCCTTGAATATTACCGGCATAGACTACATACGGTGACTCATTGAGTACTTGCCGTTTATGGATGTGACCGACAGCCCAATAATTCATAGGCGATGCGGTAAGCTCGCCTAATGTAGTCGGCCCCACCGTTTCATGATCCGCCGCAGCCCCCACGGTACCGTGAAAAAGACCGATTGAAAACGGATCATCTGCCCACGGTTTTAATTGCTGCGCTACATTATCTTCCCTATTTTGACCGCTGCAACTAATGCCGTAAATATAAGCCGCCACCTTACCTTTTACATATAAAGGTTGGCGTTCGCTCTTCGTGGCACTAAAAATATATACCGAATCGGGCAATGTAATATTGGCTGTCCAACTTTCTGCCGGATCATGATTGCCCTGCACCAAGAATACGGGAATCTTATGCTCCGCTAGACGTTCACATTCATAAGCAAACCTCACTTGTGCTTCTAAATTGCGGTTTTCACTGTCATAAATATCACCGGCAATCAAAACGGCATGCACCTGCTGATCAATGGCGAAATCCACAATATTGGTAAATGACTGATAGGTAGCCCGATTGGCCGCCTCATCTACCTGCTTGCCCAACGATTTTAAATATTTAAACGGGGTTCCCAAATGAAGGTCCCCACATTGTATAAAGCGAAATGGTATCATCTCACATTCCTTTCCAAGCGTTACCGAGTTGTGTTACGGCCGCTTCCAATTGTTTGGTCGGAATAGCACTGAACGACAGTAAACAACGCACTTCGTGCTCGCCGTCCGCTTCAATGCGCACATCACAAGCGGCCTCACGAGCCGCCTTTAAAAGAGCTTTGGCTCCTTTATCGGTAAACACCGTAAGACCTATATATACACCGCCTTCCGGCAGATATACTTTAACTTTATCACCAAACGTCTCCTGCAATTGAGCCACTAAGAATTTACTCTTATCCGCATAATGTTTGCGCAAACGCCTGATTTGTTTGGACCACTCGCCATCCTTAATATACCGAGCCCACACCAACTGTTCCATGACACCGGCACTTTGCCGATAGGACGAGCGATAGGTTAAAAAATCATCCCAAAGAACCGGCGGCAGCACCATATAACTGATGCGAATGGACGGCGGCAACACCTTAGACGGTGTGCCCATATAAATAACCCGCTCAGTGATCGCCATGCCCTGCAGTGAAGAAATCGGTCGGCCGTAATAACGAAGTTCGCTGTCATAGTCATCTTCAATCAGATAACTGCCTTGTTCGGCCGCCCATTGTAAAAGCTCCTTGCGGCGACCGGCGCTCATAACACGACCTTGTCTGTCGCCATGAGACGGCGTACAGTATAAAACTTCCGCCGCCGAATCGGCTAAATCGGTAAGTAAAGTTTCACTGTGTTGATCTACCGTAATTACGGTAAAACCGTAATCGTTAAAAATATGCGTTACCCCGATGATAACACTGGCGTCAACGGCTACCGTGGTAAGCCCGGCTCGTTTCAACAAAGCCGCCAACATCATAATCATAGGCTGAGTACCGCTCCCGATAATAATATGATCTACGGTAGTGCGAACGGCGCGAGCATTGTTCAAATACTTGGCCAACTGCGCCCTCAGCTCCGGTTCGCCTTGCGGATTACCGTAAGCCAAGAGTCGTTCCGGTTCACGCAGAATATACCCGATATACCGTTTCCAACGAGTATAGTCAAACCCTTCCGGATCCATGGCTCCCGTAGCAAAATTATAACGAATTGATGTTGTATTCGAATCCGGTAGTGCTGACGCAGTCTCGGTAACTGTTTCAAAGTAAGTCCGATTATCCAGTAAAACAGGCAAGGGCAATACTTCATACGGCGAACGTTCATGAGCCTTAATATAACCTTCCGCCGCCAATTGCAAATACGCTTGTTCTACCGTAATTTTGCTGACGCCGACTTCGCCGGCCAACGACCGAACCGACGGTAAACGAGAACCGGCCACAAATTGACCGTGCTCAATGCCGGCTTTAAGGTATTGATAAATTTGTTCATATAATGGCGTGACACTTTGACGCTCAATAGTTAACAGATGCCTCGCCTCCTCACCGCCGTTTCAGCCGGCTAAACAATACTTACTACATTACCTATTATTTTATCACAGGCGTTTGAAAATGGTAATCTGTCCTATTCATTTTTTCTAAATTTTTTACAAACTGACATTACAATTGTTAACCATATCTATAATTACCGGTTATTGTTAACTATGTATAAAAATCATGGTTGACTATATTAAATCATGTTCGTATAATATAGGCAACGGCTGACGGTTAATAGAGGTTAACCTAAAGCCACTGCTCCCAAGCGAGCGGGATAAACTATAGAAATACAGAGGTGTAGGTTCATGACAACAAAACAAACTATTGGCTATGAAGAAATTATTGCGTACGCCCAACGCATTTTAGATGGTGGCGAAATCACTCCTAAAGAAGCAGAACAACTAATTCATGTTTCTGACGAAGATACTATGATTTTATTGGCCATGGCTGACAAAATCCGTCAAAAATTCAGCGGCAACGAAGTTGACCTTTGTGCGATTGTTAACGCACGTTCCGGCAAATGCCCTGAAAACTGTAAATTCTGTGCCCAATCGGCTCATCACGAAACAGGCGTTACCGTATATCCCTTCATGAGCGAAGAAGATATTGTAGAACATGCCAAGAAGGCTAAAGAAGCCGGTGCCATCCGCTTTTCCATCGTAACCAGCGGTCGTAACACCAATAACCCTAAAGAATTTGAACAAATTTTAAGTGCTCTCCGTCGTATTCACGAAGAAACCGGCCTTGAAATCTGCTGTTCCTTAGGCCTTCTTACTTACGAACAGGCCGTTCAATTAAAAGCTATCGGTGTAACTCGTTATCATTCCAACATTGAAACGGCACCAAGCAACTTCCCTAACATTTGCAGCACTCATAATTTTGCTGATAAAATGTCCACTATCGAAAATGCTAAAAAAGCCGGTATCCGCGTATGCTCCGGCGGTATCCTCGGTCTTAACGAAACCTTGGAACAACGCGTTGAAATGGCTTATGAATTAAAACGTCTCGGCATTGATTCCGTGCCGCTCAATATTTTGAACCCAATCAAAGGTACCCCATTCGAACACAATAAACCATTGGCTCCACTCGAAATTTTACGTACCTTTGCCATGTTCCGTTTCGTATTGCCACATGCTCAGATTCGTACGGCCGGCGGTCGTGAAGTTAACCTCCGCGATTTACAGGCTTTAGCATTGACCGGCGGTCTTAACGGCATCATGGTTGGCGGTTATTTAACTACCGACGGTCGTTCCCCACTCCAAGATTTACAGATGATCGAAGACTTGCAGTTGGAACGCACCGCTCCACAGCCTATTCAGGCACAAGCATAGTATTCCTTAATTTTTAAAACCGTCATTGCCGGCAAACTTCATCACAGCAAAATACCAACTACTTCATCAATGATATTTTGTCAACTAACTTCCTCACCGGCAATGATTGTTTATAACTAAGTTTTTCATTAACTTTCTTCAAACATATTACAATATTACAACTTAAAAAAGGCCCCTTCGAGGGTCTTTTTTAGGTTGTAGGGATAAGCAAATATATCCCCCTTTAAGGCACTTAAAAGTACTTTAAAACACCTTAAGTCTTTTTTGCCCTATAACACGGTCCCCTTCGCCCTACATATTTTTTCAATAAAAATGGTCTCACCTACGTATAAGAACGTAAGTAAGACCATTATTTTTATAATCCCCACAAAGCCAAAAGCGGTTCATAGATGAAGTGCAAGAAACTCCAAGCACCGAGACCGCAAACGGCACCGACCAAAGCACCGTTAATACGAATCCAGCTCAAATCGTCTTCCACTTTTGATTCGATGAAGTAAATAAACTTCTCCGTACTCAGTGAACCCAATACTTGCCGCACAATGACGCCTAATAAAGCATGGCTGCGAACCAATACATAGCTCGCCATATGCTGACACATATTCTCTAATTTAGCCTGCAATTCAGGATTTTTACTATATACATCCCATAAGTCCTGTAAGGATCGCTCCAACACATTAACCGGTGTTCCCTCTGCAAAGGTATCCTCTTTGTCGGACATGTGAATGACATTATGAATGTACGGACATACATAACTTTCTAAAATAGATTCCCAGTCCTGTTCGTCAATCCAACGTTGCCAAACTCGGTCAATCGTCTGACTCACCGAACTGTTATAGGCCAGTTCCTGTAAAGGTTCCAACCACTGTTGCATCCATACGAGTCGTTCCGTACTGCCCGGTTGCTTCCACCGTTCCAAAATCATATACAACTCGCGTAACATGGCCATAGCCATATCACGGGCATTAATAATATCAAAGGATTCCGAAGCCCCGATAAGAATGGCAGATAACAGATTTTCTTTACGAGCCTGAATTTCCCGATCAATCGTATTGGTCAACCAAAACAATACTTGCGGCTTATCCAGTGCCTCTTGCAACAATACGAGACCTTTAATAATTGTTGTCTCATGCTTATTGGTACGGCAAATGTCCGTTAAGAACTGCTGCAACGGCCCCGTAATCGACTGTCGATGGAGAAAGTAACGAAGCTTTTCAGCCCCCCACTGAGCCCATTCTTTTTCACTCTTACTGTGCCAAACCAAATGGAGCAGGCTGCGAAGTGCCTTACGAATATACTGCCGACCACGATCACTTTTAATATAGCCGTCAATATACGGTAAAAATTTCACCGACTGCAAAGCCCGTTGGCATTGTTCTAAGGTTAAAAGACGCATTTCAATGAGATTCACCAAACCAGAAATCATACGTTCTTTGTTACGCGGAATAAGCGCCGTATGATACGGGAATCCTAAAGGCTTACGGAAGAGTGCCGTCACGGCAAACCAGTCCGCCACAGAACCGATTAACGCCGATTGAACGAGCCAATATAAAGCATCATACCAAGTCGCCGTAATATAAAACTGACCTACAAAGACCAAAGCGTATAAAACTGCGGAGCCGGCCAAAATACGATTGGCCCACACGCGATACGGTACACCGCCAATCATAAGCTAACACCTCCTTGCACGAGCTGCGCCGCCACATAGAAAAGGCCGCCCAATACAGCCCCTACCAAGGAGCCGTTAATACGAATCATCTGAAGGTCATGATATAACTTACCTTTAATCAAATCCGATAAACGTTCCGGCGAATAGGTATTTAATTCACGCACCACCGACGTATCGACGAAGGGACGTAATTTGCGCAGCAGCGGTACTAATTGATAGAGCAATAATCGTTCCAAGCTCTGCATTTTAGCTTTATCTTGCAATAAATTGCGAGCATAGGCTTCCGCCTCTTCCTGAGCCCTTTTGAAAATGCCCTGCCATGCCTTAGCATCGCCGGCCATATCTACATCATCCAAGGCATCAGTGATCCACCGATTTTTCAAATTTTCTATCTGAACACGCCACTCCTTATTACGCTCCAACTCCGACAACAGCCAAAGTACTTTATTATACACATACTGCCCCATGGGGGAGTAAATGGATTCCTGCGATTTCAAAAACTCTGTCGCTTTATGCTGAATCAATTCAGCCACCCGTTCCGGTGAAAAGCTGTCACTGCCGAGTGCCAATGCCAACTCGCGCCAAAACGAGTTTTCCGCATAACGATTCATCATGGACGCCACAATACCGGTAATATACGGTTGGATCCCTTGCGAACTGATAAGGCGCTGTGCCATACGGTTAATATAGAGCCAAAGAGTCTCCGCTGTTTCGTATTTCATCATCAAATGACCGAAGCGAATAAGCAACGGTGCTACTTCCCAATGTTCAACGCCTTGCTTAATAGCACCGGTTACCTCTTTGCGAAGCGGTGCCCCGTCAAAACGATTTCCCAATTGAGAGCCCACTTCTTCAATGAATTGATTCAACTGCTTACGCCCGTCATCACTCAAAAAATACATTAAAATACGCTTAGGAAGCTGTTCTTTTTTAATAATCATATAAACGGGTTGAACCCTGAGGAGTTCTTCCACCATCATATAACGGGCCGTTTCCACCAAGCGGGCTTTACTGCGCGGTATAAGTGCCGTTTTATACGAAATCCCCAAAGGCTTTTTAAACAAAGCAGTAACCGCATACCAGTCAGCCAAGCCACCAATCATGGCGGCCCCACTTACATGTGTCAGAAAACCGAATAAAGGATCCTGACGAAACGGGTATACACCTAAAAATACAAGCATCATACCAAACAATAAGCCGGTAGCTATCGGCCAGCCTGTTCGTTGTTTCATGCCCAATCCTTTCAAATTATTCAATACCATACTCGCTTAATTCAACGCCATCGCCCGGATGTTTAGGACTCCAAACCGGCATATGTTCATATAAGGAATTAAAATATAAAGACGGGGTCCACACAGGACCATGTCGATGCATCGGTACAAATAATTTTGGCAAACGACCTACGGCATGTAAAAATTCAAAGGCACCCCATTCACGGGCATCTTCCAATCGATCATCTACCGGGAACATAGCTAGATCAGGTGTAATTCCGGCAATGCGTTTAAATTCTTTAGCCGCAAAATCACGGGCAAAGTCAATATTTTCCGGTGTATCGCCAAGCCAGTGCCACCAATTCAAATCGCCGGCGTGAAAAATAGTCGAACGACCGGTATCAATTAAGAACGAGCCCCCTTCATCAGTGGAGCCGTACATAGTAACCTTCAAACCTTTAACCGTAGTTGTATCGCCGACCTCCATAACGGTAGTACGATCTTTCGGCATATCCGTATGCGGTACATCGGCATGAACAATATAACGAGTTGTAGGACTGTTAAAATTCAAAATAGCCGGTGAATAATGATCACCATGCCAATGAGTCACAAAGAACCAAAGTTCTTTACCTGCTTCTTGTGCTTTCTTTACAACTTGCGCTTCATCTTTCCAGTAATCAAATACATAGCATACATTACCGGCATCTAACATGAAGCCGCTGTGTTCCAAATAATATAATTTCATGGTATCACCTCTACTTAAGAGTCATAGATTATATAAATTTAATTGACATCAGCTTAACCAAGCAGCTGTAATCGCTATTTGGTCAAATAACATCTTATTGATAATATTATTACTTACAGGTTCTATTATACCACAAAACACAAGCTAAAAAACTCCGTTATTGTCGCAGTTTTTCAAAAACTTGTTACAATAACGGAGTTTATTATTCATTAGCTATATGAAACTATTATTCAACACTTTCAGCTGCTGCAATAGCTACTACATCAACGATATCAGTAGCGAAGCAACCGCGAGACAAGTCATGAATAGGAGCTGCCAAACCTTGAATCAATGGTCCGAGAGCAGTGGCACCGGCAAAACGCTGTACCAATTTGTAACCGATGTTAGCTGCCTGGAGATCAGGGAAAATCAAGATGTTAGCTTTACCGGCCACTTTGCTGCCCGGAGCTTTGCGTTCAGCAACGGATGGTTCGATGGAAGCATCGAGCTGTAATTCGCCGTCAAAATCGAAATCTACATTGCGTTCTTTCAACATTTCAACTGCTGCTACTACTTTATCTACTTCAGGAGAGGACGCAGAACCTTTAGTGGAGAAAGATAAGAAGGATACGCGAGGGTTAGCCATGTTGCCAACTTTGCGAGCTTTTTCTACGGAAGACATAGCGATGTCAGCCAATTGTTCGGAAGTTGGGTTAGGAATAACGCCGCAATCGGAGAATACGAGCATACCGTCGTCGCCATATTGTTTTTTGTCAGAGAAAACAAACATGGAGCTGGATACGGTTTTAAGACCTGGTTTAGTACCTACAACCTGTAAAGCGGCACGCAATACATTAGCAGTAGGGCTGGCAGAACCGGCTACCATGCCGTCAACTACACCGAGGTGTACCAACATAGCACCGAAGAATAAGCAATCGCCAAGCATAGTTGCTTTTGCTTTTTCAGGAGTCATACCTTTTTTAGCACGTTTTTCTACAAACACGTCAATCATTTCAGGTAAACGATCGTAAGTTTCAGGGTTGATGATTTCAGCACCGTCAACATTAAAACCTTCTTTTTGAGCCAAAGCTTTAACTTCTTCAGGGTTACCAACCAATACAGGGGTTACAAAACCTTCTTTAAGAATTAATTCAGTAGCTTCTAATACACGAGCATCTTTGTATTCAGGTAATACAATTTTTTTGCCTAACGGTTTTACTTTTGCTTTTAAGTTTTGTACTAATTCCACAATATCGTCCTCCTTGACTGTGAACGGCCCTCTTCACGGACCTTTTATTACTATTTTATTATAACAAATTCGCAAGAGAGATTAAAGGGGCTCCTATTATATTACTTTTTGTAAATTCACATGACTTTTAGAGATAGGTCATACACTAATTGATAAAATACTCTCACTTATTATTGTTTCTAAAACAAACGTATATCATTCATCCTATCGGCATAATATCTGTGTTTATCCTATATTTTTTCTATGATTTCTCTTTTAAAAATTTATTCCGAAATATCTTAAAATTCTCATTTACAGCATTCAATGACTGGGGTATAATAACCTTAATGTTAACCATATTATATACTAAAGGTTTACATTCAGGTTAACAATAGGTATTTAGGGATTTTTTTAGAAAAGGGATTTAGGTATGAGAAATTCTAATATTCGTTTCATTTGCGAAATCGCCATCTTGGCAGCCATGATCGGAATTACGGGCGCTATAAAATTACCAAACATTATTCCCGGTGTGGAATTCCAGTTATCGGCACCATTAGCCGTTGCCATCTGCTGCGTATTCGGCTTTAAACGTTACATCATTGCCGGCTGTTTAGCCAGTGCTATTTCCCTTATATTGGGCACTCACAACTTATTAAATGTAGCCATTCAGATGCAGTTCCGCATTATTGCCGGTGCGGTGCTTTACTTAGGCCACAACGCCATTTGGTCTCAAGTTGTTGCCGGTCCTATCGCTTCAATTGTGGCCCGCCTCACCTTGGGTCTATTCTTTGGCAAATTAGCGATGGCTATGATTCTTATGGCCATACCGGGGTATATTTTTACCGCAGTCTTCTCCCCAATTTTAGTTAAAGTGTTGTCCCGCGTTCGTCGCTCTGTTCCGGCACTTTCCGGAGGTGACAAGTCTAATGCTTTATAGTATTCGCATGCGTTCGGCCAAAGGCGGTGCCCATGAAAACGGCGGCCATCATATTTCCGGTGCCGAACGGATTTTGAGTAAAGAAGAGTTAGCGCAAACAGCCTCTGAACTCGTAACCAGAGCGTTAACTCACAGTAAAGGCTGTGCCGATTTTATCCGCATCACCATCGATGCCATTGAAGATGACGCCATAGTATACAAACCGGCTCTAGACGTAGCCATCACCAAATCCGAATCGGTAACGGACGGGCTTAATGAAGCGTATCGTCTGTTAGAAGTGTCCGGCATTAAACGTGAAGCCGTTCAAAAAGCACTGTCCACCCTCCACAGTCAACCGGAGAATATGCGCGGTGCCTTAATTTGTAATGCTTATACCGGCGAACGAATGGATACCTTAGGCCTGCGTGGTGTTCGTGTAAGCCGCATGGCCTTTGCCGAACCGGCTAAAGCGCTTGAGCATTTTGCCAAAGAAGGTCATACGGGCGTGCATTTTGAAGAAGCTTTAGTATTGGCCTCCAAAGTATTATCCTATCCGGGCATCCTCGGCGAATTTTGCGTGTCCGATGATCCCGATTATGCCGTAGGCTATGTAAGCTACGGCAACACCTATCACCGCTTGACGCCCGTCAAAGAATTGGGTGACCAACGCGGCGGTCGAATCTTTTTTGTAAAACCGGAAACCGATATGGACTCCTTGCGACGCTATTTGGAAGAGACTACCGTATTAATAACAATTGAAAGTATTTAACAAATTTTGTTATAATACAAGTGTAACATTCCTTTAAATCGTTAATAAACAAAAGTATGTGAGAGTAGTTAGCAAAAATTAACATCATCTGTTAATTTTGATTCTATTCGTCAATAATTAACAACATTTTATAGCAGTCATCTATAATTAACAACCTTTACTCTATGGATTATTAATGATAAGCGGGGGTTATTATGTTTAGAAAAGCCATCTGGGAACAAATGAATGAGTCGCTTCAAACGCTCAAAGAAGAACATCGTTTTCGCCAATGCACTGCCTACACACCTATCGACAGTACTCATGTAGAACTTAACGGTCGTAAGTATTTAATGATGGCCTCCAATAATTATTTAGGGTTTACCCATAACTCGGATGTTATTGCGGGCGCTCAAAAAGCCATAGAAACTTATGGGACCGGATCCGGCGGAGCACGTCTGACCTCAGGCACCAATCCGCTCATCACCGAGTTGGAAGAAGATTTAGCTTTTTTCAAAGGTACCACCAAAGCCTTAGTTTTTAATACGGGCTATATGGCCAATGTAGGTACTATTTCCGGTCTTATGGGCCCCGGCGATCATATACTCAGCGACGAACTCAATCATGCCAGCATCATTGACGGCTGTCGCCTAAGCGGTGCCGATGTTCATGTATATCGTCACAGTGATATGAAGCACTTAGACGAACTGCTCGCCGATTTGCCGGCAACCGGCAAACGGCTCATTGTTACCGATGGTGTGTTCAGCATGGACGGCGATATTTGTCACCTGCCGGCCATTGTTAATCTGGCCAAAGAACATGGCGCCCTCGTTATGGTTGACGATGCTCATGCAACCGGTGTTATCGGCGAAGGCAAAGGCACGGCCCATCACTACGGCTTAAGCGATGATGTAGATATTCAACTCGGCACGCTCAGTAAAGCACTCGGCAGTGAAGGCGGTTATGTATGCGCCAATGAAGTAATCATCAATACTTTAATCAATCACAGTCGCAGCTTTATCTTCTCCACCGCTTTAGTACCGGCTGCTGTAGGTGCCGCCAAAGTCGCCTTGCAGCTATTGGAAAAAGAGCCGTATCACATCGCTCAATTGCGTGCCAATGTGCATGATATGTCCAAAGACTTGGAACGTCATAATATTCCGGTAGCTCATAATGCCATCCCTATTTTCCCTATCATCGTAGGTTCTGATGAAAAGGCCTTAGAGGTTTCCGAAAAATTATTTGAAAAAGGAATTATCTTAACCGCTATTCGTCCACCGACTGTAGCCCAAGGCCAAAGTCGTCTTCGTTTGACCGTAACAGCCGATCATACCAAGGAAGACTTATGGTATGTAGCCGATACATTGGCGGAAGCATTGAAAGATTAACAGTCTAATCAATGCAAGTAGTCCGGTTAACGCATTAATAGAATAACCGTCTGAACAATCTTAAAGAATAATCTGAAAAATCTTAACGAATGATACATTAAAATTTAATAGCAACACATATAAAAAGAGGTAACGATTAATCGTTACCTCTTTCTTTTTATTTACTTAATATAACTGAGTCAAACTGTGTTCCGTCAGCCAAATAGGCATCAACCGTTAACTGATTGTTATCCTTGCGAAGAACTAAATAGTTATCACCGTCAAGATATGGCGACACATACTCATCCAAAGGATGTTCTTTCCAAATATTCGCATACTTCACATCACCGGCTACACCCGTAATGATGTAGTAAGGTCCTTTTTCACTGCGTGCAAAGCTTTCCACATGACCGCGGCGACGATACATATGATAATGAGCCGATAATACTAAGTCTACATCATATTTTTCAAAAACCGGCATGAATAATTCACCCATATCGCTGAAACCGGCTTGCATACTAGCCACCCGAGTATTCGGGTAACTGAAGGTATCGCGATGCATGAGCACAACCTTCCAAGTTTTAGTCGTAGCAGCCAAATCCTGCTCCAACCAGGCCATTTGCTCAGCTTTTACCTTATCACGATAACTCTCATTCATTTCGGCAAACTGTGTATTCAATACTACAAAATGAACATCACCGTAATCATAGGAATAGTAGCCTCAGCGTGAAGAATCACCCACTTCAGTACTATACGGTTTAGCCTTAGGTGCATCAAACTTAAAAAAGCTGTCATACGCTGTCGGTTCTTTAAACTTCCAATCGAGTGAATAATATTCATGATTACCGCTAACACCTACAAACGGTATATTGGCAATCATCGGTTCTACGGCACCGAACCAAGCATCCCATTGGTAAGCCGATTCGCCGTTATCTACGAGATCCCCCATATTAACAAAGAACGATGCTTCCGGATTTTCCTTGTAGGCCGTATTCACCAAATCTTTCCAGCCGCGATAATCCGACGATTGTGAATCCGGGAATATTAAAGCGGTAAAGTTCTTAGGATCCATAGTGTGCAAAGTATGCCAACCTTTGGTAATCACATTTTTACCCACTTGGTATTCATATGTGGAATTCGGCGTTAATCCCGTAAATTCGGCCCGATAAATATATCTGACCGTCTTGTCTTCTTCAAAACGCTCCATCGTAGCCGGAACGGTCTGAATGGTGGAATCTGAAGCCCCTGCTATTTTATAAAGCACTACCGGATCTGATTCCGGTGCATGGTTTTCCCAAATAATAATACGCGACGTCGTCATGTCCGGTGTAATCAACTGCCGTACATACAATGCCTCCGTGCCCGCCTGCGGCAGCAATTCATAATACAAAGTGCGACCTTGTCGCACTAAACCGGCGCCCCATGCGGTTGAACTAATAATGACACCTAACACAACAACCAATGCCACCATAGCACTCAACCACGTAAGCCAGCTCTTGCCTCTCTTTTTTTCTTCCATATAGTTAACCCCTCTTATCTCACTAACTTCTTATACTATCTAATTATTTACAGATATAATCATCTACAGGTGCGGTCATTACGGCTCCGGCACATCTGACAGACTATAAATTTACCTATAAATCAATAATTGAATTTTCTCATCGAACTTTTTCTATATCTTACATAACTTATTATACATATTGAAGTTAACTCTAAGTCAAGGAAATTATGGAAAACATCTTTCTTATTTTAATTTTTTTGAAAAAAACTCAGCTTGCAAATAAAAAACAAGAATTTCCATCACAGAAATTCTTGTTATCTCCAAATTATTAATGTACCGAACTATTATGGCTTAACTGTTATAACAAATCAATGTATTCGGATGAACATCCGAACAATCATGACCACTGCCATGCAAACAAATATGATTGTCATATTTTTTAACACCTACAATTTGTACGGAGCCGTTTTCTTTAGGAATGCGCCAAGCCAAAGCATCCTGAGTATCTTCAGAAATAGAAAAAGCGAAGTTAATGAATGAAAAATTTATTCATTAACTTCGCTTTTTTAAACAACTTAATTAATTCATATTTTTAAAACTCGCAATCTCAAATCATGTATAAATCCGTGTATATATACTCACACTAAATACGTATACACGTACAAGGAATACATCTGATATGTTTGATACGATGGCAATAACCTTTGACTATTTACGAGCCAAGTATTTACGTACGTCAACGGCTACGGCAACAACGATGATTAAACCTTTAATAATGAGCTGCCAGTATGGGCCCATGCCTACGAAAGTAAGACCATAGTTAATAACCGTAAAGATAAGTACGCCGGCAATAATCCCCGGTACGGTACCGACCCCACCGGTAATGGATACGCCACCTACAACGGCTGCAGCGATGGCATCCAACTCGTACATATTACCATAGTTGTTGGTTGCACCACCGGTACGAGCGGCTTCCAAGATACCGCCTACGCCGTAAAGAGCACCGGCAATTACATAAATAGCAATCAAGGTAGCGGCTAAAAAAAAAACGCAGATACCATGGTTACTTTCGTAGGATACAACAGCTGCCTGCGCATTACCGCCAATGGCAAACATGTTTTTACCAAGAACTGTTTTGTTATATACAATCCACATAATAAAGGAGATAACCGCAGCAATAATAACGATATACGGAATCGTCATGAAGCCTAAATCCATAGAACCGGAACCGAATACGGTAAACTCAGGACGTAAACCGCCAATCGGCTGCGAGTTATTTGGTTCCATGTCAAAATACAAGGAGCACACACCATAGGTCATAACCATGGTACCCAAGGTTGCGATAAACGGAACGATACGAAGGTAAGCTACGATTAAACCTGACACTAAACCAACACAGGCACCTACAGCAATGGCGATGATAATCGGCAAGAAGGTTGGTAAATTCGGAGCCTGCTCAAAGAACGGATGCGGATAATTCGCCAACTGCGATAAGGACGCCGAAACAACGGCCGTCAAACCAACAACACGACCGGCTGACAAGTCACAGCCTGCAGTTATCAGAATCATAGCCGAACCAAGGGCAATGATAACACGCGGTGACGACTGGATTAAGATATCCCGAAAACTGGTCATCGATAAGAAATTAGGGCTATAAATTGAAATAGCAGCTACCAATACAACGAGTACGATGTAGATAGCATTTTGTGTCATAAACTTGCTAACGCGAGATCCACTCATAAGTCATATCCTCCTATACTAAACCTGCCGTAGCAAGTTCCATGATTTTCTCTTCCGTTGCGTCTTTCGCATCCAGAATGCCTTCCATTATACCGTTACTCATAACCATGATGCGATCGCTCATCCCCAATAATTCAGACATTTCCGACGAAATCATAATTACACTCTTACCTTGTGAAGCTAAACGATTGATAATCGAGTAAATTTCATATTTGGCACCTACGTCGATACCGCGAGTCGGTTCATCTAATAAAAGAATTTCCGGATTCGTATTTAACCAGCGAGAAATCAATACTTTTTGTTGGTTCCCGCCCGATAACGATTGAATTCGAGTCTGCGTGTCCGGCGTCTTAATGCGCAAGGAGCTTACACCTTCATCCGTGTCGATTTCACGCAATCTGTCATTTAAGAGCCCCACTTTATTGCGATATTTCGGCATACAAGCCATCGTATTATTATCGACAATATTGAGCATCGGGAAAATACCGGTAGCACGCCGCTCTTCGGTAAGTAAGGCGATATGATGTTTCTTGGCATCACGCGGACTGCGGATTTTGACTTCTTTGCCATGAATAAAAATCTTACCGTCCGCCAGATGACGAAGCCCAAACAAGGCTTCAACAACTTCGGTACGCTGTGCCCCTACGAGACCGCCGATACCGAGAACTTCACCTTTACGAAGGGAGAAGTTAACACCTTTGAAAGAATGTTCACGAATGGATGTCATATTTTCTACGCGCAATACTTCTTCGCCCGGTTCATTAGTTTTTTCAGGGAAAAGTTGCGTCATTTCACGACCAACCATGCGTTTAATAATCAAGTCCGTGGTCAATTCGTCAGATGGCCAAGTGCCTATATAATTACCATCACGCATAATCGTTACTTCGTCGGATATGCGGAGGATTTCTTCCATTTTATGAGAGATGTAAATAATGGCAACCCCTTTTGCTTTGAGCCCGTTGATAATTCTAAATAAGTGCTCTACTTCATCACTGGTCAAAGAAGAAGTCGGTTCGTCCATTACGATAATGCGGGACTTATGAGACACCGCTTTGGCAATTTCAATGCTTTGAAGTTTAGATACCGATAAATTTCCGGCCAATTCTTCCGGATCAATATCAACATCTATTTCTTTGAAAAGGTCGACAGTATCGGCCTTCATTTTTTTATGGTCAATGAGTTTTAACGGACCATATTTTTTAAGCGGAAAACGGCCCAGCCATAAGTTTTCCATAACGGTCTGTTGTAATATAGGATAGAGTTCTTGGTGAATCATGGAGATACCAAGATCTAATGCGGTACGGGAATCGGCAATTTCCACCTTTTCACCGTCTAAAATAATTTCTCCTTCGTCTTGTTTATAGATGCCAAATAAACATTTCATCAAGGTCGATTTCCCAGCCCCATTTTCGCCCATAAGCGCGTGTACCGAACCTGGACGGAGCCGCAGAGATACATCATTCAATGCTTTTACGCCGGGAAATGACTTTGTTATGTGTTGCATCTCTAAAATATATTCACTCATGCTTGCCCTCCTACCGGTTCAGTAAGTGAGGGAGGCCTGTAACCAGCCTCCCTACCTACTGCAATGACTACTTATCACCTAAGATTTGATCTGCATTTTCTTTCGTTACGATTTCGTAAGGAACCCAAATATATTGTTTGTCAACAATGTCAAAGCCTACATTATCTTTATTAGGAGTTTCACCTTTAGCCAATACGAGCATTAAGTTGAATACAGCATCCCCTTGTTTCTTCGCATTGTTAAGAACAGTACCTAATAATGTGCCGTCTTTAAGAGCCTGTACTGCAGGAGCCGTAGCATCCACGCCTACAACCGGCATGTATTTACCGTCTTTGAAGTAACCGGCAGCTTTCAATGCTTCGATAGCACCTAAAGCCATATCGTCGTTATTGGCGATAACAGCGTCAATCTTGTCGCCATAGCTGGACAAGAAGGCAGCCATTTTTTCCTGACCTTTTACACGGTCCCACATAGCAGTGTCTTGGGCCACTTCTTCAACCTGAATGCCTTCTTTTTTGAGGGATTCGATTACATATTTAGAGCGAAGTTCTGCATCTTGATGGCCCGGTTCGCCTTTGATAAGTACATAGTGCAATACATTATCTTTGCTCTTATAAGCTTCCGGATGTTTCTTGAAATAATCAGCTAAGATTTTGCCCTGCATTTCGCCGCTTTGTTCAGCTTTAGCACCTACATAGTATACTTTATCCCATTTAGCCATGTCTTCTTTTAAAGGTTCACGATTAAGGAATACTACCGGTACATTGGCTGCTTTAGCTTTATCGATAATCCCGCCGGCTGCCGGACGGTCAACAATGTTAACCCCAATAGCTTTGTATTTCTTGTTAAGGAATAAGTCAACTTTTTCATTCTGTGTAGGCTGCGAGTTCTGGCTGTCTACGATATCTACTTTAGCTTTGCCTTTAGCATCAGCATCGATACGAGCACGTACACCGCTCATAAAGGTATCATCAAACTTGTAAATAGCCACACCTACTTGTGGTAAATCACCACCGCCGGATGTAGAATCGCTGCCACAACCTGCCATTACTAAGGTACCTACTGCGAAGGTAGCCAACATTGCTGCTTTCCATGCCTTTTTCACGAGAAATTCCTCCTTTAAGACGAAAATGTAGACTCTATAAATCGCTTTCCATTAGCGTATCTACCAACCATTCGTTTAACGTCCGTTAAGCCATACCTCACTGGCTCTTCGACTGCTGACAATATCCACCATACCCAGCAAGGTATAATAGCTACCGTTGCCGGAATACACCAAATCGACGGATTGTGCCCGATGTAAATTCTTCTCCAATACGGTGCGTAAAATCGGATCCATGGTCCCCACCGCATTGCCCATAGCGCTGCTTACGACGATACGCTGCGGGTTAATCATGTTATATAAGTTAGCCAAGGTAATGCCTAAATACTTGCCTACCCGATTTAAGGCTTCCAAACAAATTTCATCGCCTTCCACGGCGGCCTCATAAATAGGCTCTACCCGGAATGCATCGGATAAAATAGCTATATTGTCGGTCACTTTGGACAAGCGACCTTTTTTAATTTCCGTCAACACATATTCTCGAATGGCTGTTTCCGACGCCACTTCTTCCAAGCGTGTGAAGGAATCCTCTTTCGTTTCATCGATATCGATTACGGAATAGCCGATTTCGCCGGCATAATCATTGAAACCGCGATAGAGCTCACCGTGATAAATAAGCGAAGCTCCGAGACCGTAGCTGAATTTCAATACCAATAGATTTTCAATGCCCTTGCCGCTACCGTAGTAATATTCACCGGTGGCTAAGCAACGCACGTCATTTTCTACATAAGCAGGTAATTGGAATCGCTTTTCCAAGATGTACTTGAACGGGATATTGGACCATTTGCCGTTTGGTGAAAAAATGGAAATTCCTTTTTGCGAATCAACGGGCCCGCGCAGGATGAGACCGATGGCGGCAATCGTCCAGCGCATATCCTCAATGATATCTTCGATACAATGATAAATCGTATTTAATATTTCTTCTGATGAAAGGCCGATAATCGACTGTTGCATCTGATATAAAATAATGCCGCCCGATTGCACAACATAACAAAATACATTATGTGTACGCACGTGAACCATAAGCATCATTTCTTTTTGCTCATTAAATTTCAACAGCATTGACGGCCGCCCCAATGCACTACGCTCCTGGCGATCTTCATAAATAAGACCTTTCTCAGCCAACGTATTGCAAATGTTAGTTACCGTCGGCGGTGTAATGCCCGTATTACGAGCAATAATCGCTTTTGAAACAGAGCCGTTACGACGTATATAATTTAAAATTATTTCGTCATTATTGAGTGCCTGTTTAGTTTGCATCTTGTCCCCTTCCCGAAGGCCTATAAATCGTATACGCCATCGCCTATTTCTGCATCATACAAGGTCGGTACAGTGCCAATTGCCTCTTCATAAAGTTTAGGAACCGCTTCTTTAAAAGCCGTTACCTTATCGCTTGCCACCAAAGCAATCGCACAACCGCCGAAACCTGCTCCCGTCATGCGAGATGCCAAACACCCCGGTTGCTTGCGGGCAATTTCTACTATGGTATCCAGTTCCAAGCCGCTTACTTCGTAGTCATTACGTAAAGATTCATGAGAAGCCGTAATAATTTCAGCGATTTTTGCCGTATCGCCGGCATTCAAAGCATCCATAAAGGCCAAAACGCGCAAGTTTTCAGTAATGGCGTGACGTGCCCGACGACGTAACACCTCATCTTCGATAAGATCTAAATCTTCTATTGTGCCGAGCGATAAACCCGAAAGCGGATGATGTTTTCGAATTTCCGCCAAAGCCGCATCACATTCCCCTTTGCGCTCATTGAATTTAGAATCTACCAAGCCGCGCTTTTTATTGGTATTCATAATGATGAGATGATAATCACCCCAGTTAAGCGGTACATGTTTAAACTCCATCGCCGTGCAGTCGAGGAGAACACCATGACCTTCTTTGCCATGACTGATAGCAAATTGGTCCATAATACCCACTTTTACACCTACAAAGTTATATTCAACCTGTTGAGCCATTTCTGCCAGTTTAGTACGATCAATCGGCGTCATGCCTAAGTGTGACCACAACATGTAACCTGTTAAATCAAGGATACACGCCGATGAGGACAACCCGGCACCGGCCGGCAAATTACCGCTGTAGAATAAGTCCATGCCCGACAGAGTATGACCTTCCTTTTTCAAATAATCAATAATGCCGAGCGGGTAGTTAGCCCAATCATGTTTTGCATCATAGACAAAATCATCATTAATATCCACTACGACCGTAGCTTCCATATTTTCAGAATAAAGACGAACTTTAGAATCGTCCCGCAAGCGCATAGTGCCCCAGATCCCGCAAGTCAGAGCTGCCGGGAACACATGACCGCCGTTATAATCCTGGTGTTCACCGATAATATTTACCCGCCCCGGGGCGAAATAGCAATCAATGGGTTCTCCGGTATCGCCGAATTGTTCAATAAATTTAGCTATCAGTTCCTCTTTATTCATCACTTTCTTCCCTTTCTATAATGTCAGTCACCAGCTTGCGCAAAACCGGTGCCGTTTCTTCAACTGCACTCGTATTGGCTGCTGCCCACGCCCCCATTTCGGAAGAAGCATAGTATTTAATCTTATTGGCTTCTCTGAATGGCGGATAAAATTCAATGTGGAAATGGTAATAATCATTAGCATCATCATATTCCGGCGAGTTAACCGGCCGTTGATGGTAAACCATCATGTACGGGAATGGTGCATTAAACAATTGATCAAATGCTTTAGTAATTACTTTTAATATGCGAGCTAAATCTTCTTTTTCTTTAGCCGTGCAATCGGATAACATACTTAAATGACGTTTCGAAACAACGAATACGCCGTACGGATAATCCGTAAAGAACGGAATATAGGCCACGAAGCTATCATTTTCGGCAACAATGCGCGAATCTGATTTCCGTTCCGCTTCGTTCATTTGGCAAAGTAAGCAACGCTGCGTCTTTTCATAATGATCTTTACAGTTCTTAAGTTCCGTTTCAATCTTCTGCGGCACGAACGGATATCCGTAAATCTGTCCGTGAGGATGCGGCATTGTTACACCTACGGCTTCACCTTTGTTTTCAAACGGATACACATACTTGATTTTCTTATCCGCTGCCAAAGCTGTGCAACGATCCGAAATCAGTTCCAACAGGTCAATAATATGGCCTACGGACAATTCATAGAATTTAACCGAATGACGCGGTGAGTACAAAATAACCTCACACTTACCATGATTTTCGGCGCTCTTGTAAAAACCTGTTTCATCCACAAATGGTGCTTCCGGATGCTGGGTTAGAGTCGGAAAATCATTATCATAGGCATACACGGTAAATTCGGATGGTACCTTTTTCCCTTCTCCCGGGCAAAACGGGCACCAATCTTTTGGCATAGTGGGACGTAATTTACGGTTTGACGCTACCATCGTCCATGTGCCGAGCAATGGATTCCATCTTAGTTCTGACATAATCTCCGCTCCTCACATTTAATAAACTACTTAAGAAAATATATTACAAATATATTTTCTCTCATGTTTGCCATTTTTTCAAGGGAATTTTTACAAAAACTCATACCTATTTGACATACATTTTACATAATATTAAAAGAGGTCATAAAGTCGCATTCTAACTGCAACCTTACAACCTCTGTAAATCATTTATTATAAATTTTTATTCAAAATTAGCCACATTTAGTTAATTTCTTAATTAAGTATTACTTTAAAACATATATTAAACAATTTAGCAACGTACTCATTTAATTCGAGTATAATACTCATTTAGTTGCTTACTTCTTGCTCACTGCTTCCATAAGAGTCTTAATATCCGTACCTTCAGCCACCATACGCCAAGTTTCCAGTTCATCGCTGTCAACGAGCAAGTATAAGTAGGCCCATACGATACGATTATAACGTCTGAAATCAGTCACTACTTTAGCAACTTTTGACACAATACCCACGTCTTTAGCTACATCTTCAATGGTCTTCAATAATTCTACGGTATGACCGTTGGCAATAGCTTTCACGCACGAAGTAATCACTTCGCCCAAACGTTCATGCAAGGCCGCTTCCACATTTTGAACGCCGCGTACCTCAAAGATTTTACGCAATTGGGAGCGTACCAACATAGCTTCTTCCGAACCAATATGCATGAATACGATGCTCATGCCCTGATCATCCAAACGTTCACCGAATAAACGATTCATCCCGGCTTCGCTGATAAGGAATGTGCCATCGCTATTACGGCATTCTCGTTCATTAAAACGATTAAGCCCGCCACCTTGGCATGCTTTAATAACGGCCGTTAAACCGACTTCCCAAAGTTTAGCTGCTTCACTATCCGTAAATACCTGATTAACAACAGCCTTAGGTGCTTTTACAACCGGTTTCTTATTGGCTAACTCCGCCAATGTGACAATGCTGTGCTCTTCAAAATACGGTTTTTCAAATTCATAGCGTGCTTGCGCTACCATCTGTAATAAAACATCATCCGGTTTTTCCGCATAACGACCGTCAAATGCATCTTTACCGTACCAATTAACTACTACATCATCAATTACGACTAATTGCAGGGTATCATGCACAGATAACGTCCCTTTTTCAAGTGCTTTACTCACTTGAGCTGCCAATGCTAAATACCCTCTTCTCATAGCCTCTGAATCACAACGAAATTCTCGCATAATACGCATCCTTCCTGCCAAACAATTTACATTGCTCGGCTGTTTCCCACTGCCTAATTAATTTCACAATGTTTTCATCCTAAATATTTCTATTTTAATCAAAAATTTAGATAATCTTCTACATCATATAATAGCAGTAAAAAACATTATACGCTAGTGGTAATATCAAAAAATCATAGGTATCATGCTTATAAAGAATACCACCGTATGATGAGCATTCCCCGTGGGTATTTCGTGACTATTTGTCTATCATGAGTAATCATCTTCATAAATTTTGCTTGTTTTTCATATTTTATTTTATCAAGGTGCCATCAAATTTCTTTATTAGGTTTATCATTTTGCGCCTCCCTTAATTCGGCTCTGACTCTCATCAATATTTTTCCCAAATGGTTCTCTCCTTCCCCATCAGTCATTCCCCAAAAGGTATCCCCCCAATCATTGCCTTCAATTAATACCCTGTCGCGAGTAGCCAATAATTTGGCCTGTAACTTTTCATTTTGTGAAAACTTAGCCTTTACTATCTCATACATAACACGCAACTTAATCTTATCCCAGTCTTCCCTAATCTGCTTCATACTTCGCCCCATACGCCGAGCATAATCAGGCCGTTTCACCCTCACCATTTTCATCCGTTGTAAATCCGTAACAGCTTTAGAACCTTGATACGCAGCCTCAGCCGAATAATACGTATCGCCCAAATAAAAAACCTTATACGCACTCATATTTGACAGGAACCGGTAAGTCCCTCTAAACGAATCAATTACCGGCGGTATCTCATCCTCTCGAAGCTTCAAAATATCCCTACGCGAATAAGTTAGCTTATCAGTTTGCTTTTTAATTTCCTTATCAGTTTGCTTTTCAATTTCCTTATCAAGCTTTTTCATAATTTTCTCTTTATCAGTCTTTGCCGTCACCATAATAACCTCCTCCACAAATCAACGCATCATCTAAAAAAACTTCAAAAACCATTTTCCCAATTTATTACATATAAAATGTTATCTATATCATAAACAGCTCTCTACCGATTAGCCATAAATGCTTAGTTCAATCACTGAACCAACGGTTCAATGTCTAACTTTAGATGAATGAATTACTAAAAATTCCGATTTTTTTAGTCCACTCTCTTGAACTCTTTGTTTTTATTGTGCTATAATATTGATATAGATAAAAATCGATATTCAAAAATTAATGATATTTGAAGGGAGATTATTACATATGAAATTACAAAAATTATTAGTATTAGGTTTAGCATTAACAACAGTTGCGGGCGTAGCATCCGCTAAAACATTACCGGCCGATCAATGGTACTGGGTACATTCCGACGCTGACTACACAACTCGCGTTAACGTACCATCCATTAACTATGATGTAAACACCGACACAGCTGATTTCCAGGCTGCTGCCGTAAATCCTAACACAGGTCTTACTGATGTAGTAAACTACAAATTAGACTTTGCAAAAAACACTTTATACGCTTACCAGAAAGACGTATATCCTAATAACTCTGAAAACGTTCAGAGCACTTCCAACGCTAACGGTGCCGGTCAGGTTATCCAACCTAACACAGCAGGTGCTGCTTTAGAAACTGTAGTAGGCAACATCGTTAACCGTGATTACCAGTTGAAGAATAAACCAGACATCGCTATTACTCCTGCCGAAGCTCAGCAGAAAAAAGTAGAAGACGCTAAAATCGCCGCTACTTGGCAAAACGCTCAGGCTAAAAGTGCTGTAGAAGCTCAGAAAACCGATGTAATCATCGAGAAAACCGACACTGAAGCTCAGCAGCCTAAAAAATAATTAACTACAATGGCAAATAACCGATAACTTTTTTATCACCTTGCCTTGTGAAATAACTATTTTCTCTCAACTCCTAATCCGACAAACAATAGCCCAAGCGTAACAGCCGTATGCATTGGTCTATTCATATCAAAGAGGCTGTAACCTTCCGAACCGACTCGGAGGTTACAGCCTCTTTTTTTATATAATAAAACCAGTCTATACCCCCGTCTGGGTAAAGCTTGTCAGAAAGTATATAATGAAATCAAGAAATAAATTAACATATATAAATATGTTAAAATTTCATAACTACAATTCCTTGCAAGAGCAAAATATTAATATATGAGCACCGGTCTGCAAAAGTTAGTATTAACTATCGTACAAAGTACAACTGTTAGGAGGACTTATTATGAACAGCATTTTCCACAGAACCAGTATCCGCAAATATGAAAATCGTCCGGTTGAACCGGAAAAAATCACTGAAATACTTCGTGCCGGCATGCAAGATCCATCTGCTGTTAACCAACAGCCTTGGGAATTCTATGTTATTACCAATCGCGAAGTAATTGAAAACTTGTCCAAAGTTTCCCCTTATTCGCATTGCGTAGCCGGTGCTCCGGTTGTTATTGTACCGGTCTACAAAGTTGATGGTATTCCGGTTCCATCAATGGCCCCACTCGACATGTCCATTGGCCAAGAAAACATTTGGCTCCAAACTGATGCTCTTGGTCTCGGTGGCGTTTGGATTGGCATCGCACCATTTGAAGATCGCATGGAACACGTAAGCAAAGCGTTGAACCTACCGAAAGAACTTCATCCATTTTCCCTCTTCCCATTGGGCTATCCGGCTGAAACAAGAAAACAACAAGACCATTTCTTTGAAGATAGAATCCATTATGTAAAGTAGCTGATAATCAAAGATAAAAATAATAATGTACATCTATGAAAAGTCACACTAGTTAAGTACATATCGTGAAAAATTCCGGAATAAAAAATAGGAGACCAAAGCCTCCTATTTTTATTTATAAATTTATTCGTTTTCTACTAACGCAATACAACAAACTGTAAAGCTGACACCATTATGCCCTTATTCAAAGCATTTGTATTTATTCATTATCCAACATTTCTTTTAATTTTGAAGCGATTGCTCTTGCCAAAATCGGTGGAACTGCATTACCTACTTGTTGATATTGCTCATCTTTAGTACCTGCAAAAACAAAGCTATCCGGAAAGGTCTGTAATCTGGCTGCTTCTCTAATACTCACCGCTCTATCTAGCGTTGGATGAATCCACATGGATTTTCTTACATTAACAACTGTTCCACTCGGTTCATCATAAGCAAGTCTAAGATATATCGTATTTTGGGTTCTAGAAATATCAGTATATGTATTTGTCTTTAAATCTTCCGGCAAACTATGAAAATTCTCACCTTGTTTAATCGTCTTAAAGCGCTCCATTGAAGTTTGACGTGTACTAGTTATAATATGATTTCGCAATACATCCGTATCCCGAAGATTATCAGCCAACTCTCCAAGATTATTTAATTCTACTAAGCTTATACCATAATCCTTGGTTATATCTTCGATTGGCTTTACATCTTCAAGATCAGCTATAGCATCTCTCACTGTTCTATAATGTTCCTTATCAAAAATAGGCTTAGGTAATTGTACTTTTTCACAAATCGATTTTTTAACTCCCATAAAAAAAAATCTTTGTCTTTTTTGTGGTGCGCCAAAATCAACGGCCGATAAAATACCTTGGTCAAAAGCATATCCATACTTATCTGATCCTAAAATTTTAATTAAATAATCAATTACCGTAACAGTATTCACTTCAATTTTCAAATCCTCATCACTGTTAAGTAACTTAAATTGTATATTATTATCATAGATTTCTTTCATTACTCTTAGCATCTGTTGAATATTAAGAACCTGATTTAAAGTTTCAATAGTAAATTGCAATATGAAATTGAACACTTTTAAAAACCCAGTAACTTATTAACTTCTTCAATGAATACTTCTTGTGGTGTCCGGTAATTTAGAATTTTG
>OAWM01000360.1_pt1 | contig 37226 bp, 26 predicted proteins | sample 1495501 | NCBI WGS metagenome assembly OAWM01 (sample SAMEA2580210, study PRJEB22360) | human gut metagenome | biome: human gut; feature: human-associated habitat; material: faeces | place: Denmark | collected 2008/2010 | reverse complement strand
CAGGACGCTCGCCGCGCTGTTTTGCCTGCCGGCCGGCGACGCGTGCGCGCCGCCGGCTTCTCGGCCGACTGTTCGGCAGCAGGAGCCTCGGGGGTGACCGGCGCAGCGAGCTCAGTCAATGCCGCGGCCTCGCGCTCGGCAGCGCGACGGCGGGCACGCACAACCTGGGCCTCGCTAATCTGCGCCAGTGCACGGGCCTGCGCGACCTCATCGGAAATGGGGGCCGAAGCATCGGTGGCAACGGGGCGCTTCGTGCGCGTCGTACGACGCTTGGGCTTTTCGGCATCCTCGCCGTCCGCAGCAGGCTTGGCCAAACGACGCGTGCGCTTAGGCTTAGCGGGAGCAGCCTCCTCGCTAGCAACGGGCGTGGTGGGCGCGGCGGCCTTAAGCGCCTCGGGAGCCGAGACCTGCGCCGGCGCGGAAAGCACGGCCTGGTCCGACGTAACCGGTGCAGCGGGAGCCGTTTGCGTCGTCGTTATTTCGTTTTCTTGTTGTTGATCAGACACAGTGTTTGCTCAACTTTCTTTTCAAGCCCTGTGATCACATGCTCCCTGCATAAACCTTCAGGGCGGCTAAACAGTCTAGCTCCGTCAAATACCGACGGACATCATTGATCTGTATAGAGATGATTGCGTTATATACGCAGCGTTAGTGTAACACAACCGCAACCACCTGCAACTTAGTCATCGGGGACGTTCTTAAACGACTAGTCAAAAGGGATGCTCTTTACAAAGTTCCGGCGTACACCATCGCCACATCATAAACTGCGGTGAAATAGTTCCCAAATCCCGGCCGGCACCTCTCAAGCAGGAACCATTCCACCGCAACTCATAAGAAGAAGGCAGATCAAGCCTCAAGCATCGAGAAAACGGAACAGCTAAGGGACAAGGGCATCGGCCCCAAGATCGATGTGCCACGAATCGCGCCCATCTACTACGTTTGCCCCCGCACCCCTGACCATACTCACTATTTTTCGAAAGTCGCAGACCTGCTACCTGCGGTTTTAATATTGCGATTTTCGGCGTGGTTCGGGGTACGCACTTAAACGTAGTAGATGCCCCCGATTCTTGGCAGAAGGTATCCCATCGTTCCTCCACGGGACAAAAATGATCCGTTTTCCTCCGTCCCCTAGGGTCATTTTCAAAACTATGGCTGTTTACTACGATGAATCGCTCAACCACGACCACGCCAAAAACCGAAAAAATAAAACCCCAGCTAGATAGCTTGCACTTTTCGGTGAAAAGCCCGTGTGATTGGAATCCCTCGATTCATCGTAGTAAACCGGTATAGTTGCGATTTGGTAGCATTTTCCAGCAAGCCAAATTGTCTCGCTAAACGCAAAAAGCCCGACCTCCGCATGGGAGATCGGGCTTTCGAGGCTCAGTCAAACCAAACCAACGCAGTCAAACGACCAGCGCTTACATCTGCTCGGGGGCAGAAACGCCAACAAGGGTGAGCACCAGGGCGAGCGTCACGCGGACGGCGTCGCAAGCGGCCAGACGGGCGCGCGAGAGCTCGGGGTTGACGGGACGGCCCTCGCTCGGCAGAACCTGGCAGGCGGCGTAGAAGCTGTGGAAGTCGCCGGCGAGTTCCTCGGCAAAATGCGTCAGGCGGAACGGAGCGCGATCGCGAGCGCAGCTGGCGATGAGGTCGGTGAGCTCGTTGAGCTTACGCGAAAGGGCGAGCTCGGTCGGGTCGGTCAGCAGCGAGTAATCGACGTTCTCGCCAATAGCCTTCTCGGCGACGGCCTTCATGCCCATCTCGGCGGCCTGCTCGGCGGTAACGTCGGCGGCACGGCGCAGGATGGAGCACACGCGAGCGTGAGCGTACTGCACGTAGTACACCGGGTTGGAGTTGTCACGCTTCTTGACGGCCTCGATATCGAAGTCGACCATCTGGTTGGAGCTCTTGGAGATGAGCGTGTAGCGGGCGGCGTCAGAGCCGACCTCGTCGACGAGTTCCTGCAGGGTCACCATGGTGCCCTTGCGCTTGGACATACGGACGGGCTTGCCGTTGCGCAGCAGGTTGACGAGCTGGCCCAGCAGAACCTCAAACTTGCCGGGATAGCCAAGAGCGTCACAGACGCAGCGGACGCGGTCGATGTAGCCATGGTGGTCGGCGCCCCAGATGTCGATGACGTGGTCGACGCGCTGGAACTTATCCCAGTGATAGGCGACGTCGGAGGCGAAGTAGGTGTACTCGCCATCGGACTTGATCAGGACGCGGTCCTTGTCATCGCCCAGGTCGGTGGAGCGGAACCACAGGGCGCCGTCCTTGGTGTAGAGGTAGCCCATCTTGTCGAGCTTCTCAAAAGCGCGGTCGACGGCGGAGGTGCCGGCGGTCTCGCCCTCGGTGTCCTTCACATACAGCGAGCGCTCGGAGAACCAACGATCGAAGTCGCAGTTGACGGCATGGCAAAGGTCACGCATGTTGTCGACCATCTTCACGTAGCCGCGCTCGCGGAAGCTCTCCATGCGCTCCTGCGGATCGGCGTTGACCCACTTGTCGCCGTCGGTGCGCCAGAACTCGGCGGCCTCGTCGATGATGTAGTCGCCGCCGTAGGAGTCCTTGCCCAGAGTCTCGGCAAAGTTGTCCTGATACGGATGGGTCTCGGGGTGCTCGTCGTTCTCGTCGGCAACAAAGGCGTCGCGGTCGGCGACCAGCAGCTTGTGAGCCTCGTCGATATCCACGCCCTGCTTGGCGATGATGTCGGCAAGCTGCATATAGCGCGTGCTGATGGAATTGCCGAAAGTGTTCATCTGAGAGCCGTGGTCGTTGATGTAGAACTCACGCTGAATGTCGTAACCGGCATGGTCCATAACGCGGCAAAGGGAGTCGCCCAGAGCGGCCCAGCGGCCATGGCCGATGTGCATGGGGCCGACGGGGTTGGCGGAAACGAACTCGACCTGGGTCTTCAGGCCACCACCGACGTTGGACTTAGCGAAGTCCATACCCTTCTCGCGTGCCTCGCCAAAGATGGCGTTCTTGACGGCGACGGAGAGGTAGAAGTTGATGAAGCCAGGACCGGCGATCTCGACCTTCTCGATCGCGGGGTCCTCGGGCATATGGGCAACGACGGCCTCGGCGATCTTGCGCGGGGCGCAGTGAGCCAGCTTGGCGGACTTCAGGGCCATGGTGGAGGTCCACTCGCCATGAGAAGTATCAGCCGGTCGCTCGATAGCGCAATCGTCAAGTTCAAATGCGGAAAGGTCGCCGGCCTCCTGGGCCGCAGCAAGCGCAGCGCGTACCAGCTCTTCAATCTTCTCGGGCATAGATCCTCCTTGTGTTAAAGCCCCCGAGCTCTTGGTCACTCGTAGGGCAAAAGCCAGAGTTTGTAGCACTCTATCACAAGCGGTAACTACTGTCGCAGGGTAAAGCTAATAGATATTGCCAATGCACAAAAATGACTACCGCTCTAGCGCGGCGGTACAAAGTTGGCGGTTTGCCTGCTGTTTATACACGTTCTAGAAATGCATAAACGTATGAATAAGCCATTCTATTTATCGAATACTCTTACCTATCGGAGTTGTGTGCTTTTCCTGCATAAAGTGATGGTTTGCGCACGTCAGCGTGGTATTCTTAACATACGTAAATTCGTATAAGTTGGAGGTAGCATGTTCTCAATCGGTCAACACGTCATTCATCCGGGTCAGGGAGTCTGCACCGTCGTCGGCTTTAGGGACGACACACCGCAGCCCATGTTGTTGCTCGAGACCAAGCAGGGACATGCGCAGACGATTCTCATGTACCCCGTGGCGCAGGCCGACCGTCTGCATGCCGCTATCTCCCAGCAAGATGCAGAGCACCTGCTGAGCCACTACGATGAGCTGGAGTGCGACACCTTTACCGAGCGCAATAGCTCGCTCGAGGAGACGCACTTTAAGCAGCAGCTCAAGCTGGGCGCGCCCGAGACGGTTCGCGTGGCAAAAACCATGATGCACCGTATTCGCCAGGCCGAGGAAGCAGATAAAAAGCCCAGCTCCTACTACATGCGCGTACTCAAGGAAGCCAAGCGCCGCTCCATCGAGGAGTTCGCCGTGGCCCTGGGCGTCACCGAAGAGGCCGCCGAAGCCCGCCTAGCCCAAGCCGCCCTCAACTAACCTGCCCACGCCAAAACCACCACAAAGGGGACAGGCACCTTTGTGGTGGTTTTTTCGTTCTAGTCGTTCTAGTAGTATTCATTCTTAGCGATACCTACGAACACAAGGAGTCTTTTATGGCAGAGCTGCTTTCCGCCGGAATCACCCGCGACCGTGCGTTCGAATTGCTCAACGAGCACAACAAGGACCCGTTCCACATCACCCACGGCGAAACGGTCGAGGGCACCATGCGCTACTTTGCGCGCGAGTTCGACCCCGAGAACGAGGAGTTTTGGGGCATCGTCGGCCTGCTACACGACCTGGATTGGGAGGAACATGAGGACGACCCCATGAACCACACTATCTATGCGGCCGAGATTCTTGAGGGCGAGGGCGCATCGCCTGAGCTCATCCGCGCCATCCAGACGCACACGTCCGATTTCAACTCTTCGCTGCCCAAGCCCGAGCTGCAGATGGAAAAGATCCTGTTTGCCTGCGACGAGCTCACCGGCCTGATCGGTGCTGCCGTGATCATGCGTCCGAGCAAAAGCGTCATGGACTTTACGACTAAGTCGCTCAAGAAAAAGTTCAAGGACAAGCGCTTTGCCGCCGGCTGCTCGCGCGACGTGATTTCGCAGGGCGCCGAGATGCTGGGCTGGGAGCTCCCCGAGCTCTTCGACCGCACCATCGCAGCAATGCAGTCCTTCGCCCCCGACCGCGACACCTTCCAGGCCTAACATTAAAACCACCACAAAGGGGACAGGCACCTTTGTGGTGGTTTTTCGTTTGCGAGAGGTTTAGGGGCGAACCTGACCGGTGCCGCGGAGCTTGTATTTGTAGGTGGTGAGGGCCTCGGCAGCAAAGGGTCCGCGGGCGTGGAGCTTTTGGGTCGAGATGCCGATCTCGGCGCCCAGGCCAAACTCGCCGCCGTCGGTGAAGCGCGTGCTGGCGTTGGCGTACACGGCCGAGGCGTCGACAGCATCCAGGAAGCGCTCGCAGGCATCCTCGTCCTCGGCAACGATGGCCTCGGAGTGCATGGTGCCGTAGCGGTTGATGTGCGCGATGGCCTCGTCCTCGTTCGCAACGACCTTCACGCTCATCTCGAGCGCCAGGTACTCACGGCCCCAGTCCTCCTCAGTCGCGGCAACATAGTCGTCGCCCTCGACAAGCCCAGCGTCGGCGCATGCGACGCACGTGGCCTCGTCGCCGTGAATCAGCACGTCGTGGTCGTGCAGCACGGCAACGACTGCGGGCAGGAAACGATCAGCAACGGCACGGTCGACCAGCAGCGACTCGGCGGCATTGCACACGCCCACGCGCTGGGTCTTGGCATTGACGATAATGTTGAGCGCTTTATCAAAGTCGGCGGATTCATGCACGTAGATATGGCAGTTGCCCGTGCCCGTCTCGATCACCGGCACAAGCGACTCGCGCACGCAGCGCTGAATCAGGCCCGCACCGCCACGCGGAATGAGCACGTCGACGATGCCGCGGAGCTTCATGAGCTCGCCGGTGGCCTCGCGGTCGGTGGACTCGATCATCGAGATAGCCTCGCGCGGGAAACCCTGGGCCTCAAGCGCATCGGCCAGCAACTCGGAAATCATGGCGCACGAGTGATAAGCCAGCGAACCGCCGCGCAGAATGCAGGCGTTGCCGGTGCGGATGCAGATGCCCGCGGCATCGGCCGTCACGTTGGGGCGCGCCTCGTAGACCATGGCGACCAGGCCCAGCGGCACGCTCACGCGGGTGAGGTCAACGCCGCTTGCAAGCACGCGGTGGTCGAGCACGCGGCCGACAGGATCGGGCAGCTCAGCGAGCTTCTCCAGGCCGGCGGCCATGCCCTCGACGCGCACGGGCGTCAGCAACAGGCGATCGAGGAGCCCCGCCGAGGTCCCCGCATCGCGCGCGGCGGACATATCGAGCTCGTTGGCGGCAACGATGGAATCGACACCATCGCGCAGCGCCGCGGCCATGGCGCGCACGGCCTCCTGGCGCTGCTCGTCGCTCGCCGTGGCAAGCGAGGCCGACGCTGCCTTGGCGGCAACGGCAAGATCGTGGACATACGTAGCTATATCGACCGACATGGGCGGCCCTTTCTCTTAGATGTTTGCCCACCATGGTAGCCGATTTGTGCATGCCCTCGCGCGCGGCGGTAGAATTGGTCAACCCGAAACACCGCAACGAACGGAAGTACCGCATGGCCCTCATCACTTCGTACCACGTCCCCGGCCTCTATGTCGAGGACCACAGCATCGACGTCCCCCTTGACTGGCGCGGCCTGGAGCCGATGCTGTTGGCCGTCGGCAGCACCATGCGCCGCGGCGCTATGCCGGCGCCCATCGTCGGCGCGCCCGAAAGCATCAAGCTCTTCTACCGCGTGGTCTGCGCGCCCGACCGTATCAACGACGATCTGCCGCTGCTTCTGTTTTTGCAGGGCGGCCCCGGTGGCGAGAGCCCGCGTCCACTCTCGCCAACGAGCGATGGTTGGATTGAAGAAGCCATCAAGCACTTCCGTGTCGTCCTGCCCGATCAGCGCGGTACCGGGCGCAGCAACTGCGTAGACGGGCGTACGATCGCGGCTCTGGGCGAGCGCGCGACGGCGGCCGGCTCCGATGCCGCACGCTCGCAGGCAGACTTCCTCAAGCGCCACCTCGCCAGCTCCATCGTGCGCGATTTTGAGTACCTGCGCCTCGTGGGCTTTGGCGGCAAGCCGTGGGTCACGCTCGGCCAAAGCTACGGCGGCTTTTTGACGCTGAGCTACCTGTCGCTCTTCCCCGAGGGCGTGGCGGCGAGCTTTACCTGCGGTGGCATCCCCCACGTCCCGGCGAGTGCCAGCGAGGTCTACGCGCACACCTTCCCGCGCATGGCCGCCAAGACGCAGCAGTATTACGACCGCTACCCCGCCGACGTCGAGCGCGTGGCGTCTCTTGCCGATGCGCTTGAGGAGCAGAAGCCCATGCTGCCCGACGGCTCGCCAATGACGGTGGAGCGCCTGCAGCTTATGGGCAGCGACTTTGGCATGAAGCCGAGCTTTGAGCGCATGCACTGGATTATCGACCATGCTTTTGTTGACGGCGACGGCACGCTGAGCTGCGGTGCCTCAGTATCCGATAGCTTTTTGATGCGCGCCTTCGAGCGCACCAACACGCGTACAAACCCGCTGTACTGGACGCTGCAGGAGTTCATCTACGCCGACGGCGACACCATGCCCATTCGCTGGGCCGCGGCAGAAGAGAAAGCTCATCGTGCCGAGTTCGACACACTCGCGCGCCCGCTCATGTTTACCGGCGAGGCCATGTTCCCGTGGATGTTTGAGCAGATGCCCGAACTTAAGCCCTTCAAGCTGGCGATGGACTTGCTGATGGAGGGCACCAGCTGGGACAAGATCTACGACCCGCAGCGACTTGCCTGCAACGAAGTACCACTCCAAGCCGCCGTGTACTTCGATGACATGTACGTGGACTCGGGCATGCAGCTCGACACGCTCAGCCGCGTGGGCAACTCGCACGCCTGGGTGACCAACGAGTTCGAGCACGACGGCCTGCACGGCAGCGTGGTATTCAAGCACCTCTTCGACGAAGCCCTCAACCGCGGAGACCTGCGCCGAATCTTCTAGCAAAGGAGTGTCCCCAACTGCCGGCACAAAAGGAACGTCCCCAAGTGCCGGCAACGACAATGCCGCAAGTAGAGAACAGAAAGCGAAAACGCCCCTAAGCGAGTGGCTTTAAATCGTAGGTCGAACAAAAGAAGCGAGCGCCGCCCAGAGCGAACAAGTTGGCATGAAAAAGGCGAGGCATAGACCTGATGGTCATGCCTCGCCTTTTGAATGACAAATTGTCGCTCTGGGCGGCGCGCAGCGTCGACCCGTTATGCGAAGACGATTAGATTATCCCTGTGGATCGCGGGCTTTTCGGCCAGGTCTGCCAGCAGGCGATTGCTGGCGATCTGGTCCTGGCGGCGGCCGGCAGCAAGCTCCAGCACGTCCGAATCGGCCTCGGCGATACCGCGGGCGACAACCATACCGCTCGGGTCGCACACATCGAGCACATCGCCCTCGGCAAACTCGCCATCGACCTCGCGAATACCCACCGCAAGCAGGGAAGATCCACGGCTGACCAGCGCCTTCGCAGCGCCGTCATCGACCGTCACCGAACCATGCGCCTTGTCACCCAGCGCGATCCACAGCTTGCGCGGCGCAATGTCCAGGCGCTCCGCCGGCGGATCGAACAGGGTTCCCACGCTCTCGCCACGGGCCAGGCGCACAAGCGCATCGGGCTCCTCGCCCGAGCAAATCACGCTCTGAATGCCAGCCGTCATCAAAATGCGGCTCGCGCGGATCTTGGTGATCATGCCGCCGGTGCCCACCGACGTCGAAGAATCGCCCGCCGAGGCAATGATCTTGGCATCGATTTTGCGTACGACCGGGACAAACTCGGCCGTCGGATCCTCATGAGGATTGGCAGTGTAGAGGCCGTCGATGTCGGACAGCGTCACGCACAGATCGGCAGAAACCAAGCAGCTCACGAGGGCCGCGAGCGTATCGTTGTCGCCGAACTTGATCTCGTCGACGGTGACGGTGTCGTTTTCGTTGACGACCGGCACCACGCCCAGCTCCACCAGACGCAGCAAAGCGTCGCGCGCGTGCAGGTAGGACGTGCGGCGCGCCGTGTCGTGACGCGTGAGCAGCACGAGCGAGGTGAGTAGGTCACGCGCATGGAACTCCTCGTCGTAGGCCGACGAGATGATGCACTGACCGGCAGAAGCGCATGCCTGCAGGCTCGGCAGATCGCCGACCGGTTTGCGGTCGAAGCCCAGCACGGGATAGCCACAGGCAATGGCGCCGGAGCTCACCACGACCAAGCGCCAGCCGAGCTTGCGCAGGGCCGCGGCCTGATCAGCCAGGCCGCCGATAAACGCGCGGTTGACCTTACCGTCGGCACCCACCACCGTGGACGAGCCGATCTTTACCACCATCGTTTTATAAGAAGTCGTCATACGTCAAACCAATCGAATGTCGAGCGTTCGGGCGAGCTGGGGCAGCCGGGGCACCTGGAGCGGGACGGACGTAAATGATCCGTTTTCCTCCGTCCCCTTCGGATTATTTTGCCCAGGGGAAGGCCGAAGCCGCGGCCATGTTCTTACGTACGAGCTCGTCGCGCACCTGGGCCAGGCCCTGCTCCATGCCCACCACGTAGGTCTGCGGATACAGGAAGCGCTTGTAGGCAGCGTCCAGATGATCGAGCGCCCAGGCGCAACGCTCGCGCGCGTCCTGGATGCTCTCGCGAGGAGCCACCGCGCTGCCGTCGCGCACAATCGGCATCAGCAGCTCACGATACTCAAGCTCGGACACATCGGTCACCAAGGCAGCATCGTTCACGGCCACGAGGGTATTGCCGCGCGCGGCGCCCTCACCTGCCAGATGGTCCTCGTCATAGATCATGTCGCAGACCGGGCCGCCAAAGCCATCGTAATAACGGCGCACGCGCTGCACGCCGGGAATCGTGCGCTTGTAGGGCTGCTCGGAAAGCTTCACCACCGGCGTCCACGGGTCCGTCTCGCTCGCGCGGCGAGCCGAAAGCTTGTACACGCCGCCCAGCGCCGGCTGATCGTAGCAGGTCGCGAGCTTGGTGCCCACGCCAAAGCTATCGATGGGCGCGCCCTGGTCGAGCAGCGACTGAATCGTGTACTCGTCCAGATCGTTGGAAACCGAGATCCCCACATAAGGCAGGCCCTCGGCATCAAAACGGCCGCGGACATACTTGGAGAGCTTGGCGAGGTCGCCGGAGTCGATGCGAATGGCCGACAGGCGCTCGCCCACCGCCTCCATCTCCTTGGCAACCGTAATGGCATGCTCGCAGCCCTCGCGTACATCGTAGGTGTCGATGAGCAGCGTGCAGTTCTTGGGGCTCGACTTGGCAAATGCGCGGAAGGCCTCGAGCTCGGAATCGAAGCTCATCACCCAGCTGTGCGCATGCGTGCCAAAGACGGGAATACCGTAGCGGCGACCGGCGAGCACATTAGACGTAGAGGAACAGCCGGCAACGTAGCTCGCGCGCGCGACGGCCAGGCCGCCATCGGGACCCTGGGCACGGCGCAGACCAAACTCGGCCACGGGACGACCGTCGGCCGCCAACACCACGCGTGCCGTCTTGGTGGCAACAAGCGTCTGGAAGCCGACGATGTTGAGCAGCGCGGTCTCGAGCAGCTGGCACTCCAGCGACGGGCCGGTGACGCGCACCATGGGCTCGCGCGGAAAGACGAGCTCGCCCTCGGGCACGGCGTCAATGTTCACGTGCGCACGGAAGTTGCGCAGGTAGTCGAGGAATGCAGGCTTAAACATCGCGCCGCCGGCTGGGGCCTGGAGCGAAGCTAGATAGTCGATGTCCTCGGGCGTAAAGCGCAGGTTCTCGACAAGCTCGGGCAGCTCGGCGGTGCCGCACATGACGGCATACGCGCTGCCAAAGGGATGGTCGCGGTAAAACGCGGTAAAACAACCCTGCTCATTGGCCTTGCCGCTCTCCCACAGGCCCTGGGCCATAGTGAGTTCGTACAGATCGGTGAGCATTGCAATGTCGGTGGGATGCGAGATGTCGGTCAAAGCCATGGGGCGACCTTTCGGATGTGTTGTGCAGAGGTTGAGGGTTGGGCGAGGCGGACGTGCGGGCATGGAGCCCGGCGCGAACAGGTTAGTGCAGGCCCATGCTGCCCGTGATCGTGTAGACCATAAAGACGATAAACGCGATGAGGGCGAGCACGATGATGATTTTTTGAGCCGGCGCCATGCCGGGGATCTCATTCTCGCCCGCAGGCTCCTTGGAGGTGACCATGCGCTGGGCAAAGGTCATCTCGTCACGGCTCGGCTTGGGCTCGGCGGCCTTGGGATGAGCCACCTTTTTAGGTTGAGGTTTGGGCGCGGCAGGCGCAGGCTTCGCAGCGGCGGGCTTGGGCGCAGGGGCGGGCTTGGGCGCGGATGCGGCGCTCGCAGCGGCCTCCTCGGCCTTTGCGCGCTCGGCACGCAGAGCAGTCAGCTCCTCACGCTCGCGACGAGCCTCTTCCTGAGCCTCGCGGCGGGCCTTCTCGGCGCGGAGCTCTTCCAACTCGGCGCGCTCCTCGTCGGACAATGGTTGGGACTCAAGCTCGGCCATGGTACCGCCCTTTCTTTTTAAAAAAAGCCGCCGACACAATGTCAGCGGCTTATCAAATCCAAGGGTGGAGACGAAGGGAGTCGAACCCTCGGCCTCTGCCATGCGACGGCAGCGCTCTCCCAACTGAGCTACGTCCCCAGGACAAGTTGTTATTTTACCTACGGCTCGCCAACTGTCAACGCCCAATACCCAGTCTTTTTGGGACGGGGATATTTTGACTACCTTTCGAGCAAGCGATCCTCCCGATGATTTTTCTGGGACGGGGATTAAAAAATCATTGTGAACCGAATGATTTTTTAATCCCCGTCCCAGAAAAATCATCGGCGAACGCGCTACTTTGCGCTGGTGAGGACGCCGGTGGTGTCGAAGGCCGGGGTAAAGCTCTCGTCTACCGCGCCGCCCTCTTGCCAGAACATCGTCGTAAAGCCAAGGTCATCGGCATGGTCGAGCACCTGCTCGTACTCCTCGCGCGTCACAGCACGCGCCAGGTCGCCGCCCTGCTCGCGCATGAGCGCATTGGGCGTGTACTGGTTCATGACCGAGATCGGCACATCACCCACCGTCTGCCACACCAGGTCCAGCACGCGACACGAATCGTCTGCATGTCCCGGCAGTACCAGATGGCGCACGATCATGCCGCGCTTCATGAGCCCGTCCTCGTCCACCAGCTCTCCCCCGCGGCGCTCAATCTCGCGCGCCATTTGCGCTAAGCCCGACACGGCCACGCGCGGGTAGTCCTGAATATGAGACAGTGACTGCGCAAGCGCCGCATCGGCATATTTAAAGTCGGTAAGCCACACATCGACCAGATCGCCGAGCGCCGCCACGGCACTCGCACGCTCATAACCGCTCGTATTGTAGACGATTGGGATGGCCAGCCCACGCGCCCGTGCCGCAGCAATCGCAGTCGGCAGCAGGTGCGCGTAGTGTGTCGCCGTTACCAAGTTAATATTGTTGGCGCCCTGGTCCTGCAGCTCCAACATAATCTCGATCAGACGCTCGGGCGAAATCTCAAGCCCAAAATTGCCCGTCGAGATCTCGTGGTTCTGGCAATAGACGCATTTGAGCGAGCAACCGCTAAAGAAGATCGTACCCGAACCGGCTTCGCCCGAGATAGGCGGCTCCTCCCACATATGAAGCGCCGCGCGGGCCACTTTGAGCGTGTCGTTAGCACCGCATACGCCGTGCGCGCCCTCATCGCGCGCCGCACCGCAACGGCGCGGACACAAATGGCAGGCGGGCGAAAAAAGTTCGGTCAACGACGTCGGCATAAATACATGCTCCAAAACAACGATTCAGCAGCTCAAACGCAAAAGGATCAAGCGCACAGACGGCTCGAGCCCAAGGCGCCGTAATCGTCCGACACGATTTTTGTAATGTCAAGACTGGAATCCACAAAGTGCTGCTTTATGATGTAGGTATTCCGCCCCCTGCGGAGCAACTGGGTGAACCGTCGCGTTTATTTAGGGAGCCCACACAGTCGTACCTAGTACAGGTATCCTTCGATGTTAAGGACGCTGGAACAGTCGATGAGGGCACCCACCTGTTTTAGGTGGGTTCATTTTCGTAACGTGGGGGGTGGTTTTCTTTTGCCGAAAATCGCCATTGCAAATCCCGCCAAGATCCCCAAAAGGCACCAGGCAGAGCCCCACTATCACTCGAATATCTGGTAAGCGCGTGATTATCGCCCCGTGCAATTCCTCACACCCTCCTTGGTCGAGTATCATGGGTCAGCTATACCCTTTGCGGCATGGCATCCTTTGACCTTTTCCTTCGACGCTTGGCGGTTTATCGATTCATGGCTTCCTCCACGAGCTTCATACCGTACCTTTGCGTGGCGGTCGCGGCTTTTATCACGACCTTCCTTGCGGTGCCCCTGGTCAAGCGCCTGGCAATCAAGCTCGACGCCGTCGATTATCCTTCCAAGCGCCGCATCAACACTAAACCCATCCCGCGCATGGGTGGCACGGCAGTCTTTTTGGGCCTCGTCGTCGCCTGCATTGTTCAGATCCTAGGCACCTGGTACCTGGGCTGGCCGCCCGCTTTGGTGCCCCACCCCCGTCTGCACATCAGCTACCCCATACTTGCGCTTTCTTTTACCGTCATCTTTGCGACCGGCGCGATCGACGACGTCTTCCAGCTCAAGCCCAAGCAAAAGCTCACCGGCCAGGTCCTCGCCGCGCTCATCGCCTGCGTGGGCGGCCTGCGCATCGGCGTCATCGTCAACCCGTTTGCTCCCGGCGAGATCATGCTCGGCTGGCTCGCCTACCCCATCACTGTGGTCTACCTGGTGGCGTTCGCCAACATCATCAACCTTATCGACGGCCTCGACGGTCTGGCCACGGGTATCTGCGGTATCGCGTCGTTCACCATGTTTTCGGTCGCAGTGCTCTCGGGCCGCATCGACGCCGCCGCGCTCTCCATCGCGCTCTTTGGCTCGTGCCTCGCCTTCTTGCGCTATAACTTCAACCCCGCGAGCATCTTCTTGGGCGACTCGGGGTCGCTGCTTCTGGGCTTTGCGCTGGGCTCCATCTCGCTGCTCAACGTGAGCCGCACCGCCGCGCTCACCTCGCTCATCATCCCGCTCATCGTGGCCGGCGTGCCCATCATCGATACGTTTAGCGCCATCGTGCGCCGTAAGCGCGCCCACATTAGCATCGGGCAGGCCGACAAGGGCCACATCCACCACCGCCTCATTCAAGAGGGCTACAACCAAAAGCAGGCCGTACTGCTCATCTACGCCTGGTGCATTATGCTTTCGGCCGGCGCCGCCGCCATCAATCAGGTCGAGGTCCCCATACGCGTGCTCATCTTTACCGTGCTCGCCATTGGCTCGGCGGCCTTCGCCAAGCACCTGCACCTGTTTGAGCCCGTGCTACTTCACCATTACAACAAGCGCACGCACGAGGACGAGCTGGTAACCCCCGACGACCCCGCTTTTAAGCAGGAGGAGCAAGCAGCCGAGGAACGTAAAGAAGAGCGCCACCACAAGCTCTAGGATAAGCTGCCGAGGATGCGCCCAGGCGCCGCTGACCAAGCGCGGCCGGGCCGCACCCAGCGCGCAAGCCGCCTCCCCTCCCGCCCCTCCAATAAACGCGTTATCATCTTGACCCATGAATATACGTTAGGAGCAATCATGCCAAACGAGAACAGCTACGAAGTCGCGCTGCAAAAGAGCAACGCCATTCGCGAGGGCCTGGCCAAGACACCCGAGAAGTTCACCATGCTCACCGGCGACCGCCCGACCGGGCGCCTGCACCTGGGTCATTACTTCGGCACCCTCAAGGGCCGTGTTGAACTGCAGAACATGGGCGCCAAGACCAACGTGCTCATCGCCGACTACCAGGTCATCACCGACCGCGACACCACCGAGCATATCCAGGACAACGTGTACAACATGGTCATGGACTACCTTGCCTGCGGTATCGACCCCGACAAGACCATGATCTACGCGCACTCCGCCGTGCCCGCCGCAAACCAGCTCATGCTGCCGTTCCTGTCGCTGGTGTCCGAGGCCGAGCTGGCGCGCAACCCCACGGTTAAGGCCGAGATGGAGGCCTCGGGCCACGAGCTCACCGGCCTTCTGCTCACCTACCCGGTGCACCAGGCCTGCGACATCCTGTTCTGCAAGGGCAATGTGGTGCCCGTCGGCCGCGACCAGCTGCCGCACATCGAGCTCACCCGCACCATCGCCCGCCGCTTTAACAACCGCTACGGCAAGGTGTTCCCCGAGGTCGATGCGCTGCTGTCCGAGACCCCGCTGCTGCCCGGCCTGGACGGTCGCAAGATGAGCAAGAGCTACGGCAACGCCATCAACATCTCGATGACCGCCGAGGAGACGGCCAAGCGCATCAAGAAGAGCCAGACCGATTCCGAGCGCATGATCACGTTCGATCCGGAGAACCGTCCCGGCGTGTCCGGCCTGCTTTCGACGGCCGCCATCTGCACCGGCCGTTCCGAGGTCGAGATTGCCGAGGAGATTGGCATGGGCGGCTCCGGCCAGCTCAAGAAGTACGTGACCGAGGCCGTCAACGAGTACTTCGCGCCAATCCGCGAGCGTCGCCAGCGCTACGAGAACGATCTGGACTATGTGAAGGACGTGTTGCACGAGGGCAACCGTCGCGCCAACGAGATCGCCGAGCAGACCCTGGCCGAGGTTCGGGACGCCATGGGCATGGTGTACTAGACCGATCTGCTGGCCTGAGCTTTCGATTGCTATAAGGCGGACGCTACGGCGTCCGCCTTTTTTGTTGCCCGACCGGTTCGGCTCCGGCCACCCCACTCCCCCGATAAACAGGAACGGGCCCGCCGGCAGTCAGTTGCCAGCGGGCCCGTTCCCGAAGTACACCGTTGAATCGCACAGAGGGGAGGAATGCGAATCAAACTCAACAGGGCAGGCTTTTTCATCGCCTAATGCCTGCTCCGTTGCTGAATACAATATAGTTCACCGTGGTTTACTTTCTTGCGTCAATATGCGCCGCCACACCTTCTCCATAAGTTAGCCCCGGTAAACCTACAACGGAAAACCGCCACAAAGGGGACAGGCACCTTCGTGGTGGTTTTGGCCACGGCAGAACTGTTAGAGTCCAGCTGGCCAGCGACAGGCGGCCAAGTCGACGTGCATGGAATCGGTAAACGCCACGCCCTCCCCCATTAAGAGCTCGCGCTGAGCATCGGGACCGCCAAAGGCAAAGCCCTCACAGATACGGCCGTCGGCAAACACCACGCGATGACAGGGAATTTGACCAGGGCGTGGGTTGCTATGCAGCGCATACCCCACATAGCGTGCACTTCGCGCGCGACCGGCGAGCAGCGCCACCTGACCGTACGTGGCGACCATCCCCTCGGGGATCTGCTCGACCACCTCATACATCTGCTCAAAAAAGCCCTCAGACGCCATCGCTCGCTCCCTTCTCCGCATTAACAGCATAAAGAAATGATCCCTTGGGGACGGAGGAAAACGGATCATTCGCGGCCTCCGTGCGGTCGATGATCCGTTTTCCTCCGTCCCCAAGGGATCATTTGTTGGCAGGTTGGTTAGTTGGCGGGCTGGAAGAAGGCTACGGCTACGGCACCGGGGCCTACGTGGGTACCGATGGTGGCACCGATGGTGTGAACGGGCAGCTCGCCCTCGGTGTGGCCAGCCCACAGTGCCGCGCTGTCCTCGATATACTTCTTGAGCACCGCATCCGAAAGGCCCGTATAGCCGAGCGCCAGCGGCATGGAAAAGTCGATACCGCCCGCCTTTTCGACCTTTTGGTTCAGCAGGTTGCGGCCGTTCTTGGAACCGCGTGCCTTGCCCAGCTGCACGATCAGGCCGTCCTCGACAGCTACCACAGGCTTTACGTTGAGCAGCGTACCCACGGCGCCGGCAGCAGCAGACAGGCGACCGCCGCGCACCAGGTACTCCAGCGTCTCGAGCAGGCCGATAACCACCACGCGGTCGCGCACGGCCTCGACCGCCGCCGCGATCTGGGCCGCGCTACGGCCCTCGTCCACCAAGCGCAGCGCATACTCAACCAGGATGCGTTCACCCAGGGTGACGTTGTTGCTATCAACCACGTACACATCGCCGCCCGGCGCCTCGGCTAGCGCGGTACGGGCGCTCTGATTGGTGCCCGAGAGCTTAGCGCCCACGGTAATAATCACAGCCTCATCGCCGGCTTCGCGAACCTCGGCGATAGCCTGCGAAAACGCGTACGGGTTGACCTGACCGGTCTTGGGCAGCTCATCGCGCTCCACGAGCATCTCGTAAAAGCGCTGGTGATCGATGTCGATGCCATCCATGAACACATCGGTTCCAAAGGTGACGGACAGCGGCAAAACGGCCAGTGCCGGATGCTCGGCCGGCGACAAATCGCTTGCGGAATCGGTAATAATGCGGACGGACATAGCGAATCCTTTCTTGCGCGGACCTCGCGCAGGGAATTTTGACAGCAATGCCCCGGCACGGTATACGCGCTTAAACGGGACGATGCAGTTGTTAATGGGAAGCAAATGCCCAGGCGGCCCTACAGCTCGCGCAAGGTGTTGAGAATCGTACGCAGCGACGCATACATCTGCTCACGCTGCTCCACGCCCATGGCCTTGCCGGTGGTGTCGAGCACTTCACGAATAATGCAATCGGCCTCGTTCATGCTCTCGCCGCCCAACGTGGTCAGTCGAACCGGGGCGCGATACTTAACGGCGGCATCGCCCGAATCGTCGACTTCGACGTAGCCGCCCTCCTCCAGATGCGCCAGCGTGCGCGAGACGGCAGCGCGGGTCACGCCAGCCATGCGGGCGAGGTCGGCACCAGTCAGGCCGTCCTTGCTGCGCTCAAGATAGTACAGGCACATGATGTCGGAGCCCTTAAGGCCCAGCCTTGCGCCCTCAGATGTCTTAATGCGCTGGATCTCCTTGTAGAGTCCGCTGATCAGTCCGACAAAGTCCTCGAAACGTGTCTCGTCGCTCTGTTGCATGGGAGACGACCGCCTTTCGCTTGCATAATGCTAACGGGTAAACATCTTAACCGTACCCAGCGGCCGCCAGCACTGCGCGCCCTATTTGTTAACTCATCAACATAAAAACCACCACAAAGGGGACAGGCACCTTTGTGGTGGTTTTGACCGGCGAGTATGATTTGCAGAAGTTGCTACAGCTCCACGCGGGGATTGTCGCGGGTCACAAGCGTCTTAACGACAACCGTCGCCCCCAGATAGCGCTCAAGCAGCTCGGCTAAGCGATCGATGGCGGCCTGACAGTCCCCCATGCGCTCGGGCTCTACGCACTCAATCGCCAAAAACGCGTCGGCCGAATCGTCGGATAGAGCCGTTCGAACGCCGTCGCGCCAGTTCCAGCAGCGGCACACGGCGCCCGCATCGTCAATGTAGGCGAGCTCGCCGGGCAGCGTCGGGTCGTCCGCTTCCTCGCCAAGCGGCAGGAACGCATCCCCGCCGTCGGTCACCTTCAAGCGAAGGTCTCCCTCAATCGCATGCAGATCCTCGCCTCCCACGGGCAGTGCATAGGACAGCGACACCGTGTTATAGATATCCACCGCGGGCGTAATGTGGCCCACCGGCTTGCCCTTGAGCACGCGCTTGAGCAGGTTCTCGATTGAACAGCGCGCGCCCTTTTTGGTCTTGAACAGACGATAGGCCTCGCGCCATGCCTTGACCGGTGCGTTCTCGCTGATTGTATCGCTGGTCAGATGACGCTCCGCATCGATATTGGCACGGTCGAGCAGCGCCGCTATCGCGTCCACATCCTCTTGAGGTATCTGTGCCGCGGGCTTCATACCCTCCACGACCACAACACCGACGGCCGCCTGAGGAAACAGCTCCCAAAATGAATCCTCGGCAATAAAGCTCTTCATACATGCTCCCTTCACGATTCGCGCCCGAGCGAGGGCACCCAAACAAAAAGCGCCCTTACGACGGCCACCTTCAAAGTCCTACGGTGCCGCCACAAGAGCGCTTACGCTGCCCCCATCCGGAGAAGGGGGCGATATGTCAGGCGTATTGTAACCCGAGTCATCCGCGCGAGCAAAACCACCACAAAGGTGCCTGTCCCCTTTATGGTGGTTTTGGGTCTGAGGCAACGCTAGTGGCGGAGCCCCAGCAGGCCGCGTCCGCGATGACGGGCGTCGGTGTGCACCTGAGCGTGCGGACCGGCGGCCTTGACGGACTCGGGCAGGTGCGAGTACTTCTTCTCGAAGTTCTCCTCGAACATCACGGCCAGGTTGTGCGCGGCCTCGTCGTAGCGAGCGGTGCTCTGCCAGTACTGGCGCGGCACCAGAATGCCGTCGGGCACGCCATGGCACGTGGTGGGAATGTCGACGTTAAAGATGTCGTCGTGCACGAACTCGCTGTCCTCGATGGTGCCGTCGAGAGCGCGGGCCACCAGGGCACGCGTGTAGGCAAGCTCGATGCGATGGCCCACGCCATAACCGCCACCGATCCAGCCAGTGTTGACCAGATAGACGCGGGTGCGGCCGTCGGCGATACGCTCGCCGAGCATCTTGGCATAGACCATGGGATCGAGCGGCATAAACGGCTCGCCAAACAGCGAGGAGAACGTGGGCGTGGGCTCGGTGACGCCGACCTCGGTGCCAGGAATCTTGGCGGTGAAGCCCGTCACAAAGTGATACATGGCGGCGTCGGCCGTCAGGCGCGAGATGGGCGGCAGCACGCCAAAGGCATCGCAGGTCAAAAACAGCACGACGCTCGGGGTGGTGCCCATGCCCTTGGTCCACGCGTTGGGAATGTGCTCGACGGGATAGGCCACGCGCGTGTTGTGCGTGATCGAGACGTCATCGTAGTTGGGCTTGCGATTCTCGTCGAGCACCACGTTTTCGCAGATGGCGCCAAAGCGAACGGCGTTGAAGATCTCGGGCTCGTGGAACGCGTCCAGACCCTCGCACTTGGCGTAGCAGCCGCCCTCGACGTTAAAGATGCCCATGTCGGACCAACCGTGTTCGTCGTCGCCGATCAGCAGGCGCGTAGGGTTGGCCGAAAGCGTGGTCTTGCCCGTGCCGGAGAGGCCAAAGAACACCGCGGTCTCGTGCGTGACGGGATCCATGCTGGCCGAGCAGTGCATGGGCAGTACGTCGTCCTCGACGGGCAGCAGGTAGTTCATGACGCTGAAGATGGACTTTTTGATTTCGCCGGAGTAGCCGGTGCCGGCAACCAGAATCACACGCTCCTGGAAGTTGATAACCACGGCGGCGCTGGAGTTGAGGCCCTTGATGGCGGGGTCGCACTGGTAGCCGGGTGCCGCGAGCACGCAAAAGTCCGGCTCGCCGGTGCGCGCAATTTCGCGGGCGAGCGGACGGGCGAGCATCTGCTTAATAAAGAGCGCCTGGCTGGCACGCTCGCAGGCGACGAGCAGGCGACGCGTGTGGTTGCGGTCGGCGCCGGCCATGCCGCGAGTGACGAACACATCGCGCTCGTTGAGATAGTCGACGATGCCGGCCTTGATGGTCTCGTAGCTCTCGATCGAAAGCGGTCGGTTGACGGCGCCCCAGGCAATCTTATCGTGGACATCGGGGGTGTCAACGATAAAGCGATCGTTGGGAGAACGACCAGTGCGCTCCCCCGTCTCGATCACCAGCGCGCCGTTGGATGCCATGCGGCCTTCTTTGCGGCGAATGGCGTGCTCGACGAGCTCCGCGGCGGGTAGATCGACCAACAGGCGGGGCTGATTATCGGCGGGATCTTCGACCAGCGTAATGCCAAAGTTGGACAAAACTTCTGCAGGGGTAACACCAGGCATGGGGCCTCCTTTAAAAACGCGACACGCGGACGCGGCGCGCACTTTACTCACGTAAAGCCCGTTGTACCCGATATGCAAAAACGTTTTTGCGGCAACGGCGAAGCGCCCGCCCAACGGTCAAAAATCGCACGCAAGCGGCCTAGCCATTGGGGACACTCTTGAACAGGTAACAACCAAGGAGTGTCCCCAGATGCCGGCACTTAGGGACGCTCCCAAAGTGTCGGCACATAAGGAACGTCCCTAAGTGCAGGCTACTGAATGGCACCGCCTACAATATTGAACAACCTGTTCAAAAACACGAGCAAACGCCGTCGTGTCTATACTAGAGCGCAGCAATAGAAAGGACTCCGCCTTGAGCATCTCGCCTCTCGATAGTATTCGCCGCGCCATCGCCCGCCGCAATGGCGTCGCCGACCCCGCCGCAGCGAGCAGCGACACTGCAAAGGCCCAAGGCGGACGCATCGAGAACGGCCTCTTCCCTGCCTCGCACACCGCCGAAGAGCTCGCGCGCATCCAGGAGCTGAGCCAGCGCAACGCCGGCGGGCCCGATAGCGGCCAAGCCACACGTCGCCGGCGCGAGTGCGATCGCGAGCCCGGACCCATCCACCGCATGGTCAACGCCTGGTGGAACCGCCTGCTCGGCGCTGTCTACGGCGGCGGCTTCTCCACGCAGGAAGCCGAATACGAGGAACACGCCACCCGCCGCGACTATCTCTGGAATACCCTGGGCACCGCCGTGTGGGGCTTCGCGTTTCCGCTGCTCACCATCGTGTCCACGCAGCTTGTGGGCGCCGAGGAAGCCGGTAAGTTCTCCATCGCCTTTGTCACCGGCACACTCATCATGATCGCGTGCAACTACGGCGTGCGCAATTTCCAGGTCTCGGACATCGACGAGAAGACGTCCTTTGCCTCTTACCAGCTCAATCGCTGGCTTTGCGGAGCGCTCGCCCTAGGCTGCGGCCTCATGTACAGCAGCGCCCGCGGCTACGATGCGCAGATGGCCACGATCGGCCTGGGCGTCTACCTGTATAAAGTGATCGACGGCGTCGCCGACGTATACGAGGGTCGCCTGCAACAGGCCGACAAACTCTACTTGGCCGGCATGAGCCAAACGCTACGCTCCGCCGGCGTCATCGCGGTCTTTAGCGTGGCGCTGTTCCTTACGCGCAGCATGCCCATCGCGGCCATGGCCATGGGTGTCACAGCCATCGCCTCGCTCGTGCTGGTCACCGCGCCGCTCGCCCTGCTCGAGACCGAAAAATCACGCCGCGTGAGCCTGCGCGAGGTCGGCCACCTGTTTGTCCAGTGCGCTCCGCTCTTTGGCGCGCTCTTTTTGTTCAACCTTATCGAGAGCATGCCCAAGTTTGTTATGGAAGGCACGCTGGCCTACAAATACCAGCTGTACTTTAATGCCCTGTTCTTTCCGGCGCAGGCTATTTTGCTGAGCATCGGATTTGTCTATAAACCGCAGCTTTTGCGTCTGTCGAGCATTTGGGCGAACCCGCGCAAGCGCCGCCGTTTTGACTTGATTATTATTGCCGTTATGGCGCTGATCGTGGCCATCACCGGCGTATGCGCCGCATTTATGGCAGGCCCCGGTATTCCCCTCATGAGCTTTATGTACGGCCTCAACTATGAGCGCTACCGCACATTGGCGCTGCTGATGGTCGTCGCCGGCGGCGTAACCGCGGCCATCGATTTTATCTACGCCATTATCACGGTGCTGCGCCACGCTGGAGACGTCACCAAGATCTACCTGATCTGCTTTGCCGTGAGCGTAGTGCTCCCGGTGATCCTAATCAACCTGCTGGGCCTGATGGGTGCCGTCGTGAGCTACCTGGCTATCATGGCCCTACTGCTGGTGCTGTTGATTGTCGAATACGTCCGCATTCGCCAACGCATAGAACGCGACCGCAACCCGTACGGCGCCTAATTCGAATCAATTTGAAGAAAAGAAACGTCGATGTTTTGGCACCGACAGCGAGCAGTCTCGAAGTGCCCCAGGTTGGCGCGAAAGAGGAGCGACGCGTACTTCCGTACGCGAGCGACGGTTTGAGCGACAAGATGGGGTGCTTCGGGGCTGCGCAGCGTCAACGTGGCCGCCGTTCGGTAGAACGGCGGAACAAAGTTATTCGCCAGGAAGAATGTTTGCGTAGAACTCCGCCCCGTCGTCCAGGCGCAGGATCCCGACGCGGCCGAACTCGGAACCGGTAGCCGCCGCACAGTCGATATCGATGCGATCGGGCACGCCGGCGGTATCCTCGCCACCCAGGCGCACCATCTGCCCGCGACCCGACTCCTCATCGAGCCCCGCCAGGCCGCCAACCTCGCAATAACGCCCCAGCGACACCGTGGGCGTGTGGCCGCTCACCACGACCGGGCCCTTGCCCTCGGCAGAAAGCAGTCCCGTCGGGGCATCCCAATAGCCATGGCGAATCCAGAGCAAGTCATCGGACGACTGCACGGCGAGCATTTGCTGCAGCAGCTCGCTATCGGCATCGACCGCTCCCCTGCCGTCGCCGCAATCGACACCATGCTCAAGCAAAAACGCACGCGCCGCCTCGGTCTGAATGCCGGCGTGCACCAGCAGATACGGTCGCTCGGCAGTCTCGACCACCGCGTAGAGCGGCAGGGCGGCAGCCCAGCGCACCAGCTCCTCGTATGCCTCAAATTCCATTTCGTTGAGCTGCTGACGCGTGGTCCAACCGCCATTGATATCCCAGGTCTCGGCATCGAGCGGGTCCTGGCCAATGATCGCGTCGAGCATAATCTGCTCGTGGTTGCCCTTAAGCACGCGAGCGTTGGGCAGCGACCGCACCAAGTTGATGACACCGACCGGATCGGGACCGCGGTCGATCATGTCGCCCAGCACATACAGCGTGTCGTCGGACGTCAGCGAGATCTTGGAAAGGGCCTCGTCCAGCGCGCGCACGTGCCCGTGAGCATCAGATGTCACATAGATCGCCATGGAACGCCTTTCCCTGCATTACGGCCGAAGCCCGATGCCACGACTAAAACTTCAAGTTGAACTTAAACGTTACCCATTGTACTCCGTTGCAATAAAGCTGGAAAGTGCCACCGCTGCCAACGGTCACAAGCGGCCGCCCGCACGCCCCGAAAACACCGCGCCACCAGCACCAACGCCCCAACCAGCACCGCCCGCGCCCCCCGCCTCGTGTCGATAATGCGAACGCTCGCGGCTCGGCCCCATAAACCCACCATCTTTGGGTACAAATTACCGCAGACAACTGACCGTGCCACGCAAACCACCCAGGAGCGGACACTACCCATGAACCAGATACTTCTCTTTATCGGCCTCGTCATCATTTTATGCCTGACCATCAAACCCGTCGGCAAAAAGCTCCCCTTCCCCACCCTGCTCATCTTTATCGCGCTCGGCATGCTGCTGGGCGTTAACGGGCCGGCGCGCATCGACTTTAGCGACTACGCGCTTACCGAAACCGTCTGCAGTACGGCGCTGCTGTTCATCATGTTCTACGGCGGCTTTAACACCAACATCGACCGCGCCAAGCCCGTCGCCGCGCCCGCGGTACTGCTGAGCACGCTCGGCGTTATCGCCACCGCCGGCATCACGGGCGCCTTTGCGCACTTCGCACTGGGCTTCGACTGGATCGGCGGCCTGCTGCTGGGCTCGATCGTGGCGTCGACCGATGCGGCGAGCGTCTTTAGCGTGCTGCGCGAGCACAACCTGTCGCTGAGGGGCGGCACCGACTCGCTGCTCGAGGTCGAATCGGGCTCCAACGACCCCGTCGCCTACATGCTCACCGCGGTGCTCGCGACCCTCGCAGCGGGCGGCAATATCGACATTCCCGTGCTGCTGGCCAAGCAGATCATCCTGGGCGCGGGGCTGGGTCTTGCCATCGGCTGGACATCCAGCCGCCTGATTGAACGCGCACACGCAACGGCCGAGGGCGCGCAGACTATCTTTTTATTCGCTGTGGCGATCGTCGCCTACGCACTGCCGAGCTATCTGGGCGGCAACGGCTTTTTGGCCGTATACCTGGCCGGCATTGTGCTGGGTGCAAGCGACATCACCGGCAAGGTCGAGATGGCGCACTTCTTCGATACCCTCACCGAGATGGCCGAGATGACCATCTTCTTTTTATTGGGCCTGCTCGTCACGCCCGCACGCCTGCCGCAAATGCTGTTGCCGGGCCTGGCGCTCATGGCGTTTATGCTCTTCGTGAGCCGCCCCATCGCCGTCGGCCTGCTGTTGGCGCCCTTTAAGACCAATCCTCGCCAAGTCGCGCTCGTAAGCTGGGCGGGTCTGCGCGGCGCGGCTTCGGTCGTGTTTAGCCTCTTTGCCGTGGTGGTCGGTGTTCCCGGTGGGCACGACCTATTTGACCTGGTCTTTGTGATTGCCGTGTCGAGCATTGTAGTGCAGGGCTCGCTGCTACCGGCAGTGGCGAAAAAGCTCGACATGATCGACGCGGAAGGCGATGTGCGCCGCACGTTTAACGATTACCGCGACGAGGACGGCATGTCGTTCGTTAAGCTCAAGGTAGGCGCGGGCCATCCGTTTGCCGGGCGCTCGCTCGCCGATATTGGCAGCGTCGCCGACATGCTCGTGGTCCTGGTGCTGCGCGACGGTGCTCACCCGGTGCTGCCCAACGGCGATACCGTAATTGAGGAAGGAGACCTTCTGGTGATGGCCGCGCCGACGTTTGAAGAGCGTGCCGAGGTTACGCTGCGTGAGGTCACCGTGACGCCCCACGGTCGCCTGGCAGGACTGCGCCTGCGCGACGTGCCACAAGGCAAGCACCCCTTTATCGTGGTGATGCTCAAGCGCGACGGCCAAACGATCATCCCCGACGGCAATACCCTCATATACGCCGGCGACGAAGCCGTCATCGCCACGCTGGCGTCGTAGCCATCCCCACCCATAAGTTGCGGTGAAATAGGGACTGAATAGGCCTTCTAGCAGCCTAAACAGTCCCTATTTCACCGCAACTTATTGAGGGGATGGAGTTGAAGTTCAATCGCGGCTACCAGTCTTCGTCCGCGCCGTAGTCGTCGTCATCGTCATCGTCGTCGACGGCAAAGTCTCGGAGGTCGGGGCCTTCGCGTTCGGCTCGGGCTAGGAGCTCTTGGGGCGACTCGTCCTCGATATCCATCACGTCGAGCATGGCGGCCGGAAAGCCCACGCCCGCCGCAGACCCCGCGCGGTCGAGCAGGCTCTCGCGCAGCTGATCTACGTCAACTTCGATCTTCATGGTGAAACCTCCTACCGGCCAATCGCGACCGAACAAACCGCACACCCAAATGGGGTGCAATAAACCCCAGATACGGCCATAATAAAACAATGAACATCAGGGAGGTTGCGGACGATGGATAAGCTCGATGCCATGATGAAACAAGTCAGGGACTTTTGTGATGCACGCGACTGGCGCAAGTATCACACGCCAAAAGAGCTTGCCATCGGCATGGCAACTGAGTCCTCCGAGCTCCTTCAGCTCTTTCGTTTTATGAGCGACGAGCGCATTGCAGAAATGTTCGAAGACGACGAGCAACGTCAAGCCATCGAAGACGAAATTGCCGACACGCTCCTTTTCCTCCTACGTTTCGCAGATTTAAACAGAATCAATCTCCCAGCTGCGCTCTCGTCCAAACTCGTGCGCAATGGCGAGCGCTACCCCATCAAAGCATCATCTGTCGAATACAGAAAGGCGGGCCACCGTGAGTAATGAGTTCGCCCTTCGACAATACACGCTTCCCCTGCCCCAGCCCTTTGAGACAAGCGAATCACTTCAGGACTTTGGCACGCCAAAGCCTGGAGCCCATCATGACGAGAGTTGGCCCGTCCTTTACATTCTTACCAACAGCAGAAACAAGACGGCATACATCGGCCAAACAACCAACTACCAGCGCCGTATGAAACAACACGCTGCAAACGTGGACAAGGACTTCGACCGGACCCTTCTGATCGATAATCCCACCTTCAACCAATCCGCAACGTTCGAGTTCGAGAATCGACTTATTGGGCTGTTCTGTGCCGACGAAAAATACCAGGTCACCAATGCCAACAACGGCTATGCCCAATTCGATTATTTTGAGCGGCCTCAGTATCGCCAGAAGTTCCGAGACCTCTGGACAAAGCTTCGCGAAGAAAACTACGCGATTCATCCGATTGAAGAGCTCGAGAACTCCGATCTGTTCAAGTTCTCGCCTTTTAAGACGCTTACGCCCGACCAATACGAAACAATCGAGACGATTTACAAACGTCTCGAACAGGAGCATGAAGACGCAAAACATGGCGGCTCAAAAAGAGAACGTATAACCGTCGTGAATGGCGCGCCGGGAACAGGTAAAACAATCCTCGCCATCAGTCTCATGTTCAAAATCAAAAATGAGCCCAACCTTTCCGGCCTGCGAGTCGGTTTTGTCACCCCCATGGATTCCCTGAAGAAGACCCTCAGGAAACTCACGCACTTCCTTCCAGGGTTAAAGCCTGGCGATATCTTGAGTCCCAGTGACGTAGCCAAAAATGATCGTTATGACATCCTGCTTGTCGACGAGGCACATCGACTGGGCAACTATCTAAGCATGGGCTCCGGCATCAAGGCCTTCTATAACACCTGCGATCGTCTCGGCCTTCCACATACGAGCAACCAGGTTGACTGGATATTCAAATGCTGTGACAAGGCGTACCTGTTCTACGACCCCAAACAGCAGGTTCGCGCATCCGGACTCAATCGAGACAGCCTTGAGCAGCGACTCAACCAACTCGAAGAAGCGAAAATTGAAACCGAAGAATTCAACTTGAGCACCCAAATGCGAGTACGCGGCGGCGATGAGTATCTCGACTTTGTATATGATTTACTCGATAACAAAGCGTATATGCATGCCGGCATGAAATTCAAGGATCTCTTTTCATCGGAGCCTTACGATTCGCGAGCCGGGGATCCGGACAGCGATATCCCCAGATACCAGTTTGGAATCGTCGACCGATTTGAGGATTTCTGTTCCCTGCAGCAAGCCAAGGAAGAAGAAGTTGGTCTATCCCGCATGACGGCAGGCTTTGCGTGGAAGTGGGAAACCAAGACCAATAAAGATACGTTCGATATCGTCATCGAGGGCATTCATAAACGCTGGAATTCAACTCAAAAGGATTGGGTCAACTCTGCCAACGCCGTCAATGAGGTTGGTTGCATTCACACAGTGCAGGGCTACGACCTCAATTACGGATTCGTAATTCTGGGTCCCGACATTTACTACAACACCGATAAAGGAGCTGTCTGCGTTAACAAGGCGAATTTCAAAGATGCCGTCGCAAAGAAAAAGGCAAGCGACGACGACCTACGAAAGATCATCGTCAACGCCTACTATGTCCTCATGACGCGTGGCATGCTGGGAACGTTTCTTTATGTATGCGACCCGGCACTCAAGGAGTATTTGTCACGGTATATCCCGATGATATAGACACCGCTCACACATAAAGCAATTACAGCTCGGCCAGCGTATGTGGATTCGTAATGAGCACGGGAAACTTCCCTGCTCGAAAATCATCTAGATCCTCCGAGCGGCAGACCAAATCGTCCTGGCCATTAATAGCGCGCGCTTCGATATCGCAATCAAGCAGTCTACGACGTAAGTCAGCCATACTCTTGACAAAGATGCACCAGACAATGACCGGGCGCCCCTGGGACACAAGATCCTCACTCAAAGAGAGCAACGACTCCGCTTGGAGGAAGCTCCTGCCGAGCGGGTCACGCCTACAATTTGGTCTGAATAGTCGACTGCCTCAACCTCACCGGTCCCTTCGTCCTCCTCGATAATCCAGCGATATTCCTCGAGATCGAGCGTCTTGAGCAAGTCGGGTGGATCGTTCTCAAGCTGGAGCACGCGCAGCATTAACTAGCCTCTAGCGCACGCGAACAAATCGCGCGCTTGGCCATCGATTCCCTTCCCTATTTATGATATAAAGCTATTGGGTGACTCGGGTTTCAAGCCGCCCAATAGCTTAGGGATTTCCCTAGCATCAGACCCTGAATCCTCGACGAAACAGGGCCGAGATACCTAGCATGTCATTTGGGTATGGCCGTACCGCAAGGGGCGGCTTCCGGAAGCCGGGGGAACTCCCCGGTACGGGCAAGTGCACCAGCCCTAGTGTTAAACGCCGAGCAACATGCGCAACGCGTTTGATGCGCCTCTTCACTTGGGAAAATCGTAGGAGTCGTTTCCAAACGATGCCACAATTGGCTCTTCTCGGCTCAGCAAATCCGCCAATCGTTGCGTTTATTAAAGCCGGAAAAGACCGTAGCGAACAGCGACATACTCCCACCCGAACCCTAGCTTACTACAGATCAAAGCTAGCTTGAATTTCATCAGCCCAATCAAGCAATACGCCAGGTTCGATAACCAATCGCATAGTCAGGTTATTTTTCTTATCTTCTAGAATGGCGTATTTACCCGCATCGGTTACTCTGCCATGGGCGAATGAGTTGCGAATATGTTTGATAATGCAATCAAATTCGCATTCCTGTGACCCCTTTTGCTTGTTATTCGGCACATGTCGGCAGAAAAAACCTTTTGAGCGATCAGGAACAAAAGTCTCATCGGATAGACAAGCTGCATCCAAGTCACGAATCTTTTGAGATTGGTCGCGAAACGAATAGAAAATGAAATCGGATTCAGCACATCCCGCCCTACTGCCCCAGTTCCTTGAGCGCCTGCAGGGACGCTGCGCGAGTCTCGGCGTAAGCAAGGCGTGCGTCGCTCAGCTGCTTATCGAGCTGATCGACCTGGCCACTCATTTCCTTAATCTGCTTGCCGATTTCTTCAATCCTGGTAAACGCCTCCCAGCTGCGCTCGCCGGAAAGCTTTTGATACTCCCGGCGTAACACCAGCAGCTGGGTAAGCAGGGCTTCGCGCGACCTATCGAGCTCTTCCATCTTGTCGCGCGCTACCTTTACCTCCCGCGCAATGCGCAGCTTTTCCTGCTCTTTTGCAGAGGGCTCGGGGGCAGGTTCCGATGCAGGCTCTGGCTCAAGCTCGGACTCGGGTTCCTGTTCAACGTCGAGCGCCGCCTCGGGTTCGGGCTTCGCGAGAGCCTCTTCGTCCATCTCCAAAAACGCGCGTATGCCAAGCTCCGTTGCAGGACGCGGCTCAAACACCGTAGCGACTACGCTGCCGCTCAGTATCGCGCTCTGCGAGCAAAGTACCGCCCGAAAGCGCCGCATAAGAAAGCCAAACCCGGAAATCTGCTGCGCCAAGCGCTCGTCATAGGCAACGCAAATCTTGTCCTCGCCTGTTTGGCGCACCGAGAGCCAATCACCCACGCACATGAGCTGCACCAGCGTGATAGGCGTCAGATCGCCCTCAAAGAGCAGCTGCAGACGGGGTGAGACGTCATCGCGAGGAACGACAAGCTCGATATGCTTCTCGAGCTCAACAAGCGTGGTGCCAACATATTGGCACAAATCGATGTTGCTCGGAACGTCCGTAAAATGCTCGCGCGCATGACCCAGGAGTCCCTCGCTTTTGTCGGTGTTGACACGAATGCGTTTAACGGCGTGCGACGACCCATCCCACGTCACGTCGGAATGCGTTAAGAACAGCCAGCCGTCGCAAAACAGCTCCATGGCAAAGATGGGAAAGGCTTTCTGCATCGTTTACATCTCCTTGCGTTCTTGCGTATCGTCCGCGATGCCTTGATCACTAACCTCGCTCCGCTGGCCCTCGTCGTCAAACAGGCCCTTAAACACCAGTTCCAGATCGCGCTCGTCGGTATAGCCGGGTTCCAGCGTGCCGCGGTCGATCGAGTCGAGCATGACCTGCTCTTTATGCAGCAGCCGCTCGTAGATATTGCGGTCGAGCGACCACGGCCCGCCACGGCGTTCGTACACAGCGCGCAGATAGTGGTACTGCGTGTACTGTTCTTGCGGCAGGCCCAGGCGGTGGATGCGATCCTTGGACTGCAGCAGGTGCACCAGGTTGTAGCTGCACTCAAAGTAGACAGCGTCGTGGCACACGCCGTGAAGCGAGACCGACTCTGCCAGCGTGTGCGGGTTGGTGACCAACACGCTCGTCTCCCCTGCCTTAAACGAATCGATGACGCGGGCGCGCGCGGGCATGTCGGTCGACCCGCTGATAGCGCGAGCCGTAATGCCGCGCCCGTGCAGCTCGTGCACCACATTGCGAATGCTGCGCTTAAAGATGCACCACACAATGACCGACTTGCCCTGGGCTACCAGCGACGCGACCAGATCCAGGCAGGCGCCCATCTTGGCCGTAGGGCGGTCATCCACCTGCAGGCCTTCCAGCGCTTTGCCCGCACCTGCCTGAACCTCGCCGTCAAACAAGTCGACATAGTCGCCGGCGCTCAGATCCTCGGCCAGCATGCGCGGGTCGGACGAAAGCTGCAGCAGGCGAATGATCATCTCGAACGGCTCGCCCGAAAGCGTGAGCAGCACCTTTTGAAATAATTGCTGCTCCCAGCGATCAACCGCCACATCGACCAGATGGTCCTCGTTGGCCTGCGGCACGCCCAGCTGATACTTATTGGTGCGGCAAAAGAACGGCGCGATGGACTCGTTAATATGCTCAACGTCATCCTCGCTCGTCGACTTAAGGGCATTGGCACTCATGCCAAAGTACCAGTTGTAGTCGCGCGGCCATAGGCAGTGGAGCAGGTTGTATAGGTCCTCAAACGAGTTGGGAATCGGCGTACCGGTAAGCGCGATAAAATACGGCGCCGCCGCGGCAATCTGCACCGCGCTTGCCGCGCGCTTGCCACCCACACGCTTCACCTTGTGGACTTCGTCGAACACCACCAGGGCGCGATCGGCCGCAATACGCGCGGCCGCCTCCCCCAGCGCAACCGACTCGTAGTTGAGCAAAATCATGTCGTAGCGCTTGTAGTCGAACAGCAGGGTACTGTACTTGTCGCGCGTGGAACGACCGCGAAACTCCGGATCGTGGAAACACAGCGAACGCAAAGGGTGATCGGCCCCAAAGCAAGCCGCCCATTCGTCGCGCCACGAGCCAAAGGCGCTCTTGGGCGAAAGAACGATGATGCGATCGACCAGGTCGCGCTCGCGCAGATAGGCAAACGTGCCCAAGACCGACGCCGTCTTGCCCGAACCGGGAACGGAGAAATTGGCGCAGCGGCCCATGGCGCTCATAAAGAACGCGTCCCACAGCTGGCGGTCCTTAAGTGGGCGTTGCATCAGGGTGTCCTCTGCCTGGCAAAACTCGCCAAAGCGGTCCAAGATCGACTCATCGCGCGCCTTAATCAGCAGGCCCACGCGCGCCTTCTCGCGCAACAGGTCCTCGCGCGCGGTAAGGCCTCGCAGCAGGTCCGGATCGATTTCACAGTCCACGCCAAAGCTTGCCGCCTGCTGCAGCAGCTCGACGACGCGCTTGGCACCGGGATCTTCCATCGACAGCGAAAAGAGCACGTCCGCCTCTCGATAGCTCGGCGCATAGCGGCGCAGTGCCGAAAGCCGGATCTTCCAGACCGGCTCGCGACGCAGCTGCTCAACCGTCATGTCGAGCGGCACGACGGAAATACCGTCGTTATACGAGAGGCGCAGCTTCATTTAGGCTTCCTCGCCGCCCGTCTTGTACGCAATCTTGTCCTTGATCATGCTCACCCTGGCCTCGAGCTTAGCGACCTCGGCGGCGATATTGGCTATCTCGTCCGCGGGCAGCAAGCCAAAGGTCGATTCCTCCACCTGGTCAAGATCCTTGATGGCGCGAATGATCGAGAGCGAAGGCGACTTGAGGGCCTTGTTCATCTTGGTGGTGTTTTCTGCCGATTCCATAACCTCGCGGAAGGCCGTCGCCAGCTGGACATCATCGCGAATCTCGGCGATATCGGTCGAGGTCACGACCTCTTTGTTCTTTAGGCGCTCGGCAACCTCAAAAGCCAGCTCGTTTTCACGCTCGATAAAGCGATCGGCATCGGGACCCTCCAAAATTGGCTTCATCTTGCGAACGAAACGCACGATGTCGCCCTGCGGCTCGGCAATCATGTTGGCGAAGACGATGTTTTTAACGTCTTCTTCCTGTTCGTCGCTCTTGCATTTTTTAAGAACGCCTTGCAGGTCGTTGATAACACCGGCGACCTTGAGCTCGCGCGCCAGGTGGAACTGGTCCTTGGCGTTGGCAAACTCCAAAAACTCACTCATGTACCGAGCTTTAATGATCTCCTTCTCGAGCTCCTTGGGCTCAACGCCAATGCACTGGGCGTACTCTTCCTTCGAGAGCAGATTGGAGCTGATGATGTCGTTGTAGATGCCCACCAGGCGGTCGACGGGATCGTAACCAACCTTCTCTTCCTCGCCATGCTGAATCGAAAGCTCCAGCATCTTGATCTTCTTGGAGTCGTTGCCCAGGCTCTCGGGAAGAATGACAGCCTCAAACCACCCAAAACTAGGATTATTGGCAGCAAGGCGGCGCAGACAGGTAAAGCGGCGGTTGCCGTCGACGATCAGACCGTCGGCAAGCACCACACCGGGACGCTCCTGTGAGCGCAAGGCAATGCTGCGCTGCGTCTTATCGATGGCGTCCTTGTTACTATCGACAATAAAGCCCTCGATGATGTCATTGCAAGCCGCGACGTCCAGTTCGTTAAACGCGTCCTCGCCATGCTCGGCCTTATAGCGGCTGATCCACGAGGCGATGCGGTCGTTTTGCACGTTGTAACGCAGGTAGTCGAGCTTAATGCTGTAAACGGGATACATCTCGGGCTTGCCGTCGATCACAATCTTATGGTTGGCGCCGGTCGGCTTAATGTTGACACCGTCATCGATCATCTCGAACAGGTTCATGTTGGTTTCCTCCTATTGGTTGTTTTTGATATACAGCTCGCGCAGGTATTCTGCGTTCGCTTCCTTGTTGGGCATGACCATGTCAAGGTCCACGTTATAGAACAGGCCCCTATCTTTTACGGCCCTTTGGATATCGGCGGCAGTGATGACGACGCCATACTCGTTCCGGAACGCATCAATCAGGTCTTCTACCTCGATAGGTCCTTTTTGTTTGACAACATATTCGACTGCATCGGCAGACGAGAACGTTCCCTCCTTGCGGCAGAACATACAAACGCCGCTAAAGCGGGTACGCCTGATTTGGTTGCCCGGAATAGCGTACATAATGAGTCCTTCATAAAACGTCTCGTCAAAACCGTACTCTTCAAACACTGCGTCAAGGTCATGCTTAAAACCTTGTTTTCGCAAACTTGCCACCGTAAATGGCACCCCCGGCTCCGTTCGGGTGTACATCGCATACGCATAGATCATCAGCTGCAATTTTCTGATACCCGTCGACTGCTCTAGGTGACCGAGCGAGACAAACGAACCACGATTGCACTCAATAAAAGTGAGGTTGCAAAGCAGAGATGCAATCTCCAGCCTAAAGTCCGGATGGTTAACGACCTCGTCGCCAAAACCGGGCGCACCGTATGCAAAGCAGTCGCGAGACCTGAGCAACTGCGCAAAGGATTGCCTCAGGTCAACGCCCTTTTTAACAATTAATTCTCTTGATATCTTCAAGCCAAGGGGGTCAAGAGTATAGTCATTAATCGAACGAGAGGAGTCAGTCCCGTACTTGGCGGTAAAACTCGCCGTGACATATGGCAGTGAAACATAGTCCTCGGTGACCATGTTTTTAATGAACTGTTGCTGCTCGGGCGTTAGGTCGGTCTCGACAAACGAGTAACGACCGTTACGGAGATATTCGCCCATGTCAAGCAGGTAGTTGCTCCGCACCGTCGCTTTCGAAACGCAATAGGTATCCGCATACCTCTGAGCCAACTCTTCTCGTGACAACTCGGTACCCGCACTAGACAACACGCCGAGCATCTGACGTTTACGATTCGTCTCACCCAAGCGAATCAAAGGAATCGCGCCCATTTCGAGACCAGAGATTGAGTCCGCATGAACAAACGAACGGATTATCTCGTAGAGTTCTTCTTCGTCGCGAACGTCGTATAAATCGCACAGCTCTTGGTTCTCCCTCAGGATAAGCCCCGTGCCGCATTCGATATTACGCTTGACAGCACGCCTTAAAACTCGGCGCAGTTCGGAAGTAAAACGGCTGTCAACCGCATAAGACCGTATCTTGTTAGCGCTCGGTATCAAGAACATACACGATCCTTTGAGCGCATTCAGGCACCGAATATCCTCATCCGGCAGCGCAACGGATTCCCGATGGGCACAGCCGTTATTCTCCAAGAACTGCTGATACATGGTGCGAATTTCTTTTAGACTGTGGTACTCCACAACGGTTCCAGACTCGGCAAATGCACGCAACGCCTTGCCAAGCGAGAAAAAACCACTGGACCGTTTGTGCGGCACTCGTTCAGACCCTGAAATATTATCCTCCCCAGCGTTTGCGAGAACGCCGGATCCATCGGCGGCAGGCTGGCGATTCAGCTGCGCTATCCTCTCGCGCCATTCCGGCGGCAACGTACGATCGTTGGCGGCAAGGCGCAGACTAAACTTGTTCGATACCTTAACGGCTTTCAGGTAGCCAAAAGTCATCGGGGATGCCTGCGTTATCTCGCAAAACGTCTCCACGGTAAGGTCGTAACACGTGTAAAACGAACTAAATTGATCCTCGTCCAATTGCGGACGGTTGCTGATCAGGTCATCACGACGTCGACGCAGAGGACCGAGTCCGGCCGGCTTGCGAGGGTAATCCATAAGGGGCCTGTCGCTAAAGACCCAGCGCAGTAGGTCGGCATCATCGGCGGGCAGCAACGCCAGCCACGCCTCGATAGACATAGGGCCTTTGCCGGTGAGGTCTTCGATTTTGCTGATAAAGGGCTTTGCCGGCCGCTCCAGGGCCGGGGCGGGAGTTGGCTCGGGAGCGGCAGGGTCAGGCATCTGGTCTGGCTCGGGCTCGGTCGCAGGCTCGGGCTCGGTCGCTGGCTCGGGCTCCGGTGTCGGCGCGACAGCTTGCTCCACCGGCACGGCCTTCTTCTCAGCCCGGTCGCCAGCATTTTCAGTCGCCGCACTCGCCAAGTACGCGCGAACCACCCGACAGACAGACGGCTCAAGATCCTTATCAATCTCTGCATATTTAAGGGGAATAATGCCCTGCCCGTAAACACGCTCCATATACAGGTAAGCAGGCTGTACAGCATGCGTTAAGGCGCAAAAAACCTCTTCAGAAATCTTGTACACCTTAAAGAGCGTGCCAAAAACATCGATGTCAAAACGCGGACGTTCCTCCATGAGGAAGTCGTAGCGTACCTCAATATAATTAGCAGGCTTCCCAATCCTGTCAGCCCATTTGTCCGGATTTTTTTCGACAAGCATATTGCCCATCAGAGCGCGATCCTGATACGCAAGGCCCGTAAACCACCCGTTAAAGTTTACGACGTCCTGGCCAATAGCCAGCCCAAGGGCCTCCTCAAGAGTAAGGTCCTTGGGCTCATACCAACCAGTCTCATCTGAAGAATCCGCCTCACACGCACTCGCCTGAGCACATGACGAATCCTCCGAGCTATCTGTATCAATCGGTGCAATAACCGCTCTGTCCGCATTAACATGTTCGCAGGTAGAAGTTGTATTTAATAGATTAATATCCGAGTAAGCGCGAGACTTCCCAAATCCAAGCCGTTCAAATGATGAAGCCGCTGCATCAATTGCGAGATATTCCTCTTTCAATCCTGCAAGCACAGCGGCTATGCACTCATCAACGTCCTGACACAGCTCGAGCCTTTCGTACAGTCTCATGCAAAAGAGCACACGGAAGGATGGCACATATACTGAAAGAGAATCTGAAAGCGATTCCGAAAGAGCCACATCGGAAGCCGAATTAACTATCTTGACGCGCTTCGGATTGGCATTATCCTCTGGATACCAACCCCCCACCGCAGCTTGCCGCGCTAGCTCGACCTTTTCCGAAGCAACTCCCAACGAAATAGGACCCGCATCCCATTCATTTAATGCAGACACAATCGAATGTACCTCACTCGTGGTAAGGCCTTTTTGCCGCAATTCAGATGCACTCAAAACGACTAGTTTAGGAAGACTGCGAACGCCGAGTTCCCACTTTAGCTTCCGTTGTACGGTTTGCGTAATGAGAAGGTTCCAAAGTGACAACGGCTCGCCACGGTTTGAATATAAGGTGCTTAACAACTCAACCTGTTGACGACACGCAGATTCATCGATTTCAAAACCGGGTTTTACCCTGCGAAGATTTCCGAACATGTCAAATATGAAGCGGCTGTTACCGGAGAGCTTGCATAGAGTAGGAATCTGAGTCCTATATCGAGGTGTAAGACGGAAAGCATGAGAGCGGAGCATAGACTCGTCGAAGACCGAAGACAATTCATCCGCATCCGATTGATCCAACTTGCGAACAAGCCCAAATATATCCTGAACGTTCAGCTTATCGAGAAGCGCAATCTGGTAATCGCTGTTGAACACGCACCGCGGGTCATCCCAACCACTCAAATACCGTGGACACTCTAGCTCGCCGCGGGCGGCCTCTGCAGAGGAGCCGATGCCCACGAGAGCTGACAACGGTGCCTCATCGACAGCAGTGGGTTCTTCGGCCTCTCCGGCGAAAGTAAGCTCAGGCTCAGCGGAAGGCTCGGACTCAACAACCTTCTCAGCCTCAGGACCGTCCGAGAAGGAAATGGCTAGCTGCTGCGGCTCGGAAGACAGCGTGAGCTCGGGACGCCCGGGCTGGACAGGCTCCTGCTGCTCCACTTGCACCGGCTCTTGCTGCTCGGCCGGCTGTTCGGCGTTCGCGCCACACACCCAACGGCGAG
>OAWM01000356.1_pt1 | contig 37400 bp, 28 predicted proteins | sample 1495501 | NCBI WGS metagenome assembly OAWM01 (sample SAMEA2580210, study PRJEB22360) | human gut metagenome | biome: human gut; feature: human-associated habitat; material: faeces | place: Denmark | collected 2008/2010 | reverse complement strand
ATGGCTGCTTAAAAAAAGAACAAATGGTAGTGTCCGCTATTGCCAGTACACCTCACTGATACCCCGGAAATGTATACCTGGGCGGCAGGTCCTGAGCATAAAGGGCCCTCAGGCCCTTTTGAATACGGAGTATCAGAACGAGTAACGGAAGTTAGCGTTGACAGCATTATCAACGTTGTACTTACCAAAGGCGGATTTCTCAAACTCCAGTCCAAAGCGGACGTTATCCCTGATTTCTGCATTCAGGCCAACGGACATCAGCATACGGCTGTCCTTTTCACCTTTGATGCGTTTTTCACCAGATGCGTCCCGCAATACGGTTTCGCCGTTAGCCAGCAGGTCGAACTGGTAGCCCAGACCGGCACGGGCTGTCACTTTCCAGTCCTTACCTGAGAAGGATTTACCCACATCCACACCGGTACGACCAATCAGCGGATTGTAGTCCCTGTCCTTCATGGACAGATGCATCCCCTGGTCCTTCCATGCAAACTGTTTACCGGATACAGCACCGTAGACCAGTTCTGCCTGTGGCTCAATCCAGGTATCCTCAGTGACATGACAGCGGTAGCCTGCTTCAGCACCGGCATACCATGAATGCGTACTGTAATTACGGGTTCCGAGTCCGGCAAAGGTTGCGGTGTACTCATTATCATGATGAACATACTTACCAATCAGGTCGATATAGGCACCGGAATCAAACATGGCGGAAGCATAGAGTCCGGCCCCCACAGATTTTGTTTTACCTTTGAAAGCATCGGCGGAGGCACTGCTGTCAGTGTGTGTGACAGTGAAGCCGGTAAACAAATCCAGTCCGTCCAGCTCATGTTTTTTGTCGACACCGACCTGAACATGTGTGTGGTTGTCACTGAAACCACCACCGGCAGAGCCGGTTCCGCTCATGATACGTGCCCATGCGCCAGCTTCACCATTGATGTCACGCAGGTCACCCATACGTTTATTCAGGTTGTTGACCTCACTCAAAAATGATTTGTACCCCACAGATGCAAGGCCTGAGGCACTTTGGGTTGCGGCAGGATTTTCTGCCATCCTGTACCCGGTCAGGTTCCATGTTGTTTTATCTCCGGCGTCTATAGCTGTAATAACAGGTGTGACATTGCTGAAACCTATTGCCTGTTCACTTCCTTTAAAAACATCCTTACTGCTGTTCCCCGGTGCACTCACCAGTTCAATATCCAGTTTTTCTCCGGTGGGTTTGTTCAGAAAATCAACCAGCAGAATATTATCCTTACCTGACAGCTTTTGGTTTACTACCAGCTTATCCGCATTTTTCAGGTCCGTACGCATGGCATACGCAGTGCCATTCGTCGTCAGCTCATCAACCGTCAGTGTATGGAATGCTTTATTCGCTGCACTTCCTGTAAAATATGTCATGCTTCCGGTATTTTTTAACGAGCGAAGTGAGGAGTCTCCTGTCAGTTGCCACCAGGTGTTGTTCATAGTGGCAGATGCTGACGGGGCATGAATTGCACCGCGGTATGCCGTATTAAAACCACTCAGTAATCCTACCGCGAGTCCCCGGGATGCCTTCTCAGACAATATGCCCTCTTTACCTGATTCAGTTCCGAAGCTGATTGTGGCCTGTTTATCAGAAATAATATCACCAACAACAGATGCCTGGTCTCTGGCTTTCAGTACTGATGAATCAGACATCAGTTTAAATCCGCCATCAGCCATATTGATGGTCGGTAAAAAAGCAGCATCATCTGAATTCACTGGTGTACCGGTAAGCAGAAGGGAAGCGTCACCAATATCAATGCTTCCACTTGTAAACAGCCCTCCCTGAGCGGTCAGCGCACCTCCTTTATGAATATTCAGGGAGCTGTTTATAAATGACGATGCATCTGAGAACAAGACTGAAGATGAAGAAACATTGATATGACTGTCTTCAGACGTAACCCCGCCACGAAAATTATCGCGGATATCCAGTGCTGATTTTTGCTCCAGAGTGATATGCCCTGTATAGGAGGATGTTCCTGCGGCAGCAGATTTCCCTTCAACACTGATGACATCATTACCTGTTCCGTCATTTTTATCAGTAAAGACTGTATCTCCGCCGATAATAACAGTGCTCTGGTTAACGGCCCTGATATTCCCGTTCATAAATGCATTACGGGACAGACTGAAGTCCGCATTATTAAGATTCAGATTGTTGAGTGAGAACTCCCTGTTCTCCCAGTCACTCTGCGATGCAGAAACAGTTTGCCCTGCATGAATAACCGGGTGTCCCTGGAAGATAAGAGCACCGTCCTGTTTTGACATATCTCCTGATATACTGACAGAGCCATCAAGCGTTAAAATATCATTGCCTGCCAGTTTGGGTATTTCCACACTGGTATTACCGGTTATTTTTCCATGATATATATATGATAAAAGATCGCTTTCCTGCATTTTCATCTGTGTATATAAGCCAATTGCTTTTTCTTTATTCTTACCCAGCCTTTGCCATTCGCTCTGATTATTCAGCGCGCCAAACAAAGCGCTGCCATATCGGTTACTTTTCAACAGATAATAATTTCCGTCAAAGGTCGTATAATACAGATCACCTGGTTTGCCTGTCCCCCCCATTATATTTATATTATTAACAACCACATTTATTTCTTCTGCTTTCAGAGGAGATAACGAAAGTGTGACTATGGATTTATCTGTCTGATTATCGTTGCTGATTTCAGCACCATAATCTGCAGCCTGAAGACGGGAAAAGGTAAAATCATACCCATTTAAATCCAGTTTCCCACCCCGATATCCCCAACTGATATTATCTGCATCTACCTGGTTTGCCCCGTTAAGTTTAACTGTTGCCCGACCACTGGCTATATTGATATGGCTAAACGCCTGTTGTTTCTGGTTTGCATCTGGCTGTTGCTCAAGAACAACAACGCCGTCCCCAACTTTAAGGCCACCTTTATTCTCACCATGACCATTAACAGTTAATGTCCCGGAACCAACTTTATGCAGATAATCACCGGCAATGCCATTAACTCCCCATTTGACATTTGCCTCGTCACCGACAATAATTCCGGCACCAGTCCATGTACTGTTATTATTTGTCAGTACAGTGTAGTCTTTATCAAACTGAAGATATCCGGCTCCCTGCTCCACACTGGATACCAGTTCGATTTTCCCTTCATTACCTGAGAACACAAGATTGTTCCCGGTATTTGCATTTCCGTTTACACTACCAGTCATGGAAAAAATCTTCTCTCCCTGACTGAGAGTACCTGTACCTCTGGAACGATCAAATTCCCAGCGTAAGATATTCTCCTCCGGAGAAGCAACAATAATTGGTTTAAGGTCATCCTGTAATTTTTGACTGATAAAGTCATGAGGTATCAGGAGCCAGTCATTTCGTGCACCTTTTACTCCATAATTATGCAGAGTAACTCCAGTTAATACCCATTTTTTGTCAATGTTATCCCAGGCATATAACGGCGAACCACTGTCTCCAATCTGTCCATAACTGGCAAGAGGTCCCTGGTTTTTATCAAAGGTATTTCCCGGGTTTGCTGAAATCATCTTCATACCGTTATAGTGAGTATAATAAGGTTTTCCCACTGTTCCGCCGGTCAGATAAGCCTTGTCTGGAGTGTAAGCCTGCAGTAGTTTATCTGTGCCATTTGCATAACGGATATATTGAGAGCCAACGCCCGCACGGTAAAAAGCCGTATAACGGTTATTATTAAATTTATCCTTTCCCTGTATATCTGCGGGAATTACTTCTGTAACAAGCTTATTTAATCGTGGGGCAGAAAAATCTATACCAGCAAGATTATTATCAACTATTTTATATATCTGGTCATAACCAAAAGTTGCTGATGAAACACTTTGTAAACCACTATGTTTAGCCGATACAACATAACCAGGATGAATCAATGTGGTATGACCATCACGAGAAAGACTGGAAAAATCAAGCATGGGAACATCAAGAACCCCAACTTTATTTCCATTGTTGTCGTTTATTTCAATTCCTGTCACTCCGGGGGTAAACACACCTTTATTTTCAGCAAAGTCACGAAAAGTCTGATATGGTATTTCTGCGCTGACCGTTGATGCTTTACCCGGTAAAGCAGAAAGAGTCACTGATAATACCAGGGAAACCGTCATTAATCTTCTGCCGGTTTTTCCTGTGACCTTCTTACTTAATTCTGACACAGCTATAAGCCCACCAGTAAGGGAGCTATATTTAAGCGCGTATATTTTATTCATATAATTCCCGCTATATAATTACATGGTATTAAAATGTATTGTCTATCCGGAAAGAGTGAGTGCTGGGCACTCACTCTGAATCTATTTTAAATGGCATCAGAAATACCTGTCCACACTTAAGATTTTTCCTGCGAAAAACAAACGTTAACATATTTTATGTATTTCGCATGGTGATGATTTATACACCTGCACTGAATTTTTCTGTATCTCCAGAGCTGAATCGATAAACAGAAGTGGTAATAATGAAAGTTAATCACATAAAAAAGAGGTTACCGCCTTATAATGATAAGAGTTCATTATCCATTCCATCCAGACAAAACCTGCCTGTGTATAAAAATAAGAACCATGTCACAAAAACATTACATTCCAGCAAGTTATGACAGAATTACTGAAAACCGTTATCTGTAGTTATTGTAGTTTCTGATATATGCTCATCCACCCGGAAATACGACATGGTCCTGACTGGCGTTCACTTCAAAGTGTAATTTATTATTCACACACTGAGTAGACTAGCCCCCAGAATCTCCAGACAACCAATATCACTTAAATAAGTGATAGTCTTAATACTAGTTTTTAGACTAGTCATTGGAGAACAGATGATTGATGTCTTAGGACCGGAGAAACGCAGACGGCGTACTACACAGGAAAAGATCGCTATTGTTCAGCAGAGCTTTGAACCGGGAATGACGGTCTCCCTTGTTGCCCGGCAACACGGTGTGGCAGCCAGCCAGTTATTTCTCTGGCGCAAGCAATACCAGGAGGGAAGTCTTACTGCTGTGGCCGCAGGAGAACAGGTCGTTCCTGCTTCTGAACTTGCTGCTGCCATAAAGCAGATTAAAGAACTCCAGCGCCTGCTCGGCAAAAAAACGATGGAAAATGAAATCCTTAAAGAAGCCGTTGAATATGGGCGTGCAAAAAAGTGGATAGCGACGCCGTCTGTCTCGCGGGGGGGGGGGAAGAAGCCTTGTTCAGCCGTTGTCTCCGGGTGTCGCGTGCGCAGTTGCACGTCATTCTCAGACGAACCGATGACTGGAAAGATGGTCGCCGCAGCCGTCACTCAGATGATACGGATGTGCTTCTCCGTATATACCATGTTATCGGAGAGCTGCCCACGTATGGTTATCGTCGGGTATGGGCGCTGCTTCGCAGACAGGCAGAACTTGATGGTATGCCTGCGATCAATGCCAAACGTGTTTACCGGATCATGCGCCAGAATGCGCTGTTGCTTGAGCGAAAAACCGCTGTACCGCCATCGAAACGGGCACATACTGGCAAAGTGGCCGTGAAAGAAAGCAATCAGCGATGGTGCTCTGACGGGTTCGAGTTCCGCTGTGATAACGGAGAAAAACTGCGAGTCACGTTCGCGCTGGACTGCTGTGACCGTGAGGCACTGCACTGGGCGGTCACTACGGGCGGCTTCGACAGTGAAACAGTACAGGACGTCATGCTGGGAGCGGTGGAACGCCGCTTCCGCAACGAGCTTCCGGCGTCTCCAGTAGAGTGGCTGACGGATAATGGTTCATGCTACCGGGCTAATGAAACACGCCAGTTCGCCCGGATGTTGGGACTTGAACCGAAGAACACGGCGGTGCGGAGTCCGGAGAGTAACGGCATAACAGAGAGCTTCGTGAAAACGATAAAGCGTGACTACATCAGTATCATGCCCAAACCAGACGGGTTAACGGCAGCAAAGAACCTTACAGAGGCGTTCGAGCATTATAACGAATGGCATCCGCATAGTGCGTTGGGTTATCGCTCTCCGCGAGAATATCGACGTCAGCGGGTAATGTTAACTTAAGATAGGTAGTGCCTCCAATTAGTAGAACATGTGTTTTTCGATAAACGCTCCGATCACTTTTTCGTGGATCTCAACTGAGCGTGAGAAGCAGATTGTTTTACGAGCCAACCGCTTAATACGGGTGCGTAGCGTCAGATTATTACGCTCAATGCGTTGGGTGAATATTTTGCCGGTCAGATGCTTATCCTTCGGCACCACCCAGCCATAGCTGCCCCAGTCGTCGCTGGTGAGCATGCCGATGTTGAAGGGGGTAAGCAGCGCCAGTAACTCCCGGCACGTTTCATCGGTTCGGGGGCCAAAAGTGTAGGCCAGTACACCGCCTGTTTTGGTGTTGTACGCGTACCAGAGCCAGTGCTGCCGGGCTTTACTGCCAACGTAGCTCCATTGCTCATCAAGTTCGCAGATAAGCGCTACATCAGCATGGGCAACAGGCGAAGACGTTATTCGCTTTGGCGCGAGTTTTTTAAAGTCCGGATAACGGTGTTAATACCAATTTTCAGTGTCCTGGCGGTATCGCGAACCCCGGCGCCATTAAAGGCCATTTCAGTGATCAGCTCTTTCATACCCGGCTTACGTGCTTGATAAGTATAAGTGAGCTGAAACACACGATGGCAGTCACGGCAGCGAAATCTGTCATGGCCTTTAGGGTTCTGACCGTGGCGGTAAACCTGAGCTGACTGACAACGGGGACAATGAATATTAACGCTGGCCATGAGATAACCTCAAAAGCCCGTATTATACATCAGATTCAACTAATTAGAGGCATCACCAAAGTGATCATGAGTACAAACAAAACAGTCAAACGGCTAAAGGCTCGTGCCCGTACTGTATGGACATACTCACCAGATATCTTCTCAATACTCACGCTACTGACACCATATGGATGATGCAAAACCGTGGCCAATATTACTTGACCATATATGGGCGCCACGGGTGATGCAAATACTGTTCGATGCGCTTTTCAACCATATATCCGGCGTCGTTAGTAGGTTCAATGACTTGCGCCATGATGTCATCTGAACCCTGTATCCTAATCACCACACCGGTATTTGATTACCCTGGCCAACTTCAGGCTGTTACAGGGACGGTAGCACACTGGCAGAGTTGCAGATCTTCTGGGGTAATTCGCGCGACTTTCCTGCTTATGCCTGCCGGTAGTACGTCACAGCGTTCCGTGTGAGTATCGGGCTTTGGTGATTTACACCACCTGACTCCGCTGCGCCGCCTTAACCGCTTCCTGTTCGTCAGGCCAACATTTTGCATCCGACTTCCTTCAGATTTCACCTCGCGATGCCCCCTTGCCTTCCGCTATTACTTCCCCTCACCGGGTGAGTGAAGGACTTTCACCTTTTAGTCGTTCTTCAGCCACCAGAGTTGAAGAACATCGCCAGTCACGGCGCTACGCACCATGCCCGACGCACATAAATAAATATCCTCCGGCATGGCCGGAGGTTTTTCAAATGCGCCTATAAGACTCTCTTACCAGCCGCGCCCTAACAGGCGCACACGATCTGACATTTGCATCCAACTTCGTTACTTACGGCCCGTAAACGGGCTGCCCGGATAGGGAATCGATAACTGCTCTCCCATTTTATCCTCTTCAAGCTGGTGCTTTATGTAATCCTGTATCTTCGCCGTATTCTTATCCACCGTATCGACGTAGTCCCCCCTGCACCAGAACGCCCTGTTCCTGTATTTGAATTTCAAATCACCAAACTGCTCGTAAAGCATCAGACTGCTTTTCCCTTTCAGATATCCCATAAAGCCGGATACGCTCATTTTGGGCGGGATCTCCACAAGCATATGGATATGATCTGCACAGCATTCAGCTTCCAGAATCCGTACACTTTTCCACTCACACAGCTTTCTCAAAATACTGCCTGTTGCTCTACGCTTCTCTCTGTAGAACACCTGTCTTCGGTATTTTGGCGCAAAAACTATGTGATATTTACAGTTCCATCGGGTGTGCGCTAAGCTCTTTTCGTTCCCCATTGGAACCCCTTTCGATTTCTTGTTTGACTCTTGCAGTTGCCAGACCGCAAGGTGTTTTAACAAATCAAAAGGGGTTTTAATAACTGGCTCAAAGCTGAAAGCTTTCCGGAACCCCCAGCCTAGCTGGGGGTTTTCTGTGCACAAAAAACCCCTGTAAAAAACTTACAGGGGTATAAGGCTTAGCCTAACTTGCGTCTGTTGCATGGTGCCGGGTGCCTCCCGGTGAATTCAGTCGGTGTCACTGAACCCGCGTAGGCTTCGCTCATAACATAATAAATGCTATGTACACCAGTCGCCCCACCGCACAGGGGGATTCACCACACGGCGCACTTTTTAACAAATATCCCTCCGGCCAGACAATAATAAACATAATGAATTGTGATCTTCTTAACAGTTTTAAAGTGTTACAGATAATATGCCAAGTAATTGCTTGTTTTTTTCATCAATAGGAAGACCACACCCACAACCCCAGCTATCAGCCAGATCCCCGCGAAACACGCCCTTCGTTCTGCCAGAGCCTGAGCCATTTGAACAGGAGGTTAACATTGATATCGTGTTCCCGGGCGATACGGGCAACAGAGGCTCCTGGTTGCAAAGCCAGTTTAACCATTTGAAGTTTAAAATTATTTGAAAATGATCTGCGGGGTTCTGCGGATAATGTTTTTTGCTTCATAACAGGCGTCCACTAGTTGATGATCTGCGCCCCAAATCTTGGACATCCTATGAAAAATGTTTAAGTCGATATTGAACCGGACTCATGCCATCGAGTTTCTCTTTAATGCAATGGTGATTGTAGTATTCAATGTAATCAATTATATCTTGCTTTAGATGATGTAAGTTATTGTTTTTATTTAGATAGTAACATTCTGATTTTAAAGTACTAAAAAAGCTTTCCATTGCTGCATTATCAAGACAATTTCCCCGACGAGACATACTCTGGACTATACCGCTATCCTTTAATCATCGTTGCCACCGGGACATCTGATATTGCCAACCTTGATCGCTGTGCAGTATGGGGGGTTCATCTTTCGACAGCTGTTTCAGCGCATCCGTAAGCATAGTCTGCACCATTGAAGGTTGAGGACGAGTAGCGAGGTTATAGGAAATTATTTCCCCATTATAAAGATCCATGATGGGCGATAAATACAGCTTCTTGCCATTGACTTTAAATTCAGTGACATCTGTAACCCACTTCTCGTTAGGGCGTTTTGCATCAAAATTGCGTTTCAGGAGATTATCGCAAATTCGTCCTTGTTCTCCTTTATATGAACGGTATTTTTTAACGCGGATCAGGCTGCTAATACCCAGTTCCTTCATCAGTTTTCTGACGGTTTTACCATTAAGTAAAACCCCCGCGTTACGACATGCCAGCCTGATGCGTCTGTAACCATAGCGGCTTTTGTGCTGGTGATAAATTTTCAGCACAAGCGCTCTGGCAGACTGATACCGGTCAGGAGCAGCAAGCCGTCTGACATGATAGTAAAATGTACTCCGGAAAGCCCGGAAACAATTAACAATCGGGACAATGACCATTCCTGCCTTAGTTCATTCACAATGCTCACTTTTTCCTGAACGTTGAGCATGTTTTCTGCTGAACCAAGGCTTTCAGCTTTTTTCAGTAGGCATTCTCGACCCTGAGTTGTTCAAGTTCTTCTCTCTCATCTTTGGTTAATGTTGGTAGTGGTGGTGCTGAAATGGCGCTTTTATCCGGCACAGGAATACTATTTTTATTTTTTCGAATGAAAGCATCTTCGCTATATATTTTCTATATTTTTCAAGCCAGTTGCATACAGTACCAAAGGCTGGTATTCCGTGCTTTACCGTTACTTCACGAACAGAAAAACCGTCATCCACGACTTCTTTTACTACTGTGAGTTTTAACTCAGCAGAATAGCGTCCTTTTTTACCCGTAAGTATGCTTATCCCATGTTCCCGATAGGCATAAGCCCATTTTCTTACTGTGCAGGGACTGATACCGTACATCCTTGCTACAGATTTCAGACTCAACTCTCCCTCCAGGTACTTTTCTGATACTACCTTTTTGAACTCCAATGAAAACTTTTCCATGCATCCTCAGTTTTTGGTCTGGTGTCTAACCTTTGGGGCGCACTTCAATATGGTGGACACTATCCATGAAATCATTAACCACAGTGCGTAAAAAAAGCCCTAATTATCCCGTTGAGTTCAAAATCAAAATGGTTGAACTCTCGCATCGACCAGATATCTCCGTAGCGCAACTCGCTCGTGAGCATGAGATCAACGATAATCTGCTGTTCAAGTGGTGCCAGTACTGGCGCGAAGGAAAACTACGCCCTCCTTCAACAACAGAAAACAGCGTGCCTGAGCTGCTCCCCATAACACTTGATACCGAAGATGTTGTTCCTACAACCTCCTCCCGGTCACAACCTGTAGCTGCTGCGGCACCTGAATCACTCAATATCAGCTGTGAAGTGACGTTCCGGCATGGCTCACTCCGCTTGAATGGTACCATCAGCGAAAATATCCTGAACCTGCTGATAAGGGAGCTCAAACGTTGATCCCATTACCATCAGGGACAAAGATCTGGCTCGTCGCTGGCATCACCGATATGAGAAACGGCTTCAACGGCCTGGCGGCAAAGGTGCAGACGACGCTGAAAGACGATCCGATGTCAGGTCACGTTTTTATCTTCCGTGGGCGTAATGGCAGTCAGGTAAAGCTCCTCTGGTCTACCGGCGATGGACTGTGTCTGCTGACCAAACGGCTGGAGCGTGGCCGCTTCGCCTGGCCGTCGGCCCGCGATGACAAAGGCGACTGAAATCCCTGGAAGGCTGGCTACGTGAAAAGGTGAAAACGCTGTCGCGACACTCAGAACTGGCGAAAGCGTTCACGTACGTACTGAACCAGTGGCCAGCGCTGGCTTACTATACTGACGACGGCTGGGCCGAGGCTGATAACAACATAGCTGAGAATGCGCTGCGGATGGTCAGTCTGGGCCGCAAAAATTACCTGTTCTTCGGTTCGGATCATGGAGGAGAGCGGGGAGCGCTGCTGTACAGCCTGATCGGGACGTGCAAACTGAACGGAGTGGAGCCAGAAAGCTACCTCCGCTATGTCCTTGACGTCATAGCCGACTGGCCGATAAACCGGGTCGGCGAACTGCTCCCCTGGCGCGTAGCACTGCCGACTGAATAACACATCCCCGTCAATACGGTTCTTGCTGCACGCTTACCAACAAACCGGCCCTCACCAGAAGCGATTATGGCAAACTACCAACTGAATGAACAATTACTGGAGGGATGCAGGCCCTGGATTGTTATTTTTGATGACGTTCTTACTGCCGGTAGCCATTTTAAAGCGATGAAAAGCCTGATACTACAACATATTCCTGAAGCCTGTATACTGGGACTCTTTGTTGCCCGAACAACCCGGGGAGCTCAAATTATTTAAAAAGGGTAAAGTACTCCTTAAAATGAAAGCCCTTCACCATCAGCCACAATCCTGTACCCCATCGCCTTATAACCCCGCTGGCGTTTATCCCACATTCTGAGCAGCACTGGATACGCGGTATCCACAAAATCAATGATCCTGACATCGCTTTTACCGGTATGCTCTCTGTGTAGACGTCCCGCATACTGCTGTAATGTCCCTTTCCATGACACAGGCATGGCAAGAATCAGCGTATCCAGCGGAGGGTGGTCAAATCCCTCACCAATAAGTCTGCCTGTTGACAACAAAATACGGGGAGAATCAGGAGGAAGAGCATTCAGCCCGGATATCAGCATCGCACGCTTTTTTTTCGATAGTCGTCCATGGAGAATAAAGGGGGACAATTTCAGTGAATTCATCACTGATGCTATCTCATCCAGATGATCTGTACGTTCAGTCAGTACCAGAACTTTTCGCCCCTGCCCGAAAGCTTTCATGGCTTCTTCAGCTATCGCCACCGTTCTGTCATGATCCAGAGCAATTTCTCTGAAAATATCCTGGATTCTCGCATCCGATGGTAAATGACCAGATGTAAAACGGGAACGGGTCAGTACCTCCAGATTATGTGGGCTTTCCTTCGGGCGGACCGCTGTATGGCGAATGGCACCACAGTACATAAAAATAATGGGATGCAGACCATCCCGTCGGATTGGTGTTGCCGTCAGGCCAAGCAGATATCTGGCATTCGTTTCCTTCAGAATCGCAGAAAATGAAACCGCGCCAATATGATGGCACTCATCCACAATGATTTGCCCATAATTCCTGACCAGAGGTTCAACTTCTCCGTGTCTGGATATGGACTGCACCACCGCAATATCAATATTGCCACAGGGTTTATGTTTACCTCCCCCGATAATACCAATATTGTCACCAACCTGCAGAAACACCTCGAGACGCTCCTGCCACTGCTTCAGCAATTCAGTCCGGTGTACCAGTATCAGTGTATTCACTTTCCGTCTGGCAATCACTGCCGCTGCGGTAACTGTCTTACCAAAAGCCGTTGGCGCACAAAGCACACCAGTGTCATAACGGAGTAATGCCGAAACGGCCTCTTCCTGCTCCGCTCTGAGGTTTCCCATAAAAACGGCATTACATTCCGTCCCGACAAATCGTTTATCGATTAATTCTGCAGCAATATTGTTGTCCCTAAGGAAAGATAATACGCTGTCCAGACATCCCTGGGGCAACGCAATGTGTTGCGGGTAATTCTCCGCACAACCTATAACACGGGGCTTATTCCAGACTGACATACGCATTGCCTGAGCCTTATAAAACTCAGGGTTCGGAAATGCTGCCAGCCGAATAAGTCGGTTAATCAGCACCTGAGGTAATTGCGCTTTTTCGAAATAGATCTGGTTTGCCAGCGTGATTTTCAGCGGTTCTGCAATAGAAATATTCAGTCTGTTTCCTGATGATTTTTTCCCTTCCCATGGCGTACCCAGGTCTTCTTCGTTGATAAAGTTCACATCCAGAGGATGGATACTTCCTGTAGCCCGTAATATCGTCGGTTCAATATTCTGCACATTCATCGGGATCACCGATGCAAGAAAAGCCCATTGATCAGAATAAGGCTGGAAATTCATATCAACAAAAACACTTCCCCCCGATTCACGCGGTCTTTTTTGCAGAGGTAATGCTATGAGATTACCAAATCCCCCTTTTGGCATCGTATCCTGATTAGGAAATAATCGGTCATAAGAACCCAATCGCAGCTGTCGAGTTCGATTACACGTATAACTAATAATAGCAGTCCCCAGACGGCGAGCTTCGCGGGCCGAAACTCGTGAAGCAAAAAATATCCAGACATGCGCTCCCTGACGTGAACGGGATATTTCCAGCGCAGCGGGTACACCCAGCTCATCACAGGATCGCATGAATGCGGATGCATCCTTCTGCCATTCAGCTTCATCAAAATCAACAGCCAGAAAATAACAGGAATCATCTTCCAGCAACGGATACATCCCGGCAGTATGGGTACCTGCCAGATGGTAGTAGATGACGAGATCAGATACAGGAATCAACTGACGGTGAGCGCAGTCCCCACATTTTATCCGGGGCTTACCGCATATTCTCGCCTGCCATTCGTTAGCGCAGGCAGGAGAGTACCCTGATTTGCCGCTGGTTTTACTTTCCCATCTAAGTGCCCATACATCATCACGCCCGCGAAACAACCGACGAAATAATGCAACCTTCTCATTGGTGGATAATACAGAAACGCGCTGCACAGAGATCGGCGGTTTACGTCGCCATTCAATCCCATGAGCTTCAAGTAATGAGACCAGACGGGCATTTTCTGCCCTCAATGCAGCTAATTCATCACTGTCAGATTTATGAACCATATTCGTTACCTGTATCCGATCCACTGAGGCACCACGGCAGAAATTCGGGTCCCCTACACTGATGACAAAGCGCCCCGCCCTCTTCTGCCTATTAACTCAAGCACCTCCCAACAACTTACAGAAACTTAATTCTAATACCTAATACAACTGTAATTCAGTTATGTCGTGGTCGGCCCCGGTTGCTTTTTTCGGGAAGCCTGCTACGGCCCAGAATAATACCGTGTTCTTTCTGATCCTGTTTAGCCAGATAGCTAAGGGCGTAACGTAAGTTGTCTACCGCGGACTTATCACTATAGTGCATCACGTGATCGATACGCACCGGGTATTTGTCTTTAGCCCGGCAAAGGTGAAAGTAACCCTCCCCTTCCGTGATCCGCCTCCAGATATCTCCCAGTTGCCTGGATATCTGATAAGAGTTCTTGTGACGTTGCCCATCCAGGTAGCCGACAAAATGAATATGAAGCCCTTTGTCTGGTGTATATTCCATTACCCAGTAATATCCCGCCAACATCGTCTGGGTTTCGCAAAGTAAACGGTATATTTCCATACACATACTGTGCTTACAGGAATGCCCGAAACTGGGCGTGTCTTTCCTGTAGGCAAAATCAATTCTGAAAGGTAACAGTTTAGAAAAACGTTGAAACAACCCCTCCATGTGTTCATTCACATCTTTCAGAATCGCGACGTTCATTTCGTAATTGGGATTGGCATTATACATTTTATAGTCCTTACTTTATAAAACTCATAGGAAGAGGTAATTACGTAAATGCTGAGGGCACAGAAACGCAGTACCACTGCATTAATAAACAAAGTAAACCAGCAGCACAGACAACCTGATAAAACAGTTTCGTATTGCCTCATTACAATGAGGTAATACTTCAGAATACAGTAAGACTCTCTTAAACTGAGGACCAGTATGAATTACAATGGTACCCCCCATAGAATTAACTTTAAGGAAGCACAATTCAATCAGCCTGACATTCACAAAAGTCAGTATCAGGTAGCCACAGGCAACATCGCTATTAATACTACTGTGCCATTAAGTAAAAACTGAGACTCTGCAGAGAGAGCCTACAGATGTTTAACAGATATTTAACCTTGCCATAAAAGAATAATGGTATAGATAGCATATCCCACAAACCATAAGAAGATTATTTTATACAGAAAAGATAATATTTACCGAACTCCATAAACAATAACAGAGCTACAAACTAAAGATAATACACTCTAATAGTGGCCTAGTAGGTAATCAGTATTAAGTACGTACCAGGCACACATTAAGTAGATTAACTTTACCAGCATTACACAACGATTGATTAATCATAATTAACCCCACACACAGTAGCCTATGGAGATATATGCATTACACATTTACAGAATACTCAGAATAAAGAGGAGTAGACTTTACGATAAAAAGAGGTAAGTTATACCACAGATACCACCACACCCATTAATAATACTAATTAACCTTAATTATTCATGGTATATGAAACCATATGTAGTTCTCTGGGAACTAACTAACCCAACAAGAAAAATAATCGCCATATAAAAACTTCAGTTAATACTCATTTGTTTTGTTGACTCAGCATATACTAAGTGACCAGTAATCAGGATAATCACACTTACATAACCTGTAAAAATGGATAAGAAGTATAAGCTACTAACAGAATTCACCAGACAAGAGCTTACACCGAATTACAAATTATGTATTAATATCAAAACTGGCATATTTTACAGATGCAATGAACATGCAATCCATCAGTTTAATGGAGGCAGTATGCACATCTATCCATGAATGGGATAGCACCAGGAGTACGAAATAATTAGATGCGGATCACAAAAACATACTATTTTAATTGAAAAACAAAATAAACAAACAAATCAAAGTGTTACATAATTTTCTTTTGCCAGACATAGATAATACCCCTGCTAATTTTGCTAATGGTTAGCAAAATTAGCAGGGTATATAAAGATTATTGACCCAAAACACACTCAGATGAATTCACGACAGCTCAGGAGGGTTATTCCTGATGTCATCTTCACAAATAATGGTTAACGCATCATATATCATTCTGCGTCTGTTCCTGTTTTCGGCCTTATCGCCATACAACATCATCACATTTTTAATTTCATCGACCGGTGATTTCACATAGTGAACTAATACACCAAGCTTCTCAACACATTGCAGTAAAGTATATTTCTTACTGCCTGTGAAAAGCCCTATCATAGTTTCTTTACGTTCGCGACTGGATAATACTTTGTTTTCCATAATGACTTCTGCCAGCGTCTTACCATCATAAACATACTCTTTATCTATCAGAATATTTATCTTATCCAGCACCTTCTCTACGTCATCAAGCAAACCTGTAATATATGGGGGCGCAATATATGGTTTCGTACTGATCTTTTCAAGCATACAATTATACATCTTAATAACACGCATCAGGGTAAAATTGTTCGCATCATACTGTATTTCACCCTCCTTATATACAGGATCAATAAGTGGTATTTTTTCAATAAATGCATCCTGATAGGCTTTTACATGGTCAAGCCAATAAAACAACGAGCCATACTTTATATTTTTTCTATTTACTTTAACCTCCAGTGCTGTCCGAAGCAACGATAATGCCCCCCTGACATATCCTGAAGGTAATTCACCAAACAATCCTTTTCTTTCCATGTCATCATAATGCTGCAGCACATCATTAATTTTATTTTTCCTTATCAGACAAATGTACACCGCAAGTGTTTCGTAGCAGCTGGTCACATGAACAGCCTCATTCTGCAACTGCCCAAAATAGCTTATAATCTTTTTCAGATATGCGTCATCACAACCATTCTTATCATTAATATTAAATACAAGATCTTTCAGACGGGAAATATATTCCTGAGATTTATCATCAAGTGAAACACTATAACGAGACAATGTTCCTTCTGCACTGTTTTGAAACTTATAAAACATTTCCAGTAATTTTTTTGCATAAGGCGTTGTATCAAAGCTGGTAAAGTCATAAAGATATTGCGCAGCGTAACCATACAAACCATGAATCCAGAGTCCTTCTCTCACCAACACTCTGAGATAATATGCAAGGCTTTGAAGTATCTTCGTCTTTCGTTGTATATCAAGTAAGACACTTAATGAATAAAATGCATTATAGAATTTATCAATATTCCTGAGCACTTTCTCCAGTTCATCCTTATCCAGCTTCTTCTCCCGGTAATCCTTTTTATATTCATTTTTGATAGCCATGATATATTGTTGCATCAGGCTCTTGCTTTTCCCGTTATCCTTCCGTATAGTTCCTGTATATTTCCCCAGAGCATACAGCTTTCCATTTTCATGAAAATCTTCCTTGTTGAATCCCAGTTCAGCCAGATATTCCCGAAGATAACGTTTAACAGCAGCTTCATCGCTTTCTGTATCAGCGTGATCAAGACAAGGACAATACGATTTCTGTAAAAAATTATAAATATGATAATAAAAAGCAGAGTCATTCTCTGGTCTGTATGTATTATACATATCTACAACAAGAAAAATAACCCCAAAAGTGCGCAGACAATAGCTGCGAAGGAATTCAGGTTTTAGTGTGGAATGCACTGGATAAGAATTCATCATGTAATAAAAATGTTCATATCGGGCATATATGATCCGCCGTTGCTCCTGACTGAACACCCCTTCAGCATCAATAATACGACTGATCTCATTATAACGTTGATCCCAGAATTTTTGATGCATTTCAAAATTGGTACTCTTCCGCTTGTGTGCCGGATTCTCGCCTTCCTTAAACAACCCCAAAACAGTACAAATATCATACAACAGATTTGTAAATGTGCGCATATGCTGTGCTCTCCGGTTGGTTTGCATTTTATCGCAGAGGACATTCTGAGCTTAACGTATCAAACTGACACAACGACATGCAATGCATATGGAGAACAATATGTCAAATCAAACCGGACAGCTTTACACGCCTTCACGCATCCTGCGTATGGCTGAACTTACCCGACTGCTGGGTATATCAAGATCTACTATTTACGTGAAAATAAATCCGGCCTCGAAATACCACGACCCTACCTTTCCCAAACCAATAAGGCTTGGTAGTGCATCCGTAGGCTGGCGGGCATCTGCCATCGATGAGTGGCTGATGTTACATACGGCACCAGCCTGGTCTGAACCTGAAAACAAACTAAAGGAACTTAATGATGACGACAAAACTATCACTCCCTGAACTTGACACAACTAAACTGCCTGACAGGTGCCAGGCATTACTTGATGAAATGCATGAAGAAACAGGAATACGCCGTGAAATACTTCTGTCTGTTATGCTGACGGTCATGGCTGCCTCGGTCCAGGATACGCATGAAGTTGAACTTTCCGGAGGGAAACGTACCAGCCTTCAGATATTTATGTGTCTTTCATCAGCATCAGGCAGTGGAAAAACCTCTGCCTGCGCAAAATTAATCGCTCCTGTTCATGAAACAGAAGAAGAACTACATCAGGCATATATCGACGATAAAAAAAACTATGACCGAATGATGGAAATGTGGGCAACAGATAAAAAAATCCTGGAGCGGAGATATAAAAAGGAAATTGAAAGATCCCCGGAAAATGCTGCTGCTGCACGAGCAGCACTTGAAAAGTGTATAGCAAATAAACCCGAACCTCCCGTACAACAGGTTCTCATCGTGAATGACGCGACACCAGAAGGGATAGCTTTGAAACTCAGCCAGTCACCCTCTCTTCTGTTGCTGTCTGATGAAGGAGGTACTATTCTGGATAAGCGTTTCGAACGCAAATCGGCACTGTACAACACATTATGGAGTGGGCAACCAGTCAACGTTGAACGGGCATCCAGACCCGGGTTCCGGCTGAATGATGTCCGTCTCACTATACTTATACTGACTCAACCGGTAATATTTAATAAGTTTTTTACTCTCACTGGCGATCAGATCCGGGGCAATGGCTTTCTGGCCCGGTTGCTATTTTGCGAACCCGGAGCAATTAAAATAATGACGACAGAACCGCATACTGCCACTCCTGTTGTGACGCAACAATGTGCAAGCTGTTTTCGTAAGAAAAGTTTTGGCAGTCAGATCAGAGACTCTCTGAGAGCATCCAGAGAAAGACGTGCAAAAAGTAAAGAGCGCATCTGCATGACATTATCAAATGCAGCATCCCGCGCACTGGAGCGCTTTCACAAAGAAAATATGGATACTGTCAGACAGAATCCTCATATGGGTACATTTGAAGACATTATTGTCAGAAAAAGAGAGCAGGTTGTCAGGATAGCAGCACTTCTGGAACTGGAGAAAGATCCAGACTCGACAGTAATAACGCTGGAAAGTACTAATAGCGCCATTTATCTCATTGAATTTTATTTCAAGCATCTTATATATAAACTTGAATCCCTTCGGGAAATATCCCCGGCTGAGAAACTTGATAAATGGCTTCAGAAAAGAATTATCACAACAGCAGGTTACATATTCCAGAAAAGTTATATTTTACAATATGCCCCATATGCTCTCAGGAAAAAATGTGTTCTGGATGAAGCACTTGACATACTGGCGGAACAAAGGAAAATAAGGATTGATGATAACCTGGTTGTTTATATAGGAAACACGATTACACCATCCGAACTGGCAAAAAAACTAAATATTCCTGCATTCGATGCCGGAGTTTTCATTTGTGATCATCAAAACATACTGAAGTATCACCGAAACAGACTATAGATACTATCGGACAAAAAATAAATTATCACAAGTGTATTATTCGTTATAATAATGAATAATCGTTATCTGAGTGCAATGCCAGGTTTTCATTACGAACTGGCATTGCATTTATTTTTCAAAAAAGAAAGCAGTAACCATTTGGCTACTCTGAGTATGCCAGTCCATGAAACTAAGCGAATTCCTTAGTGTTTTTAGCAAGTTGAGACATCACATAATCCGCCCATGCCTGCATCATCGGTACACGCTGCTCCAGTAGATCAGTACGATGATATGCCGCCTCAACCTTATTTTTCAGCGTATGAGCGAGCGCCCTTTCCGCCAGATCCCGCGAATACCCCTGTTCACTACACCAGTCCCTGAATGTTGAGCGAAAACCATGTGCCGTGGCAACTCGCCCCGATATATCACTGATGGCTTTCTTTTTACGCAGAAAACTCGTCAACACCATATCTGAAAGGATCTGCTGCTTTCTGGGAGAAGGAAACACTAGTTCATCATGCAAACCACGTATATTTTCCAGAATGTGAATGGCCTGCCGGGATAAAGGAACACGATGCTGTATCCTGGCTTTCATTCTTTCTGCGGGTATAGTCCATATCCGCTTATGAAAATCAATTTCAGCCCAGCGCATTCCCCTGGCTTCGCCCGAGCGGGTTGCTGTAAGTATCACCATTAATAACAGTGCCCGGGTAACATTATAAGGTTCATCTGTATACACACTGGTCGCCACAAAAAGCGGTAACTGCCTCCAGGGCATTGCGGGTTGGTGTTCATCACGTCCTCTTGTCTGCTGAGGAAGCAAATGGTCAACCACATCAACAGGGTTTGCCACACAAAAACCGTGCGCCCATCCCCACTGCATAACAACATGAATGCGCTGTTTAACCCGGCTTGCCGTTTCTGACAAGGTTAACCAGACTGGACGCAGTGTTTCTGCCACGTCCGCAGCCGTAATCGAATCCAGCGTTTTTGCTCCCAGTTGAGGAAACGCGTAATTTTCAAGCGTCGATAACCACTGCCTGACATGCTTTGGATTTTCCCATCCCGGTGACAATTCAGCATGTACACGCCTGGCTGCATCGGCAAATGTTGGGATAACAACTTTTTCAGCTTCAGCCTTTTTAATCTCCAGTGGGTCATCACCTGCAGCAAGTTGCTCTCGCATTATCCGGGCAGCACGTGCAGCTTCAGCAATACTGACCTCAGGATAAGTTCCCAATCCAGCATTACGCCTTTTTTGTGTCACCGGACTTACATAACGAAAAACCCATTTACCCCGCCCTTTTACTGAAGAAGGATGAAGAGTCAGTCCTGTAATTCCCCCATGGGGCAATGGTTTGTCATCAGGTTTGATATGCCTTGCTTTAGTATCCGTCAATACTGCCATACGCTAATTCCTGTTACTCTGGTATGCCATCCAGTATGCCATTAGTCTCTCGCTTCACTAAGAATACATTAGATAATATCAGACAGAAAAAAGTGTAATATATTGTTTATAATGAAATTATATAACACCCCCGGATTAAGTCAGATTTATTTCAGGCGGTCCCCCTCACCGCCATATTTAAAGAAGAGCTCGTACGAAAGTACGGGCTTTTTTTTCGTATATTGCACACACCGGGGGGATGAGAAGCCCCGACCGGGGTTCGACAACTGGCGACAGCCAGTTGGACAGACCGTGAACGCAGTGAGCGGGCTGCCCGCAGGGCGAGCGAAGCGAGTCAATCCCCCCCTCACCGCCATATTTAAAGAAGAGCTCGTACGAAAGTACGGGCTTTTTTTTCGTATATTGCACACACCGGGGGGATGAGAAGCCCCGACCGGGGTTCGACAACTGGCGACAGCCAGTTGGACAGACCGTGAACGCAGTGAGCGGGCTGCCCGCAGGGCGAGCGAAGCGAGTCAATCCCCCCCTCACCGCCATATTTAAAGAAGAGCTCGTACGAAAGTACGGGCTTTTTTTTCGTATATTGCACACACCGGGTGCCCCCGCCCACGTCTGTTAGGGCGAGGGGAAATCGTGCACATCAACTGTCTGGTTACTCAGTCAACAATCAAAATGCGCAAGAGAGTACAGAACATATATGTATTATCTGGTCACTTCCTATCACTTCCTCACTTATTAAAATGCCCCCAACGGAAATACATGTCACATGCCATCATAAAATCGTTATGCCAGAGGAATCGACAATAGAAAAAATAGTAAATTAAGCACGGTACATAGCAGAGTAAAAAATAGGCTTCAAACCAAATCCGCCATTCTACAAGCGTTGCCAATACCGACACCAGCGTAATCCACATCACTTCAATAACCAGCAATATGAATAACCGAAGCCAAAGCGGCTTGGCAAAAAAGGTCGACAACGCATTTTCACTGGAGAAAAACAGATCGATTTCCTGCAAAAAAAGCCTGCCCAGAAAAGCGTACCGCTTGGAGAAGCGCAGAAAAAACAGATTAATCGCCAACACTACGCCACAAAGAATGAGCAATGCAATTATCGATTTAAACGTTAACCACTGCCCCTCTGTCACAAAAGAATCACTGTTACGCAACGGGCTGATAGTAAGCAGGTTAACAACCGTTGAGATGCACACCGAAAGCAGCACATAGCGAGTCAGACTTTTATATTTTACTTTTTTCGCTACTGAAATAGCGACCTGCTTGACATAACTGGTGCGGATCATCCGAAACAGCAGAAAGATGACCAACGGCCCAAGTAACGAAATCAGGAACAGCGCATATAACGAGGGTAGAAGCTGGTATAGCCCCCAACTCATTGCACTCAACATGATTAACGACAGAAATCCTGCCACCAGAGGTTGTGTAAGAAATAATTCTATTTTGTGGTTCTGCTTTTTCTTAAACCACGAAAAATCGATATTCTTCGTGACGCATTTATAAGCCCAGTACGCCTTGAGATCAAAAATAAAATTATACAGCACCAGAGCCAGAATCCCACTAACTACACCAATATCCTCTGATGGAAAAGTAAACCCTGCATTCTTCCAATAAAAGCCTATCAGAATAAGTCCAATAGCATAAATGTATATCAGATTTCGTTTATCCTGAAAGCGAATAAAAGTTAAATAATCAGGAATCATTTGAATACCTTTGCATCACTAAATGCTTTACGACAATGCATAACTCGTTGCTGATCCACGCCAGCAAAATCATTTAACATATTCCCCAAATAGGGCTTATTACTTATTTCAAGGAAAGCTACCGGGGTTGGCATATTCAGAAATGTATCGAGAGATTCAGTCCATTTCACCGTATGAGTTAAGTGTAATGAGAGATTTTCTTTGATAATTGACGGAGCGACCTCGCTTTTTGCTGTTACGTTCATCAGAACCTGATGCTCTGGCGAAGCGATATCCAGTCCGGCAAGATAATCGCGCATTGCCTGAACGCCGTCTTCCATCAAACGCGTGTGCCAGGCACCGCTTTATGGTGACTCACAAAAATTCACCACATCCCTCACAACCACCTTATTACGCCCGGTCTCTTTCGCCTCGTAAAGTGCGTTATCAGCCAGTCGATAGATCTCATTTGGGTTTAACGCATTTTCCTGAGTCACAACAGCGCCAATACTAATCGTCACTTTTTGTGGTATAGCGTATTCAGGATTATCGCCAGTTAAACGCTCAACATTTTCCCGAATCCTTTCCGCTAAAGCTTTCGCACGTTCAGTATCGATGTCCGTCAGCAAGACGCCAAACTCTTCGCCGCCGACGCGCGCTAAAAGGTCATCTGGTCGTATGCTTTTCCCAATGATATTCACCACTGTTTTTATCACCTGATCGCCAACCGGATGCCCCCAGGTGTCGTTGACTTTTTTGAAGTGGTCGATATCCATAATCATGACGCAATAAGGCGTTTTTTGGGCTGATGCTGATTGAACTGTCAGTTCATTAAAAAAATAATTTCTGTTAAATATATTGGTTAAGGGATCGCGATGTGCAATGTTCTTTGTTACTCGTAGCGCACTGAACATATGGCACATAAATATTACCATAACGGTTAACTTACTGACTACTTCAATAGTGCGACTAATATACCAAGTGGACACGCTATACCTGCTCATAAATAACAGAGAGATATTGTACAGTACGGCACAAAAAGCAATCACCGTCACTCCATTCCAGATATCATAGCGTAAACCATTAAAGTATAGATTAACCGAAAGCAAGGTTAACCACATGAAAATCATTATGGTAACATATGAGGCTTTCCAAACCACCTGACCATTTTCATTGGTTAACTCGGCAATGTGTAAATTGTAGCTCTCATAATGACTAGAAAGTATGTGAGCAACTATCGGCCCCCCAAAAACAAAAAACAAACTTATGCACAAAGTCATTTTTTTGGAAAATAAATTGCGCTGTTTTGTGTTTTCACTAACTTTATTCACCAATGCCAGAAATATTAATATGCACAAACTCATCTGACGAAACAAATAATAGATTGCAATGTCATTTTGGACAACACTGCTTGTCAAACGCTCCTCAATAATTTGCTGAATGATAATGACGGTTATAACAAAGTAAATCAAACAACTCAGAAAAGCCAAACTAAGTACACAGTTTGAAAATTGCCTACGGTCATAAATGAAATACAACTGCATAAAAATAAATGCAACAGTATCGATAAAAAATAAAGCAATCATTACCATCAGATAGGTTGATCGTGGAACAACTTCCTCAACGCCTGGCTGATTAAACCAACTATTCACCAAAACCAAAGCAAGCCCAAACAATAAGCTCACTAATACAGTACTACTAATTCTCAAATAGTCTTTTTCCATAAAGCTACACCAATCTGTAGGTTGTAGATCCCTTTCTATTATTAATAGATATAAGAACTGTACTGTTGTCAATATGAAATTCCGCCCACAAACAATACCGATGATGATAGTTGCTGAATGTAATTATTATTGCCTAAGTGCTTTATACATTGTTTGCAACAAGCCAGGCTTGAAAATACTTATAAATGGTTATAGAAAATCCTTATAAAACATTAATTCATAGATACATTAGGAATAACAATTAAATCCGTGAGTGCCGTAGCGCAGCCTTTCATCAGGACTTTCGAAAAATCCGAAATCATGCATCGGAATTTACTGATTTAATTATTTTAATCCTAATTTATTTTGAAAAAGGCATTGGGATTTATGCCGTATTCCTGAAGATCCTCATCATTGGAATGGATTTTCGGGCGAGAAAAGGATTTTATATGGACACTCTGCTCATCATTTCTTCTTCTCATCATCAACAATTCACGTCTCTCTTCCGCGTTTAATAACGGATTATGAGGTGCAAAAATATCTTTCTTTTCAGTTACCTGTAATTAGATACAGAGAGAGATTTTGGCAATACATGGAGTAATACAGGATGTATTCAAGTAGCAGAAAAAGGTGCCCGAAAACCAAATGGGCTTTGAAACTTCTTACTGCCGCATTTTTAGCAGCGAGTCCCGCGGCGAAGAGTGCTGTTAATAACGCCTATGATGCATTGATTATTGAAGCTCGCAAGGGTAATACTCAGCCAGCTTTGTCATGGTTTGCACTAAAATCAGCACTCAGCAATAACCAAATTGCTGACTGGTTACAGATTGCCTTATGGGCCGGGCAAGATAAACAGGTTATTACCGTTTACAACCGCTACCGTCATCAGCAATTACCAGCGCGTGGTTATGCAGCTGTCGCCGTCGCTTATCGTAACCTGCAACAATGGCAAAACTCGCTTACACTGTGGCAAAAGGCGCTCTCTCTGGAGCCGCAAAATAAGGATTATCAACGGGGACAAATTTTAACCCTGGCAGATGCTGGTCACTATGATACTGCGCTGGTTAAACTTAAGCAGCTTAACTCTGGAGCACCGGACAAAGCCAATTTACTCGCAGAAGCCTATATCTATAAACTGGCGGGGCGTCATCAGGATGAATTACGGGCGATGACAGAGTCATTACCTGAAAATGCATCTACGCAACAATATCCCACAGAATACGTGCAGGCATTACGTAATAATCAACTTGCTGCCGCGATTGACGATGCCAATTTAACGCCAGATATTCGCGCTGATATTCATGCCGAACTGGTCAGACTGTCGTTTATGCCTACGCGCAGTGAAAGTGAACGTTATGCCATTGCCGATCGCGCCCTCGCCCAATACGCTGCATTAGAAATTCTGTGGCACGATAACCCAGACCGCACTGCCCAGTACCAGCGTATTCAGGTTGATCATCTTGGCGCGTTATTAACTCGCGATCGTTATAAAGACGTTATTTCTCACTATCAGCGATTAAAAAAGACGGGGCAAATTATTCCGCCCTGGGGGCAATATTGGGTTGCATCGGCTTATCTCAAAGATCATCAGCCGAAAAAAGCACAGTCAATAATGACCGAGCTCTTTTATCACAAGGAGACCATTGCCCCGGATTTATCCGATGAAGAACTTGCGGATCTCTTTTACAGCCACCTGGAGAGTGAAAATTATCCGGGCGCGCTAACTGTCACCCAACATACCATTAATACTTCGCCGCCTTTCCTTCGGTTAATGGGCACGCCTACGAGCATCCCGAATGATACCTGGTTACAGGGGCATTCGTTTCTCTCAACCGTAGCAAAATATAGTAATGATCTTCCTCAGGCTGAAATGACAGCCAGAGAGCTTGCTTATAACGCACCAGGAAATCAGGGACTGCGCATTGATTACGCGAGTGTGTTACAAGCCCGCGGTTGGCCTCGTGCAGCAGAAAATGAATTAAAAAAAGCAGAAGTGATCGAGCCACGTAATATTAATCTGGAGGTTGAACAAGCCTGGACAGCATTAACGTTACAAGAATGGCAGCAGGCAGCTGTCTTAACGCACGATGTTGTCGAACGTGAACCGCAAGATCCCGGCGTTGTACGATTAAAACGTGCGGTTGATGTACATAATCTTGCAGAGCTTCGTATCGCTGGCTCAACAGGAATTGATGCCGAAGGCCCGGATAGTGGTAAACATGATGTCGACTTAACCACCATCGTTTATTCACCACCGCTGAAGGATAACTGGCGCGGTTTTGCTGGATTCGGTTATGCCGATGGACAATTTAGCGAAGGAAAAGGGATTGTTCGCGACTGGCTTGCGGGTGTTGAGTGGCGGTCACGTAATATCTGGCTCGAGGCAGAGTACGCTGAACGCGTTTTCAATCATGAGCATAAACCCGGCGCGCGCCTGTCTGGCTGGTATGATTTTAATGATAACTGGCGTATTGGTTCGCAACTGGAACGCCTCTCTCACCGCGTTCCATTACGGGCAATGAAAAATGGTGTTACAGGCAACAGTGCTCAGGCTTATGTTCGCTGGTATCAAAATGAGCGGCGTAAGTACGGTGTCTCCTGGGCTTTCACTGATTTTTCCGACAGTAACCAGCGTCATGAAGTCTCACTTGAGGGTCAGGAACGCATCTGGTCTTCACCATATTTGATTGTCGATTTCCTACCCAGTCTGTATTACGAACAAAATACAGAACACGATACCCCATACTACAACCCTATAAAAACGTTCGATATTGTTCCGGCATTTGAGGCAAGCCATTTGTTATGGCGAAGCTATGAAAATAGCTGGGAGCAAATATTCAGCGCAGGTGTTGGTGCCTCCTGGCAAAAACATTATGGCACGGATGTCGTCACCCAACTCGGCTACGGGCAACGCATTAGTTGGAATGACGTGATTGATGCTGGCGCAACGCTACGCTGGGAAAAACGACCTTATGACGGTGACAGAGAACACAACTTATACGTTGAATTCGATATGACATTCAGATTTTAAGGATAAATATGTTACGTAATGGAAATAAATATCTCCTGATGCTGGTGAGTATAATTATGCTCACCGCGTGCATTAGCCAGTCAAGAACATCATTTATACCGCCACAGGATCGCGAATCTTTACTCGCCGAGCAACCGTGGCCGCATAATGGTTTTGTAGCGATTTCATGGCATAACGTTGAAGACGAAGCTGCCGACCAGCGTTTTATGTCAGTGCGGACATCAGCACTGCGTGAACAATTTGCCTGGCTGCGCGAGAACGGTTATCAACCGGTCAGTATTGCTCAAATTCGTGAAGCACATCGAGGAGGAAAACCGCTACCGGAAAAAGCTGTAGTGCTGACTTTTGATGACGGCTACCAGAGTTTTTATACCCGCGTCTTCCCAATTCTTCAGGCCTTCCAGTGGCCTGCTGTATGGGCCCCCGTCGGCAGTTGGGTCGATACGCCAGCGGATAAACAAGTAAAATTTGGCGATGAGTTGGTCGATCGAGAATATTTTGCCACGTGGCAACAAGTTCGAGAAGTTGCGCGTTCCCGGCTCGTTGAGCTCGCTTCTCATACATGGAATTCTCACTACGGTATTCAGGCTAATGCCACCGGCAGCTTATTGCCTGTATATGTAAATCGTGCATATTTTACTGACCACGCACGGTATGAAACCGCAGCAGAATACCGGGAAAGAATTCGTCTGGATGCTGTAAAAATGACGGAATACCTGCGTACAAAGGTTGAGGTAAATCCACACGTTTTTGTTTGGCCTTATGGCGAAGCGAATGGCATAGCGATAGAGGAATTAAAAAAACTCGGTTATGACATGTTCTTCACCCTTGAATCAGGTTTGGCAAATGCGTCGCAATTGGATTCCATTCCGCGGGTATTAATCGCCAATAATCCCTCATTAAAAGAGTTTGCCCAGCAAATTATTACCGTACAGGAAAAATCACCACAACGGATAATGCATATCGATCTTGATTACGTTTATGACGAAAACCTCCAGCAAATGGATCGCAATATTGATGTGCTAATTCAGCGGGTGAAAGATATGCAAATATCAACCGTGTATTTGCAGGCATTTGCTGATCCCGATGGTGATGGGCTGGTCAAAGAGGTCTGGTTTCCAAATCGTTTGCTACCAATGAAAGCAGATATTTTTAGTCGGGTTGCCTGGCAATTACGTACCCGCTCAGGTGTAAACATCTATGCGTGGATGCCGGTATTAAGCTGGGATTTAGATCCCACATTAACGCGAGTAAAATACTTACCAACAGGGGAGAAAAAAGCACAAATTCATCCTGAACAATATCACCGTCTCTCTCCTTTCGATGACAGAGTCAGAGCACAAGTTGGCATGTTATATGAAGATCTTGCCGGACATGCTGCTTTTGATGGCATATTGTTCCACGATGATGCTTTGCTTTCAGATTATGAAGATGCCAGTGCACCGGCTATCACGGCTTATCAGCAAGCAGGCTTTAGCGGGAGTCTGAGCGAAATTCGACAAAACCCGGAGCAATTTAAACAGTGGGCCCGCTTTAAAAGTCGTGCGTTAACTGACTTCACTTTAGAACTTAGTGCGCGCGTAAAAGCCATTCGCGGTCCACATATTAAAACTGCACGAAATATTTTTGCACTTCCGGTAATACAACCTGAAAGTGAAGCCTGGTTTGCACAGAATTATGCTGATTTCCTAAAAAGCTATGACTGGACCGCTATTATGGCTATGCCTTATCTGGAAGGTGTCGCAGAAAAATCGGCTGACCAATGGTTAATACAATTGACCAATCAAATTAAAAACATCCCTCAGGCTAAAGACAAATCTATTTTAGAATTACAGGCACAAAACTGGCAGAAAAATGGTCAGCATCAGGCTATTTCTTCGCAACAACTCGCTCACTGGATGAGCCTATTACAACTGAATGGAGTGAAAAACTATGGTTATTATCCCGACAATTTTCTGCATAACCAACCTGAAATAGACCTTATTCGTCCTGAGTTTTCAACAGCCTGGTATCCGAAAAATGATTAATCGCATCGTATCGTTTTTTATATTATGTCTGGTGTTATGCATACCCCTATGCGTAGCGTACTTTCACTCTGGTGAACTGATGATGAGGTTCGTTTTCTTCTGGCCGTTTTTTATGTCCATTATGTGGATTGTTGGCGGCGTCTATTTCTGGGTCTATCGTGAACGCCACTGGCCGTGGGGAGAAAACGCACCAGCTCCCCAGTTGAAAGATAATCCGTCTATCTCCATTATCATTCCCTGTTTTAATGAGGAGAAAAACGTTGAGGAAACCATACACGCCGCTTTAGCACAGCGTTATGAGAACATTGAAGTTATTGCCGTAAATGACGGTTCAACAGATAAAACCCGTGCCATCCTGGATCGCATGGCTGCACAAATTCCCCATTTGCGGGTCATTCATCTGGCGCAAAACCAGGGGAAAGCCATTGCGCTTAAAACCGGAGCTGCCGCGGCGAAAAGTGAATATCTGGTGTGCATTGATGGCGATGCGTTATTAGACCGCGATGCGGCGGCATATATTGTGGAACCGATGTTGTACAACCCGCGTGTGGGTGCCGTAACCGGTAATCCTCGTATTCGAACACGTTCTACCCTGGTGGGTAAAATTCAGGTTGGCGAGTATTCCTCAATTATTGGTTTGATCAAGCGAACCCAGCGTATCTATGGAAACGTATTTACCGTTTCCGGTGTTATTGCCGCATTTCGTCGCAGCGCCCTGGCAGAAGTGGGTTACTGGAGTGACGATATGATCACCGAAGATATTGATATTAGCTGGAAGCTGCAGTTGAATCAGTGGACGATTTTTTACGAGCCACGGGCACTGTGCTGGATATTAATGCCTGAAACGTTAAAAGGGCTGTGGAAACAGCGCCTGCGCTGGGCTCAGGGCGGTGCAGAAGTATTCCTCAAAAATATGACAAGGTTGTGGCGCAAAGAAAACTTTCGAATGTGGCCGCTGTTTTTTGAATACTGCCTGACGACAATATGGGCCTTCACCTGCCTGGTCGGTTTCATTATTTACGCAGTCCAACTTGCCGGTGTACCGTTAAATATTGAATTGACACATATCGCTGCGACACATACTGCCGGAATATTATTGTGTACGTTATGTTTACTGCAATTTATTGTCAGCCTGATGATCGAGAATCGCTATGAGCATAATCTGACTTCATCGCTTTTCTGGATTATTTGGTTCCCGGTTATTTTCTGGATGCTGAGCCTGGCAACGACATTGGTATCATTTACACGAGTCATGTTGATGCCTAAAAAGCAACGCGCCCGTTGGGTAAGTCCCGATCGCGGGATTCTGAGAGGTTAATATGAACAATTTAATTATTACGACCCGACAATCACCAGTACGTTTACTGGTTGATTATGTTGCCACAACCATCTTGTGGACATTATTTGCGTTGTTCATATTCTTATTCGCCATGGATCTGCTGACGGGTTATTACTGGCAAAGCGAGGCCAGAAGCCGACTTCAGTTCTATTTTTTGCTGGCAGTGGCGAATGCCGTCGTGTTAATTGTCTGGGCGCTGTACAATAAGCTGCGTTTTCAAAAACAGCAGCATCATGCAGCCTACCAATATACGCCGCAAGAATATGCAGAGAGCTTAGCAATACCTGATGAGCTCTATCAGCAACTACAAAAAAGCCACAGGATGAGCGTACACTTCACCAGCCAGGGGCAAATAAAAATGGTTGTTTCAGAAAAAGCGCTAGTCCGGGCATAAACACCCAAAACAAAGCCCGGTTCGCCCGGGCTCTGCACCGATAACACACTTAACTGTAGGCATGCAGCGTACGTTGGCAAAGTGCCGAACGTACGCAGTCCTCTTTACCGAACCGGACGATCCCAACCATTTCATCTTCTTCGAAACGTTCCAGCGCGTCACTTAATCCGGAGCACACGCCGCGAGGCAAATCGCATTGCGTGATATCACCGTTGACGATAACCGTCACGTTCTCCCCGAGGCGGGTTAAAAACATTTTCATTTGCGCGGCAGTCACATTCTGCGCCTCGTCAAGAATGACGACTGCATTTTCAAAGGTACGTCCACGCATATAGGCGAACGGCGCAATTTCCACCTTCCCTATTTCCGGTCGCAGGCAGTACTGCATAAAGGAAGCCCCTAAGCGCCGGACCAGCACGTCGTAGACCGGGCGAAAATAGGGAGCAAACTTTTCTGCGATATCTCCAGGTAAGAAGCCAAGATCTTCATCGGCTTGCAGAACTGGACGGGTGACGATAATCCTGTCGACATCCTTATGTATCAGGGCCTCTGCCGCTTTTGCTGCGCTGATCCAGGTTTTTCCGCACCCGGCTTCGCCCGTGGCGAATATCAGCTGCTTACTCTCAATAGCCTTCAGATAGTGCAATTGCGCTTCATTTCGCGCGAGGATGGGCGAAGTATCGCGACTGTCGCGGGCCATACCAATGGCTTCTACGCCGCCCATCTGCACAAGCGAGGTGACCGATTCTTCTTCACGCTGCTTATGGCTGCGCGAATCCCGTCTCAGCACACGTTTTGCCTCGCGACGAGCTTTGATCACTGCTTTTTGTCTTCCCATGGAGAGCACCTTGAGTTGTTTGTATTCATCACACGCGCCGTTGGCAGCGCGATTATGCGCACGAACATCAGAGGGTTGGCTTCCTTGTAAGCCATAGTTTGCTTTTGGATAAAATGCCGAAAAACGGCTACGCGCACCGTTTACGGCGTCGGTAACACATGAAAAGAAAGGATGAGGTTGAAAATGCAAAGTGACGAGATGACTACCGGAGGAGAAAACTCCGCGAGTGGTGGCGCGTTGATTATCTAAAACATGTCCAGTACAGGACGTTACCATCCGCGATCTCCATAGTGACTGACTATCACTGCCGGGAACTTCCGCTGCTACTTAATAAGTACAACAGATCTCGCATTTATTGCAACAATATATTTACTTATATTTAACTATAAAACACCATTTCAGTGACATTAGTTTCTACTGGAAAGATGACAGAGTGATGACAGTGATGAAAAAAGCTGTGTGCTTTCAGCAGGATTTGCATCAGGCATCAGTGCACGATCGCCGGATGCGGCGTGAACGCCTTATCCAGCCTACCAAACCCGCACTGATTGTAGGCATGATAAGACGCGCAAGCGTCGCATCAGGCATCTGCGCACAAATGCCTTATCCGCCTAAAAACATTAAACCCGCAATAACGCGCTTCCGAAATAATCGTTCGCGTCCTTCACCCCCGGCAGCGCAAAAAAATAACCGCCGCCGATAGGTTTAACGTATTCCTCCAGCGCTTCGCCATTGAGCCTTTTTTGTACTGTCAGGAAGCCTTTTTCCAGATCGTGTTGGTAGCAGACAAACAGCAACCCCATATCCAGTTGCCCGGAGTTGGTGACGCCCAGTGAATAACTGTAGCCACGACGCAGCATCAGGCTGGACTCACTCTCCGCCGTGCGGGGATTCGCCAGCCGGATATGGCTGTCCAGCGCGATCACCTTCCCTTCCGGGTCGCTGGCGTAATCAGGCACATCATGCTCATGCTGCATTCCCAGCGGCGCACCGGTTTGCTTATCACGGCCAAAAATCGTCTGCTGTTCTTTCAGCGGCGTTCTGTCCCAAAATTCCACTCGAAACTGAATCAAGCGTACTGCCTGATAGCTGCCACCGATTGTCCACGCAGGCTCCTGCTGATCTGCCGTTACCCACACCACTTTTTGCATCAACTTATCATTCTGGCTATCGGGATTGGCAGTGCCGTCTTTGAAACCCAGCAAATTAATCGGCGTCTCTTTGCCTTTACTACGCGCCGCGTGATCGGAAATAAACCCTTCCCGCTTCCAGCGCACACTGAGCAAATCCGGCGTGTGTTTGATGATATCGCGCAGCGCATGGATAACCGTGTCCTGGGTGTTGGCGCAAATCTGTAGCAACACATCACCATGACATAACGCCGCATCCAGCGAGTCGTTGGGGAAACGCGTCATCTTCTGCAGCTTTTTTGGCATCTGTGGCGCAAGGCCAAAGCGCTCATCAAACAATGAGTGACCCACCGATAACGTGATGGTGAGATTATCGGGCGCAATGTAGCCGCCAAGAATGCCGGAATCGAGTGGTGGCAGGCGCGGATTTGGCGTTTCTGGTGCTGCTCCGCCCTGAGTCAGAAAAGCAAAACGCTGAGTCAACAAGCGAAACAACCGCTCAAGATCGGCTTTATCGCTGGCAAGCACATCAAACGCCACCAGCATCATTGCGGCCTGTTGTGGCGTCAGGATCCCTGCCTGATGCTCACCATAAAACGGCTGTTTCTCATTGCGAGCATCCGGTGAAAGCGTACCCGGCGCACTTTGCGTTTTTTGTGCATGAGCGACCGGACAACTTCCCGCCAGCGCCAGTGCACCTATCACTTTCAGTAAACGTCGGCGTGACGGTTCATTCACGCCGTTTTCATCTTTATACTGCATAACGCTTAATCCAGTCCCAGCACACCGCGAAGTTGCGCCAGATCTTCCGCCAGCGCAGTAATCGGTCCTTTCAGTGCATTCCGGTCGGCATCGGTCAATTTGTCGTAGGTTTCAAAACCGTCTTTAGTACGGTATTTCGCCAGAATGGTATCGACCTTTTTAAAGTTGGCATCGACTTTTGCCAGCAGTTCCGGGTTGGCTTTTTGCAGTTGTGGACGCAGCAAATCGACAATTTTCTGCGAGCCTTCAACGTTAGCCTGGAAATCCCACAGATCGGTGTGGCTGTAGCGATCTTCTTCACCGCTAATTTTGCTGGCTGCCACTTCCTCAATCAGTCCGGCTGCGCCGCCGACCACTTTTGAAGGTGGGAAAGCCAGTTCACTGATGCGTTTTTGCAAATCGACCACATCGGTATAAAGCTGCTCAGCGTACTGATCCATCCCTTTGGTGGTGTTGTCGCCAAACAATGCTTTTTCCAGACGGTGGAAACCAGTGAATTTTGGGTCGGCGGCTTTTTGCTCGTAATCATCTTCACGGGCGTCAATGCTGCCATCCAGATCGGAGAACAGTTCAGCAATCGGTTCAATACGCTCATAGTGCTGGCGCGTCGGTGCATACAGTGCTTTCGCTTTTTCGATATCGCCTGCTTTAATCGCGTCGGTAAAGGCTTTGGTGTCGGTCACCAGCTGCGTGGTTTCCGCCATGACATACGCTTTATATGCAGTAATTGCACCACCAAGACTTAACAGCGCATCACTTTGCGCCGCATCCGCCGTTGCCTCACCTTTGACGATCAACTTCCCTTTCGGGTTAGTCAGCAGACCGCAGGTCATATCGTATTCGCCAGGCTGTAAATTCGCCGTCATTTTCTGGCTAAAGCCAGGGGCGATATTTTCCCGCTCTTCCACCACCATCACGCCTTTGAGGATCTCCCACTCCAGCGCCTTCTGGCTGTGGTTCTGAATAATGAACTGTGTTTTCCCGGCGTTAACCGTAATGGTCATCGGTTCGCACTGCTTATCCGTCACGGTCACTTTGACCTGCGGCACATCAGCGGCGTTAGCCATAAAAGCAGAAGAAAACAGCGCAGCCACGCTCAACTGCAATGCGTTACGGCGGAAGTTAATGGTCATGACGAGACTATCCCTTTAAAGTATGTTGTAACTAAGCAAGAGTTTGCGTCGTATTTGTTACGCGGAGCGAGACGCTGTCGCCCCTGCGCGTGGTGGCAGAGCAAATGCCACCAGCGCCGGGATGAGATAAATAAACCAGACGGCGACTTCGCTGACGCTCGGCGCTTCCTGATAGCCAAAAATCCCTTCCATCAGCGTGCCAAACAGCGAGTGAGTTGAGAGCACCGCACTCATATCGAAGGCGATTTCCTGAAAGTGGTTCCACAATCCGGCTTCATGAAATGCGCGAATGGCACCAGCTGCCAGCCCTGCGGCGACGAAGAGAATAAACAGGCTGGTCCATTTAAAAAATGCACCAAGATTGAGGCGAATACCGCCCCAGTAGAGCAGGAAGCCTAGCACCACGGCAGTAGCAAGACCGAGCATTGCACCCAGCGGCGGCCAGATCCCGACATCTTGTTGAAATGCCGCCAGCAGGAAAAAGCCCGCCCCCGGCCCTTCCCTTGCAACGGCAAAAAAGACCATCATCACCAGCGCCCAGCCATGATGATTTCCACGCTGCAATGCGCTATCGACTGCCTGTTCCAGTTGCACTTTGACGTTGCGCGACACTTTGCGCATCCAGAAAACCATCCAGGTAAGGATCACCACGGCGATCACCGCCACGATACCTTCAAACAGTTCCTGTTCTTTTTGCGGAAATTCGCCGGTGGTTTCGTTAATGAAGATACCCAAGCCCAGGCACAACGCAGCGGCAAGCAACACGCCAATCCACATCACACCAATCCATCGGCCTCGCTGGGTACGCTTAAGATAGCTGGCAATCAAACTGACAATCAGCGCGGCTTCAAGTCCTTCGCGCAACATAATGAGAAACGGAACAAACATGCCACCCACCCTTAAACGTTTTTCTGAGTCAATCTATGCAAAGAAAAGTAAATCGCAGTGATAGCGATTATCATTACAGCAAAGAAAAACACAAGCGGAATGTTTATAAAATGATGTTGGAATGTAAACAAAGAGAGGTAATGCCAAGGGATATAAACGATTATTCCAGGGTAGAAAGATGGGATTGTTTGCAAAGAACCATGTGTTCTTGCCGGATGCCGCGTAAACGCCGTATCCAGCCGACAAAACTGTCCAGACTCAATGCATCAGAGCTTCCATGTAAAACTGATAAGCGGGTGTATCAAGCAATTTCGTCCATCCGCGATTATCAAATCTAACTTTTTGCCCGGAACATAATAACAGCTCGGGTGTTGGTGGCGTCAAAATCGCTGAAGCGTTCCCCGAAGGCCGGGACAGCAGGGGGCGGCGGCGATTGGCCGCCCCCTGCGCGCTCCCTGCACCATTCAATTTATATGGCGAGGCACATTAAGGGAGCGCAACCCGCTGCTGAAGCCAAACAAAACCGCCGCAGGCTAAGTCCCTTAGCTTTCCTGCAACCGTGACGGCGGAGCCGAATGATAGTGCGCATCGGCCTCGGCAAAGCGTTTTTGCATCGCCGCTGACGGCGCTTTACCCAGCAAACTAAACACTACAATCCCAATACTGCCGAAGATAAAGCCCGGAATAATTTCGTACAGTCCCAGCCAGCCGAACTGTTTCCAGACGATAACCGTCAGCGCACCGATGATCATCCCCGCCAGCGCACCGTTACGCGTCATGCGTGACCACATCACCGAGAACAGCACCACTGGACCAAACGCCGCGCCAAAGCCTGCCCACGCGTAGCTCACTAAGCCCAGCACGCGGTTTTCCGGGTTTGCCGCCAGCGCAATCGCCACCAGCGCCACCACCAGCACCATCACACGCCCTACCCACACCAGCTCTTTCTGGCTGGCATGTTTACGCAGAAACGCTTTGTACAAATCTTCGGTAATCGCACTGGAGCACACCAGCAGTTGGCAACTTAAGGTTGACATTACCGCCGCCAGAATTGCCGACAGCAGAATCCCGGCAATCCACGGGTTAAACAGAATTTGCGCCAGTTCGATAAACACACGCTCGGCGTTCTGATTTACCGCACCAGCCAACGCCGGATGATCGTTAAAGTAAGCAATCCCAAAGAAGCCGACAGCCACCGCCCCTGCCAGGCAGAGGATCATCCAGGTCATACTAATACGACGCGCATGGACACTGCTGTGGTGAGAATCCGCCGCCATAAAACGCGCCAGAATGTGCGGCTGCCCGAAGTAACCCAGCCCCCAACCCATCAGTGAGATAATGGCAACAAAGTTCAGACCTTTGAGCATATCAACGTTTTCGATGCTCTTTTGTTTGATCACTTCCAGCGAGTCACCAAAGCCACCGACACTGATAATGACGATAACCGGCGTCAGGATCAGGGCAAAAATCATCAGGCTGGCCTGTACAGTGTCAGTCCAGCTCACCGCGAGGAAACCGTGTGCATA
>OAWM01000332.1_pt1 | contig 39725 bp, 30 predicted proteins | sample 1495501 | NCBI WGS metagenome assembly OAWM01 (sample SAMEA2580210, study PRJEB22360) | human gut metagenome | biome: human gut; feature: human-associated habitat; material: faeces | place: Denmark | collected 2008/2010 | reverse complement strand
GTAGTTAACGCCCAGGGGGCGCGGACGGCAGCCGCAGCTATCGTGTGCTGGCACAGATCGGCTGCGACGATCGCCAGATTCGCCATTCGGTGATGGCGCAGCAAGCGGTATTCTTCCTGTTCCCGCTGGCAGTGGGCCTGGCACACTCCTTTGTGGCACTTAAGGTGATCATCGAGCTGGTGAGCACGTTCGGAGATATGAGCATCGGCGGCACCGTGGGCCTCACCTGTGCAATCTTTCTGGCGGCCTATGGTGGCTACTTCCTGGTGACCTATCTCATGAGCGCCGGCATGGTACAAGCTGCCATCGCCACCCGTTACAGCGAGTAAGCGACCTAAAGCAAAACAATCGCAGGTCGAGCATAAGTCAGCGAAAACGCCCCTAAGCGAGCAAGGTGACGTGAAAGAGGAGGGAAGCGTACTTCGGTACGCGACCGACGATTGAACGTCAGATTGCCGCTTAGGCGCAGCGTCGAGCCGTTACGCGGTTTGGTAAAACCGCGTAACTAAACCCGCTCCGCGATCTCGTGGATGAGGTAGTCGGTCTTTTCCCAGCCCAGGCACGGGTCGGTGATCGACTTGCCAAAGACGCCGCCATCGACCGGCTGGTTGCCATCCTCCAGGTAGGACTCGATCATAAAGCCCTTGACCAGCTTGGAGATGGACTCGTTGCGGCGGCAGCTGTCGAGCACTTCCTTGCAAATGCGATACTGTTCCAGTGGACGCTTGCCCGAGTTGTCGTGGTTGCAGTCGATGACCGCCGCCGGGTTGGCGTAGCCGGCATGCTCGGTATAGCGCTCGGCCAGGCGCTCCAGGTGCTCGTAGTGGTAGTTGGGGTAGGTACGACCGTCGAGACCGATGTAGCCACGCATGACGGCGTGTGCGAGCGGATTGCCGTCGCACTCAACTTCCCAGTTGCGGAAGATAAAGCTCTGATGTGCCTGGGCAGCGTAGATGGAGTTGAGCATGACGGTGGTGGAACCAGCGGTGGGATTTTTCATGCCGACGGGCACCGAAATGCCGCTCGACACCAGGCGATGCTCCTGGTTTTCGACCGAGCGCGCGCCCACGGCAACATAGCTCAGCAGGTCAACGAGGTACTGGTAGTTGGACGGGTAGAGCATCTCGTCGGCGGTAAAGAAACCGGTCTCCTCGATGACGCGCAGGTGCATATGGCGAATGGCCTTAACGCCTTCGAGCAGGTCATCGGGCGCCTCGGGGTCGGGGTTGTGCAGCAGGCCCTTGTAGCCGGTGCCCTTGGTGCGCGGCTTGTTGGTGTAGACGCGCGGAATGATGATGAGCTTGTCCTTGACCTCCTCGGCGGTCTTGGCCAGTCGGTTCATGTACTCAAGCACCGAATCCTCGCGGTCGGCAGAGCATGGGCCGATGATGAGCACCTTACGTGCGTCCTCGCCGGTAAAGACTTTGGCGACCTCGGCGTCAAATGCCTGCTTTTTGGTGGTAAGCTCGGCAGAAAGCGGCATTTCCTCGCGGATCTCCATGGGGATTGGCAACTTGCGTTTGAATTCCATGGCCATAGGGGCCTCCTCAATCTACAGAAAGAGCAATAAGCGTATTGTCGAATGCTCGGCATTATCCGCTGTCGCACGCTAAAGTGCAAGCGAAACCTGCCGAAAAGGGACAGGTTTATTTTGGTCGGTTTTATCTGGGGAAATGTCGGCACTCGCTGGAAGGGGAGGACCGGCGTACGGCACGCTGGAGCAAGTTGGATCTCCTGCGGCATACCCTGTGGACAAAAAATGGCAAATATGAGTACTGTTGCTAGCTTAGTATCATACCGACCTTACAAGATAATAGGCACAACAGTAAATATGTTCATTGACGTTGGCACACAGAAGCATGCTACCGGGCGTTTTGATCAATTTGAAGGAATATCTAGGCCGCAAAGACGTCGTTTGGGGCAGATTTGGCTGTTACTAAAAAGGTGACAGTACTCATTTTTGCCATTTTTTGCCCACGGGGCCTTGAGGGAGAGCGTCAATCAGGCTCCAGGGGAGGCGTTTCGAGGCCCAAAGGACACAAAACGGGGGCGCAGTTCATTCTGCGCCCCCGTTTTTGGGTATTGCGGTTGTTTGGCGCCGGTTTTACGCCGCTTCGTCGAACTGCGAGTTGTACAGATCGGCGTAGAAGCCACCCTGGGCGAGCAGCTCGTCGTGCGTGCCCTTTTCGACGATGTCGCCGTCGCGAATTACCAAGATCACGTCGGCGTTGCGGATCGTGGACAGGCGGTGCGCGATGACAAAGCTGGTACGGCCCTGCATCAGCGCATCCATGGCGCGCTGGATGAGCTCCTCGGTGCGGGTATCGACGTTGGATGTCGCCTCGTCCAGAATGAGCGCCGGGCGGTCGGCCAAAATGGCACGGGCAATGGTCACGAGCTGGCGCTGACCCTGCGACAGGTTAGTGCCCTCCTCGTTGATCATAAAGTCGTAGCCGCCGGCGAGCGTATGGATAAAGTGATCGCAGCGTGCGGCGCGTGCAGCGGCCTCGACCTCGGCATCGCTCGCATCGGGGCGTCCGTAGCGGATGTTCTCGCGGATGGTGCCGTTAAACAGCCAGGTATCCTGCAGCACCATGGCAAACTCGCCGCGCAGCGCCGCGCGGTCCCAGTCGCGCACGTCGACGCCCTCGACGCGCAGTGAACCGCCGTCCACGTCGTAGAAGCGCTGCAGCAGCTTGATGAGCGTGGTCTTGCCGGCGCCGGTGGGGCCGACGATGGCGATGGTTTGGCCGGGCTGTGCCTCGCAGCTAAAGTCGTGGATGATGGTCTTGTCGGGCGTGTAGCCAAACTTGACATGGTCAAACTCCACGTGGCCGGGGCGCTTCTCGGGAATCTGGGCGTCGGACTTCTGCTCCTCTTCGGGCGCGGCGAGGAACTCAAACACACGCTCGGTGGCGGCGGCCATCGACTGCATCGTGTTGCTCACGTTGCCCAGCTGCTGTACGGGTTGCGTAAAGTTGCGAACGTACTGGATAAAGCTCTGGATGTCGCCGGGCGTGGCATTGCCGGTCAGCGCGAGCTGCGCGCCCACCACGACGACGCCCACGTAGCCCATGTTGCCCACCAGGCTCATAAGCGGCATCATCAGGCCCGACAGGAACTGCGAGCGCCAGCCACTAATAAAGAGGCGGTCGTTTTGACGGTCGAACTCTTCGATCGAGGCCTCGGCGCGGTCGAACACCTGAATGACGTTCTGGCCGGCAAAGTCCTCCTCGATAATGCCGTTGACGGCGCCCAGAACCTGCTGTTGCTCGCGGAAGTACGGCTGCGAGAAGTGAATCATCACAGTCAGGATAATCGCGGCTGCCGGCAGCGTGAGCACGGTGACGCCGGTAAGCGGCAGGCTGATCGAAAGCATCATGACGAGCACGCCGATAATCTGCGTCACCGACGTGATGAGCTGCGTCACGCTCTGGTTGAGCGACTGACCCAGCGTATCGACGTCGTTGGTGATGCGGCTGAGTACGTCTCCCTTGCTGTGGCCGTTGAAGTAACTCATCGGCACGACGGCAATCTTGGCGGCGATCTCCTTGCGCATGCGATAACAAATCTTTTGCGTGACGCCGGTCATGAGCCAGCCCTGGATCAGGCTGCAAACAGAGCTTGCCAGATACAGGCAGAGCAAAAAGCCGAGCGTCTTGGCGATCCAGCCAAAGTCAACGTCGCCGGTGCCGTTGACCTTGGCGACCAGGCCTTCGAACAGCTTGGTCGTAACCTGGCCGAGCACCTTGGGTCCCACAATGTTAAAGATGACCGAGCACACGGCAAAGGCGACGGCGGCAAACACGGCAATCTTGTGCTGGCCGATATAGCCGAGCAGCTGCCTCATGGTGCCCTTAAAGTCCTTGGCCTTTTCGCCGCGACGCATGCGGCCCATGGGACCACGCTGACGGGTGGGCTTGGGAATCTGAGTCTTGGTCTCGTCTGCCATCAGCGCTCGCCTCCTTCCATGACGGCTGCAATTTCTTCTTGGGTAAGCCCCAGCTCCTCGGCGGAAAGCTGCGACTGTGCGATCTCCAGGTACGCCGGGCAGCTGCGCAGCAGCTCCTCGTGCGTGCCGGTGCCCACTACGTGGCCGTCGTCGAGCACGATGATTTGATCGGCGTGCATGATGGTCGCGATGCGCTGGGCCACGACCACGAGTGCGGCGTCGGTAACGTTTTTGGCCAGCTCTTCGCGCAGACGCGCGTCGGTCTTGTAGTCGAGGGCGCTAAACGAGTCATCGAACACCACGACCTCGGGCTTTTTGGCCAACGCGCGGGCGATGGCCAGACGCTGGCGCTGACCGCCCGAAACATTGGAACCGCCCTGGCTGATGGGGGAGTCGTAGCCGCTCTCGCGCTCGGCGATAAAGTCCTCGGCCTGGGCGATGCGTGCCGCCCGGTGCATGTCATCATCGCTCACCATGTCGCCGGCAAACTTGAGGTTGCTCTCGACGGTGCCCGAGAACAGGCGACCCTGCTGCGGGATGTAGCCAATGCGGCGGCGAAGCTCGGAAAGGGTCATGTCGCGCACGTCGATGCCGTCGAGCGAAATACTGCCGCCCGTGACGTCGTATAAGCGCGGAATCAGTTGCACGAGCGTGGATTTGCCCGAGCCCGTGGAGCCAATGATGCCGAGCATCTGACCGGCATGCGTGGTGAAGTTCACGCCGCTGATGACGTCGGCGCGGGCATCGGGATACTGGAAGCTCACGTCACGGAAGGTGAGCTCGCCGCGCGGCGCGCTGGCAGCGGGCAGTTTGGGCGAGGTGGGGTCGTTGATGCTCGTGGGGCAGGTGATGACCTCTTCCACGCGCTCGGCTGCGACCTCGGCGCGGGGCAGGATGACCGAAACCATGGTGAGGATCATAAACGCCATGACGATCTGCATGGTGTAGGAGATAAACGCCATCATGTTGCCGACCTGCATCACGCCATCGGACACGCCCTGCGCGCCAAACCAGACGATGAGTACGGTGATGCAGTTCATGACCAGCATCATGAGCGGCATCATAAAGCTCATGGCGCGGTTGGTGTAGAGCTGCGTGGTCATCAGGTCGAGCGAAGCCTTGTCAAAACGCTCGAGCTCATGCTCCTCGCGGTTGAACGAGCGGATAGGCATAAGGCCGTCGAGCAGCTCGCGGGCGGTAAGGTTCACGCGGTCCACAAAGCCCTGCATCTTTTTGAACTTGGGCATGGTGAGGCCCATGAGCACGCCGACGACGGCAGAGACCGCGATGATGGCCACGGCGATGGTCCACTCCAGGCCGGTGTGGTTGGCCAGGACGCGCATGACGGCGACGATGCCCATGACGGGGGCCATCAGGCACATGCGGATAAACAGGGTTGCGGCCATCTGAATCTGCTGAATGTCGTTGGTGCAGCGAGTGATGAGCGAGGCCTGACTGAACTTGCCCACCTCGGCCGGCGAGAAGTGCATAACCTTGTTGAAGGTTTCGCGGCGCAGGTCGCGTGCGATGGAGCAAGCGGTGCGCGAAGCCACGGCACCGGTCAGGATGGTAGCGACCAGCGACACCAGACACAGACCAAACATCGTGGTCGCCATGCGGCCCAGGTAGGCGTTCTGCACGTCGGCGGGGTCGATGCCCTGCGCCTTGTACTCATCCTGCACATAGCTCACGGCGCGCTGAGTGACGATGGAGCCCGACATGGAGCCCATTTTGTCCGCCATATCGTTGGCGCCATCGACGAGCTTGCCCTGGTCGATTAGGCCGCCTTCAACGCCTAGACGCAGGCCCTTCATGGTGATCTTACCGCCGTCGGCATCAATCTGCTTTTGCATGTTCTGCGCCGCTGCGGCCTTCTGCTGCATCTCGGCGAGCTGCTCGGGCGTCATCGCCGCCATCTGCTCGGGGGTGGGCATGGCCTGGGCGGCGTCGCTGTCTTTTTCGCCGGACGTGCCGGTCATGTCGCCCATGGAGTCGGCGTCGATGCCCTGGTTGAAGGCGAGCACGACGGTCTCAGGCAGGCTCATGATGTCGGCAATCTTGCCGCCGTCGCCGCGCTCATCCTCGGTCCCCTTGTACGTGCGAATGCCGTTATTGTCCGCCTTGCTAAACACGGCCTCCACAGCCTTGGCGTCCTTGGCGCTCATAAAGAGTTCGAGGTCGTCGAGCGATTCGGTGCGGATGGTGTCGGGTACGGGCGAGGCGATGCCGCCTTGCTGCACGCCCACGTCGACGATGTCGCTCATATAGGTAGGCAGCGCCAGATCGGCGTTGCAGCTGATTACGATAAGTACGATAGCTGCGAACAGTGCCAGGATATGCTTTTTAAAGAGCTTGAGAATCCTCACTCGGCATCTCTCCTTTCTTGATTGCGGTCGATAATTTCGTTGGCACGTCTAAGAAGGCGCACCATCTCTTGGGTATCTGTTTCGCCGAGCTGTTCGAGGAAGGCCGCGGTGCGGTCCTCGAATTCCCGGCGTTTGATTTCGAGATCCTGGAATCCCTTGTCGGTCACTATGACGTGTACGCGACGACGGTCAGTCTTTGAGTGCTCACGCTCAACCCAGCCCTTGGCTTCGAGAGCGCGTAGGATATTGGCAATGCGGGCGTTCGAGACCCAGGCGCGATCAGCGAGTTCGCTCGGCGTGAGCGAACCGCCAGCGAGCATAAGGGCGCGCATGACAGCCATCTCGCCGCTGAGAGCTTTGTCCACAAAGCGCGAAACGCGCTGGTGAATGCCGCCAAACTCGGTAAGGAGCTGACGCCCAAGTTCACGGAAATCGGTATCTTCCACCGAAAACCCCTAACACTAGAAACTATTTTCGGTGAAAGATGATACCCCCGATCAACCATCCCATTCGGTAGATTTTGGGACATGCCTAGAAAACTACCTTTAGGCGACCTCCGTACACCGTCGGCACCAGCAAAGTTAGGGGTAGATCGTTGGACATGTCCGAAAGCCTACTCAGAGGCACTTTACCCTGCTAAAGCTGGCATAACAGCTAGAGTGAACGTCGTACAAAGGCAAGGAAAAATACCAAACAAATCGGTGAACGGTAGTTGTTCGTACTCGTATTTCCTGCGGATTTGTTAAAAACGCCCTAATGGTATAAAAAAAGAAACATATAACAGCCCTGATGAAGGGGGTGGCTATGTTATCCTTCTCAAACGGGTGAAATCTTGGGTTTTGGGTTGCAGTTCCAAGGTGGACAAACGTTTTCCCTACACCAACGTGTAGTGAAGAACGGAAGAAGCCGGTAGTGCAAGCCGAACATTCAAGAATTCAATAAGCAGCGGTGTGAGAGAGCGCCGCATTACACGTAACTAGGAGCGTGGTTACACAATGCAGGAGGCATGGGAAGGCTTCAAGGAAGGCATCTGGACGGGAGAGGTTGACGTCCGAGACTTCATCCAGAAGAACTACACCCCCTACGAGGGCGACGAGTCGTTCCTCGCCGGTCCGACCGAACGTACCAAGGAGCTGTGGGGCGAGGTTCTCGACCTGCTGCTCAAGGAGCGCGAGCAGGGCGGCGTCCTCGATATGGACACCAAGACCGTCACGGGTATCGTGAGCCACCCCGCTGGCTACATCGATAACGCCCATCGCGAGAAGGAGACCATCGTTGGCCTCCAGACTGACAAGCCGCTCAAGCGCGCGCTGCACGTCAACGGTGGTATCCGCATCGCTTGCCAGGCTGCCAGCCAGCACGGCTACAAGGTCGACGAGAACGTTGTCGAGCGCTACACCTTCGAGCGCAAGACCCACAACGCCGGCGTCTTCGATGTTTACACCCCCGAGATGCGTGCTTGCCGTTCGGCCCACATCATCACCGGTCTGCCCGATGGCTATGGCCGCGGCCGCATCATCGGCGACTACCGTCGTGTCGCCCTGTACGGTGTCGACTACCTGATCAAGGACAAGGAGGCCCAGAAGGCTTCCACCCCGACGGTCATGACCGCCGACAACATCCGCGATCGTGAGGAGCTGCAGGAGCAGATTCGCGCCCTCGGCGAGCTCAAGATGATGGCCGAGACCTATGGTTTCGATATTTCCAACCCTGCTACCAACACGCAGGAGGCCATCCAGTGGATGTACTTCGCCTACCTCGCTGCCGTTAAGGAGCAGAACGGCGCCGCTATGTCCATCGGCCGTACCTCTACGTTCATCGATATCTACGCCGAGCGCGACCTTGCCAACGGTACCTTCACCGAGGAGCAGATCCAGGAGTTCGTGGATCACTTCATCATGAAGCTCCGCATGGTCAAGTTTGCCCGTACCCCCGAGTACCAGGCCCTGTTCACCGGCGATCCGCAGTGGGTCACCGAGTCCATCGGCGGCATGGGTGTTGACGGCCGTACGCTCGTTACCAAGATGAGCTACCGCTACCTGCACACGCTCGAGAACATGGGCACCAGCCCCGAGCCCAACATGACCGTTCTGTGGTCGACCCGTCTGCCCGAGAACTTCAAGAAGTTCTGCGCCAAGACTTCTGTCGCCAGCTCCTCGATCCAGTACGAGAACGACGACCTTATGCGCGTTTACCACGGCGACGACTACGGTATCGCCTGCTGCGTGTCCTCCATGCGCATTGGCAAGGAGATGCAGTTCTTCGGTGCCCGTGCCAACCTGGCCAAGTGCCTGCTGTATGCACTCAACGGCGGTGTTGACGAGGTCTCCAAGAAGCAGGTCGGCCCCAAGTATCGCGCCGTCGAGGGCGATACGCTCGATTACGACGACGTTGTGGCCAAGTACAACGACATGATGAAGTGGCTCGCTGGCGTGTACGTCAACTCGCTGAACATCATTCACTACATGCACGACAAGTATTGCTACGAGCGCATCCAGATGGCTCTGCACGACAAGCACGTGCACCGTTGGTTCGCTACTGGCATCGCTGGCCTTTCCGTCGTGGCTGACTCCCTGTCCGCCATCAAGTACGCCAAGGTCCACCCCGTCCGTGACGAGAACGGCATCATCGTCGACTTCGAGACCGAGGGCGAGTTCCCCAAGTACGGCAACGACGACGACCGCGTCGACCAGATCGCTCACGACGTTGTGCACCAGTTCATGGAGTACATCCGCATGAACGACACCTACCGCAACTCCGTGCCCACGACCTCGGTTCTGACCATTACCTCCAACGTCGTGTACGGCAAGAAGACCGGTTCCACGCCTGACGGCCGCAAGGCTGGTCAGCCGTTCGCCCCGGGTGCTAACCCCATGCACAAGCGCGATAGCCACGGCGCCATCGCTTCGCTGTCTTCGGTTTCCAAGCTCCCGTTCCGCGATGCTCAGGACGGCATTTCCAACACCTTCTCCATCATCCCGAGTGCGCTCGGCAAGGAGGACCAGGTGTTCTTTGGCGATATCGACCTTGATCAGCTGGGCGAGTAACTATTGTTAGTGCTATACTAACAATAACGATTACTGATTAGTGCGCCGGTTTCGGCCGGCGCCTATTAATCGAAGGAGACACATTATGAAGGTTTCTGAAGTTTCCGAGACCCAGGCCGATAACCTGGTCCACATGCTCGACGCTTACGCCGAGAAGGGTGGCCACCACCTGAACATCAACGTCTTCAACCGTGAGACGCTGCTCGACGCTCAGGCTCACCCCGAGAAGTACCCGCAGCTGACCATCCGCGTTTCCGGCTATGCCGTGAACTTCCACACGCTCACCAAGGAGCAGCAGGACGAGGTCATTGCGCGTACCTTCCACGACAAGTTCTAAAGGGGTTTAACTCCCGCAGGATCGCCGGGCCGCTTTGGGTTACTTTCCAAAACGTCCTCGGACATGCAAAGGGCTCCGCTGCGCGCTTCGCGCGGCGGAGCCCTTTGCGTCCTGCGGAAATGTTTTGGAAAGTAACCCAAAGCGGCCCGGCGGGGGTCCTGTGTAGTCACCCTTTAGGCGGAACTCTCCTAATTATTTGGATGAGTCGTTTACTTACTTGTGCTGTTACCGTCTTCCCGCTGTTGTTGGGGTATGCTTTGTTCGTATGTAAACGTATGACATGTTGATGGGGGAGGGTGCTATGGCTCGCGAGGGCGCTCGTTCTAAGGATTCTGCTAAGCCTGGCATCAAGGAAGTTGCAGCGGTGGCGGGGGTTTCGCCTACTACGGTATCTCGCGTGCTTAATAATCGCGGCTATATTAGCCAAGAGACCCGCGATAAGGTCCATGCCGCGATGAAGCGCATCAACTATACGCCCAACGATATCGCCCGTGCCATGCTCAACGGTCGCCTGAATCTAATAGGTATGATCGTCCCCTATGTCAGCAGCCCGTTTCATGCCCAAGCGGTCCAAGCCGTTGAGCGTACCCTGGCCGAAAACGGTTTTAAGATGTTGCTGTGCAATAGCGCCAATCGACCTGATCTTGAGCGTTCTTATATCGATATGCTTCGGCGCAATATGGTTGATGGCGTCATCGTCAACTCGCTTAATATCGGTGCCGAGGCGTATGCCGAGATGGGCTTGAGTCTGGTTGGTATCGACTGCGACCTTGGCGAGACCTCTGTTCAGATTGCGAGCGACAGCTATGGCATCGGCGAACTTGCCACGCGTCGCCTGATCGATGACGGGTGTTCGCGCATCTTGTGCCTGCGCAACAATAGCCGCATGCGTATGCCTGCCAATAAGCGTACCGATGCCTACCACGATGTTGTGGAGCAGGCCGGTTTGCCCGCGCTTGTCCGTGAGGTCGAGTTCGTTAAGTCCGACGACGAAAAGAGTGCGGTCGTTGCGAAGATCCTCGATGAGAACCCCGATATTGACGGCATCTTTGCGGGAGACGACACGATGGCGGCCATCTGCCTCAACGTGATGAAGCGGCGCGGCTTGAGCGCTCCGGACGATATTAAGGTCGTGGGCGCGGATGGCGCCCGCCGCACTATGACGTTTATGCCTGACTTAACAACCGTTCGTCAAGATATCGATCGCATCGGAGAGCTCGCGGCGCAATCCATCATCGCTCTTGTTAACGGTGAAAAGCCCGAATCGAATACCAAGCTCCCCGTTGAACTCATTGAGGGCAAAACCGCGTAGTTCATCCCGTGCCAAAAGAATTCCTCAAACGCCTCTGATGACCGTTCGCCGGCATATGTCAACCGTTTGCCGACGACTGGAACTGCGAAAAGACGTATTGGTGTGAAAACGTTTGACATATGAAAACGATTGACATATCTTGCAGTTGTACCGAGTTAGTATCTCGTGAGAAAGGAAGTCTCGGATGCACAAGGTGTATTACCAGCCTGAGGGAATTTGGGTAGGCGACATCATGCCGTACGGCGAGGACGGCACGTTCTATCTCTATCATCAGCGTGACACGCGAAACCCCGGACCTTTCGGAGAGCCGTTTGGCTGGGCACTCGCGACGACCAAGGACTTCGTCAACTACAAGGACTTTGGCGAGAGCCTTGAGCGTGGCGGCGACGAGGAAGTCGACCAGTATGTTTATGCCGGCACGGTGTTTAAGGTGGGCGACAAGTACCATGCGCTCTACACTGGCTGCAATCGCGATAAGGTCAAGGCACGCTTGATGAAGCAGGTTCTTCTTCACGCAACGAGTGACGACGCCGTCAAGTGGGAGAAGAACATCGCCGAGACGCTGCTTCCGCCCCAGGAGGGTTACGATGACCGCAACTGGCGCGATCCCTTTGTGCTTTGGGATGAGGAGAACGAAGAGTACATGCTCATCCTCGGCACGCGTGTGGGCGAGGACAAGCGTCTGATGACCGGTCGTCTGGTCAAGTTCACCTCCAAGGACCTGGATACCTGGGAGTTCCAGGGCGACTGGTGGAATCCGGGCCTGTACACCATGTTCGAGATGCCTGATCTCTTTAAGATGGGCGACTGGTGGTATCTGGTGTTCTCCGAGTACAGTGATGGCAACAAGACCCGTTACCGCATGTCTCGCTCCATCAACGGTCCTTGGATCACTCCTGCGGACGATTCCTTCGATGGCCGCGCGTACTATGCCGCGCGTACCGCATTTGATGGCGAGCGCCGCGTTCTCTTTGGTTGGGTTCCTACGCGTGACGAGGGCGATGACCCCAGCTCTTACCTGTGGGGTGGCACCTTTATGCCCCTCGAGATCGTTCAGCGTGCCGACGGAACGCTCGGCACCAAGCTCCCCGACAGCATGCTTGGCGCCTTTGGCGAGGCTAAGGCAGTCGAGGCCTTTGAGCTTTCCTGCGAGTCGGGCAAGGTCGAGCAGGTGCTCGCCGCGGATGCCGGTTCCACCTATATGCTCGATGCCGACATCGAGCTCGCCGGTGACGCTGCCGGCTTCTCGGTGAAGCTTGCCGAGGACGCCGAGTCCGGTCTTGCCTATGAGTTCCGCGCCAACCTGCGTGAGGGCAAGCTCGAGTTTACGGCGGCCCCCCAGTATCCGTGGTTCCAGGTCAACAACATGGGCCTCGAGCGTCCGTTGTTCTTTAAGGGCGAGGGCACTCATCATGTGCGCCTGGTCGTTGACGACGATATCGCGACCATCTTTGTCGATGATGTTGCGCTTAACGCTCGCTTCTGCAATAAGCAGGGCCAGGGTGTGGCGCTGACGGTCACCGACGGTACGCTCAAGTGCGCAAATGCAACGATCGCGTCTCTGTAATGGCATCAAAACGTTTTATGATTTCGTAAGGGAATGGAGAGGAACATGGACTACAAAGTAGTGTCTCAGCAAGTCGTCGATAACGTCGGCGGTCTGGAGAACATCGAGGGTGCCACGCATTGCGTTACGCGTCTGCGTCTGGTGCTCAAGGATACGAGCAAGTACAACAAGGCCGAGCTCGAGAACATCGATGGTGTCAAGGGCGTGCTGTACAACAGCGGCCAGCTCATGATCATCTTCGGTACCGGTACCGTCAACAAGGTCTACGATGAGTTTATGGCTCTGACGGGCGTTAAGGAGATCAGCGCTTCCGAGGTCAAGGGTGCCGAGGCGGACAAGAAGGGCAAGTTCTTCTCGGTCCTCAAGGTATTCTCGGACATCTTTATCCCCATCATTCCCGCTTTCGTCGGCGCTGCTATCATCATCGGCCTTAAGTCGCTGATCGTTGCCAACGGCCTCTTTGGCATGGAGGGCAGCCTTGCCGACCACAGCGAGTTCCTCAAGAACCTCGCAAGCTTCTTTGCCATTATCGCCACCACGTTCGACTACCTGCCTGTCCTGGTTATGTACAGCGCAGTCAAGCGTTTTGGCGGTAACCCGATTCTGGGCATCCTCGTCGGTATCGTCATGGTTCACCCGAGCCTTATGAACCGCAACACGTTCGTTATGGACCCGACGGGTGCTGAGTACTGGAACTTTGGTCCGCTCTCCATTCCCATGGTTGCTTTCCAGGGCGGCGTGTTCCCTGCAATCCTGACTGCCTGGTTTATGGCCAAGGTCGAGAAGATTGCCCAGAAGTACATCCCCGAGGTCGTTTCGTTCGTCTTTGTCCCGACCGTTACCCTGATTCTTGCTAACGTCGCCCTGTTCACCGTGTTCGGCCCGCTCGGCAACCTGATCGGCGACGTCCTCGGCGGCGTAATCGATATCCTGTACAACAGGATGGGCGTCTTTGGTGCCTTTGTCTTCGCCGCGTTCCTGCAGCCGCTTGTCGTTACCGGTACGCATCAGTTCATCCAGGGTATCGAGGCAAACCTCGTCGCCACGACCGGCTTCAACTACATCCAGGCCATCTGGTCGGTTTCCATTATCGCCCAGGGCGGCGGCGCCATCGGCATGTACCTCATTCATAAGAAGCATTCCAAAGAGCGCAACATCTGCATGTCGTCCTTTATACCGACGCTGGTCGGAATCTCCGAGCCCGCTATCTTCGCTGCAAACATGCGCTACTCGATCATCCCGTTCATCTGCGCTTGCATCGGTGCGGGCTGCGGCGGTGCCTTCGTGAAGCTCTTTGAGGTGCGCGCCATCGGTCAGGGTCTGACCGGCGTGCTTGGCCTGCTCATCGTCACGCCCGAGACGCTCGTGTGGTATGTGGCTGGCAATCTCATCGCCTTTATCGTGCCGATCGTCTTGATCTTTGCCTACAACAAGGCAAAGGGTGTGCCGACCACTGATGAAGAGGGCGCTGGCGCTGGCTTCGATGTCAGCTTCTAGTTGAGCCGTTCAGCGTAATCTGAGGATAAGTCCATTTGGGGAAGGGCGTTCGACTCGTGTGAGTCGAGCGTCCTTCCCCATAGACGAGAAAGTCAACGGCGATGTTTAATCAAAAAAATAAGGTGACACGCGCGGACTATGAGCAGTGGCGTGCCGGACAGGATGAGACGGCGGGTCGCATCGCGTCCGACCCCGATAGGCTCCTGTTCCATGTGGAGCCTGAGCTTGGCTGGCTCAACGACCCCAACGGTTTGGTTCAGATTGGTGATACGTATCACATCTATCATCAATACGATCCGTTCGATGCCGCGCATGGCGGTCCAGTGCTTTGGAACCATCTGACGACAAAGGATTTTGTGACGTACGAGAATCACGGCCCCGCGCTGTTCCCCGATTCCGATTTGGATTCGAACGGAGCGTATTCTGGTTCTGCCTTTGTACGCGATGGCAAGATTCACTACTTCTATACCGGCAACGTCAAGCATTTTGACCGCGATGATTACGACTACGTGTTGACGGGCCGTGAGCAAAACCAGATTCATATGGTTGCCGAGAATCCCGACGAATTGGGCGAGAAGTGCATAGCTGTTGGACCGGTCGATTACCCCGACGATATCGGTACGCACGTGCGCGACCCCAAGATCCTTGAGCACGATGGTATCTACTACATGGTTCTGGGCGCTCGTACGAAAGACGACCGTGGCTGCGTGCTTGTCTATACCTCGCGCAATCTTGAGGACTGGAGCTATGCGACGCGCATTGAGTTGGGCGAGGAGTTTGGCTTTATGTGGGAGTGCCCCGATCTGTTTGAGCTCGATGGCGAGCTTATTCTCGTTTGCTGTCCGCAGGGTGTGCCTGCCGATGGTTGGCGTTACCGCAATCCGCATCAGTGCGTGTGGTTCCCCATCGAGGCCGATTGGGAGGCGCCGAGCTTTAAAATCGTCGGGCAGGGCATGCCCCCGATGGTCGATGCCGGTTTTGATTTCTATGCTCCGCAGTCCTTTGAGGATACTGCAGGCCGGCGATTGATGATCGGATGGTCGGGTTGCCCCGATGCGACGGCGGAAAACCCGACGGTGGCGCGCGGGTGGCAGTGCGCGTTGACGGTGCCGCGAGAGCTGAGCATGCGCGATGGTAAGCTCTGCCAGCAGCCGGCGCACGAGATTGAGAGGATGCGCGGCGACTGCGTTCGCGCGACAGGCGGTGAAACCGTTGAGGAGCCGGGCCGCCTGTTTGATCTTGTGGTTTCCTGTGAGGGCGCCAAGATGGTCGAGCTCGAAATCCGCAAGGGTGTCTTTGTGCGCTATGCAGACGGGATGCTTACCCTCGACATGGGTGACGAAGGCTATGGGCGCGACCAAAGGTCGATCGAGCTCAGCGAGCTTCGCGACCTGCGCGTGCTTTCGGACACTACGATGGTCGAGATTTTTGCCAACAGCGGCGAGGCGGCACTTACGAGCCGTACCTATTCGCCGGCGGTTTCGGCGATGGGGTTGCATGCCGAGGGTGCGGCGTCGATGGATTTCTACCGCCTCGCGCATTAACCGTGCGTGGAGCACGATTGGACTTGCCGGGCGGAATGTGTCGCAGTTGCCGCAGCGAACTACCGTTTATCGTGTATAGCTACCGTTTGCGGAGTAAGTAACACATTGTTGTAAACCGTGTAGAATCCTAAATAAGCACGGAGTTTTCCAGGGAGACGCTGTCCTTTGTTGTGTGCAAGGGACGGCGTCTCTTTGGCGCTTGGAGGCCGTTGTGTAGCAGGACGGTGGACGTGCGTCACATATTAAAAAGCCAACGTCGAGATGGGTCGTGATGATAATGGGCAAGTACGTAATCGTGGTTGAATCTGGGTCGGATGTGACGCCGGAGCTCTGCGAGCGCTACGGCATCGTGCGCGTGCCCATGCATGTCACGATTGGTGACGAGACCGTCGAGGACGGCTCGATCGATCCGCTCGAGATTTATTCGCGCTGCAACGAGTTTGGCGTGATGCCCAAGACCAGCGGTTGCGCGCCTGCGGATTTTGCGCATGTGTACGACCGCATCCATGCCGAGCAACCCGACGCGACTATTTTGCATCTTGCATATTCCGAGGCCACGACCTGCTCGCATCAATCATCGAAAATCGCCGCCAAGGGTCGCGATTACGTCTACTCCATGGACACGCGCTTTGTCTCGGTAGGCCAGTCGCTCGTTGTCGTCGAGACCGCCAAGTATATTGAGGCTCACCCCGATGCCACCGTCGACGAGATCTTTGCATTTACGAACTCCGTCATGGACCGCGTGCTGTTGGGCTTTGTTCCTACCGACCTTGCCTTCCTTAAGGCGGGCGGTCGCTTGTCCAACGTCGCGTTCCTAGGCGCCCATCTGCTCAAGATTAAGCCCTGCATTGAGGTGACGGGCGGCAAGTTTGTGGCGACCAAGAAGTTCCGTGGCTCTATGCTTAAGTGTGCCCGCGCCTTTATTGACCACATGGTTGCAAAGGGTGATATTGATTACTCGCACATTGGCTTGGCGTATTCGGTGGGCCTTTCCCAGGAGCTGCGCGACGACATGGAAGTCTATGCGCACGACCTGGGCTTTGAGGACGTTACCTGGACTCAGGTTGGCGGCGTCATCTCGAGCCATTGCGGCCCGACCGCCTTCGGTGCGGTGCTCACGCTCAAGGCGTAAAGGCTGCAGACGAACTTTTTCTCGTTTTCGCGAGTGCTCAGCAGCCATATGATCGATATAGGTCCCTGCCATGGCGGTAGGGGGCAGATTAAAGCATGCCACTCTGGCCCGAGACGTTTAAACGCAAGCGTATGGGCTAGAATGGCTCTGGCATTTATGTAACTAAAACCAAAGAGAGGCAAGGTAGCGGGAATGGCTGAGATGACGCTCGAGGGTGTGGACGCTCGTCCCGAGGACTCTGCGTTTGCCCTGGGTCGCGTGCATTCGATCGAGACGATGGGAACGGTCGATGGTCCCGGCATTCGCTTTGTGGTATTTGTCCAAGGTTGCCCCATGCGCTGCGCGTATTGCCACAATCCCGATACTTGGTCTGTTAACGGCGGCACCATGGTGACTGTCGAGCACCTCATGGACGAGTTCCAGAGCAACCATGAGTTTTACCGCAGCGGCGGCATTACGGTTTCGGGTGGCGAGCCGCTCCTGCAGCCCGAGTTTTTGGCCGATCTGTTCCGTACAATGCACGACAATCCTGATGGCCGCGTGCATACCTGCCTCGATAGCTGCGGTTATGCGTTCGATCCCAACCACCCCGAGAAGTTCGATGCCGTACTCAACGAGACCGACATGGTGCTGCTCGACATCAAGCACGCCGATCCCGTCGAGCATAAAAAGCTGACCGGTTGCGATCCCACACGTATCCTGGCGTTTGGCGATGAGCTGGCGCGTCGCAGGATCAAGGTTGTTATCCGTCACGTGGTGGTGCCGGGCATTACCGACACGGTGGAGGAGTGCGAGGCACTCGGCCGCCTGATTGCCCCGTGGCATAACGTGGTCGGCCTGGAGATGCTGCCGTATCACACGATGGGTGTCGTCAAGTACGAGCAACTGGGCATTCCCTATAAGCTTGAGGGCGTGCCCCAGATGGATACCGCGCGCATGCCCGAGCTGCGCAATGCCGTTATGACCGGCATGAAAAAGCGCCGCACGGAACTCAAAAACGCCATCGGCTAGCGAGCCATATTCGCTCCCCAAAGGCACTCATTGGGGACAGACTTAAATGAGTGCCCCTGGGCACCAAGTTGATTGCCAAAGAGCCCCGTCAAGTTGCGGTGGAATAGTTCTTGTTTTTCGGCTTATGCCGCCCAAATAGGAACTATTCCACCGCAACTGCGTTTTGGGCGGAGATGCGCAACAGAATCGTGCCATTTGGATAAATACGCTTGTGGTTTCTTTAAAGACGCCTTAAACGCCGCTGAATATCTTTGGAAAGAAATGCCTGCTCGGTATTATGCTGCTCGTATATGAACGGTAGCAGTCAGGAGACCACGTGCGAAACAACGCATCGCGGGACGAGTATGTGCCGCAGCATGGCAGCAGATATGAGACGAAGGGCACGTCTTCGCGTGGCCTTGCCGACGCTCGCGTCCGCGTGACGAAGATTGCCGCCATTGGGATGCTAACGTTGGCGGTTATTATCCTCGGAATTACCGCCAAAACCTATGCGTCGGAGCGAATGGCACACTCAGATGCGTCAACGGTACAGACGCAAAACGAGAAGGTTTCAAAGTCCAAAGCGTCGGCAGATCTCAAGACGAAACTTTCGAAGGCGGACTTCAACGATATCCCTTCGGGTGATACCGTTCAGACCTTCTCGTTGGTAGATAACAAGACTCCTACCTTGGAGAATGAGAGTCTTGCCTTGCTCCAGGATGCCCTGAGTCGGGCGCAGGAGCTAGGCGATGTGGGCGTGGTGTTCTACGACCTGTCAAGCGGCAAGGGCGTGACGTATAACCCCGATGTCGAGGTTTACGGCGCGAGTAGCTACAAGGCGCTCTATGCGTTGTACATCTGCGAATCTCTGGTCGAGACGGGTCAGGTTTCACTCGATGATTCCCTTGGCACCTATGGTGGCTACAACATGGGTTGGCAGACGGTGCGCGACCTGATCGATGCCGCGGTCGTTAATTCGGACAACGATTCGTTTATTGCGTTACGCGCGGCGTTTGACCGTGTCGGTTACGAGGATTGGATTGCCAGTCTTGGCATCGATTACGATACCGCACTCGATCCGATGAGTGATTTTCCCACCTATTGCCCGCGCACCTCGGCCAAGTTGTGGCGCGAGATGAGCGAGTATTTGAGCCGTGATACCGAGACGTCGCAATGGCTATCGGGTCTTCTGGCCTCTACGACCCGGTCCTTTATCCGCGACGGCATTGCGGACGACCAAGCCCTGGTGCGCAACAAGGCCGGCTGGATTAGCGAGGATGGTTGCTATTCGACATGCGATGCGGGCCTCATCGATGTCGATGGCGACACCTACATTATGAGCATCATGACATCGATGCCATGGAGTGATCGCTCGAGTGAGCTGGTGGCTGCGATTGCTAAGACATTCTTTGATACGCGAGCTGCGCTGGCCTAACGTGTTCGTTTGACGAGGTCAAACAAAATGCTGGTACCATACCGTGGTTGAGAATTTCGTATAGGTTTGGGGAATGGCATGGCTACCATCGCGATTATCGGTGCGCTCGAAAAAGAGATCATGCAGATTAAGGAAGAGTTGAGCAACGTTTGCATGGTACAGGAGGCGGGCTTGAACGTTGTGACCGGCGGGCTCGACGGCCTGTCGATTGTCGCCACGACGGCGGGTATGGGCACGGTAAACGCTGCCGCCGCAACACAGCACCTCATTAGCAAGTATGCTCCACAGGCAGTTGTGTTTTCTGGTATCGCAGGTGGCCTGAATCCCAAGCTCCATATCGACGATGTCGTCATTGGCAAATGCCTGCGCTATCTAGATACCGATACCGCGCTTATCGCCGAGTCTGCACCAGGGCTCGAGGAGTTTGTCTCGACGCCTGCGCTGGTCGATATTGCCGCCGATGTGCTTGCTGAGCGTGGGTTTGTTGATGCTTCGACAAATACGACCGCTTCGAACGAGGGCGCAAAGCAGTTCCTGGTCGGCACGATTGCCACGGGTAACCGCTTTGTGACGGGCGCCGCTATGCGCAATGATGCCATCGAGGCGACGCATGCCGATTGTGTCGGCATGGAGGGCGCGGCAATTGCCCATGTCGCAACCAAAAATGGTGTCGATTGCCTGGTGCTGCGTGCTATCAGCGATAATTGTGACGAGGCGTATGATGCGATTTGCGACCGCGAGTTCGATTTGTTCGAGTATGCGCGTGCCGCAAGCGATATCACGCTCGATATCGTTCGACGCATTGCCGCTGCGCAATAGCGCGTTTTTTGCAAGATCCTACGACCAAGGAGTGTCCATGGCCGATTCCATTAACTACCAGCTTGCCAAGTTCGTCGCCAGCTACGGCAAGGTTTCGCAGATCCCCGAGTCCACCTGTCCCGAGGTGAGCTTCGTTGGCCGCTCAAATGTGGGCAAGTCGTCCATCATGAACAAGCTCTTTGGCCGCAAGAACCTGGTGAAGGTTTCGAGCACGCCGGGCAAGACGAGCAACATCAATTTCTTCGAGGCCGACGACGTGCATTTTGTGGACCTGCCGGGCTATGGTTTCGCCCGTCGCTCCAAGGCCGAGCGCGACCGCTGGGCCGAGCTCATCGGCGACTTCTTCGACTCCGAGCGCAGCTTTAACTTGGTTGTGTCACTAGTGGACATTCGCCATGACCCCAGTAAGCTCGACCATGACATGATCGACTACCTGCAGGGCAACGAGTTCAACTTTATCGTCTGCCTCACCAAGGCCGACAAGCTCAGCCGCACCCAACAGGCCCGCCAGGCAGCTGCCATCAAAAAGCAACTCAACGTCCCGGCCGAGAACGTGATCATCACAAGCTCCCAGACCGGCACCGGCATCGACGAACTCAAGCGCCGCATCGCCGAAGCCTGCCTCTAATAAGTGCCCCTACCAATAAAAGGCCATAATTTCAGCCCGGTGCCCCTTCAAAGCGTGGGTCCCTGTAGACATCCTCAGCAAGGTAGGCGCAGGGACGGTCGGGATATTCCCTCAAAATCATTCCGCAGCGCGAAGGCCCCTTGTCCGTCGCTCCGTAGGAGCAGGACAAGGGGCCTTCATGCGCGAGGACGATTTTGAGGGAATATCCCGACCGTCCCGGACAGGTATATGAGGAGGATGTCTACAGGTACTCGATTTGAGCGCCCTCGGTGTCGCACGTCAGAATATGCGTATCACACTTAGGGAACTGCTCGCGCAGCTTGACCTGCAGGAACTTTGCCACGATGGTGTCGTCGGTCACAGCCATAAGGGTCGAGCCCGATCCGCTGATCCAGATGGTCTTGGCGCCGCCGTTAAGGCAGGTGTCGCGCACGGCGTTGTAGTCGGGAATCAGACGGCGACGATAGGGTTCCTGGATGCGGTCGTCATTGGCGGCGGCAATCAGGTCGAGGTTGCCGGACTCAAGACCGCGCGTCATGCCGGCGATGCGGCCCATCTGCCATACGGCGGTGGAGAGCGGAACCTCCTGCGGCACGACCTTGCGCGCCTCGCTCGTATGCACCTCGTAGGGCGGAATCACGGTAATAAAACGCAGGCGATCGCTCACCTCGTAGCGCAGGCACTGGGGGAGCGAATCGGTCGGCGTAAAGGAGCAGACGGCGCCGCCCAGGATAGCGGGGGCGACGTTATCGGGATGGCCCTCGACCTCGGTGGCAATGCGGACGAGCTCGGCACGGTCGACGGTGTGGCCTGTCAGCGCGGCGGCGGCCATAATGCCGGCGACGACACAGGTGGAGCTGGAGCCCAGGCCGCGGGCGACGGGAACGTCAGTCTGAATGTCGATGGCGACGGGGAAGGCCGGCTCGCCCCATGCGGCCAGTGCATCGACAAAGCTAACGTAGACCAGGTTGTTCTCGTTTTGGAATTCCTCGGGGCAGCCCGTGATGGTGAGCTTGTCGGCGCGCTCGAAGGTAAAGTGCGAGTAGAGGCTGACGGCCATGCCGAGGGTGTCGTAGCCGATGCCTACGTTGGCGCTGGTTGCTGGGACGGTGATTTTGATCATGTGGGTCCTCCTGGGCGGGTCTGGCCGTTTAGTTCGCTGCTCGGGCAGTCCTGGCTCGCTCGGAAAGCACATTAAGTGCTTTCCGGCTCGTGCGGAACTCGCGACGAACTAAACAGGCAGACCCGCATGTCAGTTCGTCATCATCCCGGTGGGTATCTGATAAAAGAAGGTGCGCCGGCTTTCGCCGGCGCCTTATAAGGGGTTTTAATTGGAAGCCATCTTTTTTGCTGCAGACTCGACGTAGTTGGCCATGTCGGCTACGTCGCAGACGTCTTCGAAGCGGACGGGCTTGGACTCGAGCTCGGCGAGCTGGACCGGGGCAACCGTGTTGGTTGCGTGCTCGAGCACGCGCATAGCCTCAAAGTCGTCCTCGGGAACGTCGAGCCCCAGGGCGTCGCAGCAGGCGCGCGGGAACTTGTAGGGGCTGGCGGTCGAAAGCAGCACGCGGGCCTTGGCGCCCTCGGCGGGAGCGACCTTTTCAAAGACGTGATAGCCGCAAGCGGTGTGTGGGTCGATCACGTAGCCGTTTGCATCCCAGCAGCTCTTGATGGCGGCGCGGACCTCGTCCTCGCTGGCCCAGCCGCAGCCAAAGACGCTCTGAATCTTTGCCAGCAGATCGGCGGGAACCTCGTAGCGACCAGTCTGTGCCAGCTGCTCCATAAGGCCGGCAACGAGCTCGCAGTCGCCATCGGACAGGAAGTAGAGCATGCGCTCCAGGTTAGAGCTGATGAGGATGTCCATCGAAGGCGAGATGGTCGTGAAGAACGGGCGGTTGCGGTCGTAGACGCCGGTGGTCAGGAAGTCAGCCAACACGTTGTTCTTGTCGCTCGCGACGATGAGCTTGGCGACGGGCAGACCCATGCGCTTGGCATAGTAACCGGCCAGGATATCGCCAAAGTTGCCGGTCGGTACGCAGAACTCCACGGCGTCGCCGGCCTCGATGGCGCCGGCGCGCAACAGCTGCGCATAGGCGGCAAAGTAGTAGACGACCTGCGGTACCAGACGGCCGACGTTGATGGAGTTGGCACTCGAAAGCACCGTGCCTGCGGCCTCCAGACGCTCGGCAAGCTCCTTATCGGCAAAGATGCGCTTGACAGCGCTCTGGGCGTCGTCAAAGTTGCCGCGGATGCCGCAGACGGCGACGTTATCGCCCTCCTGAGTGGACATCTGCAGATTCTGTACGCGGCTGACTTTGCCCTCGGGATAAAAGACGGTGATGCCCGTGCCCGGGGCGTCGGCAAAGCCGGCGAGTGCTGCCTTGCCCGTGTCGCCCGACGTGGCGGTGACGATCATGATGCGCTCGGCGCCGCCGTCCTTGGCGGAGGTGCGGGCCATGAGGCGGGGGAGCATCTGCAGGGCGACGTCCTTGAAGGCGCTCGTGGGGCCGCCAAAGAGCTCCATCACATAGGTCTGAGGGGCGTCGGTGCCCGGTGCGGCGTCGAGCTTGACGAGAGGCGTGACCTCTTCACTCGCGAACGTGCCGCGGTATGCCTCGTCGACACACGCCGAAATTTCTTCGTCCGTGTAATCGTTCAGTAACATTCCCAACACATTTTGAGCGATTTCAAAGTACGATTTATGGGCAAGCGAGCTGATATCGACCTGCTGGGTGCCAAGCTCGTCCGAGACAAACAAACCCCCGTCGGGAGCGATGCCGGTACGGATTGCCACCTTACTTGAGCATGATAAAGTGCGTCCTCGTGTACTATGATAAGTTCCCATATAACAGTGCTCCTCGGATACCTTGGTCCCAATCGGTGAAACCATGGTATCAGAGCGCGCAAAACAGGTTTGCAGAGGCTTTTAGAAAGGTAACCTCCACGCCATGATAAAAATTGCCAAGTTTGGCGGCTCGTCGGTCGCCGACGCCGAACACTTCAAGAAGATCAAGGCCATCGTCGATGCCGACCCTGCCCGCCGTTTTGTGGTGGTTTCCGCCTGCGGTCGCCGCTTTAAGGGCGACACCAAGGTGACCGACCTGCTCTACCTGGTTAACGCGCACGTTAAGTATCACGTGTCGTGCGAGGAGCTGCTCGAGGACATTGGCCAGCGCTATTTTGATATCGCTGACGAGCTGGAGCTCACCTATCCCATCCGCGAGGAGTTCGCGGCCTTTGCCGAGCGCGCCCGCTCGGGCGGCTACTCTACCGAGGAGCTCGTGAGCCGCGGCGAGTATTTCACCGCTCGCCTGATGGCCGAGTACCTGGGCCTGCCGTTCCTGGATGCCGCGACGGTTGTGGCGTTTCATCACGACGGTACGCTCAGCATGAACCGCACCTCCGAGCTGGTGCAGGAGTACGGTCAGCAGGGCGGCTTTGTTATGCCCGGTTTCTACGGCGCGACGCGTGAGGGCCAGATCAAGCTGCTTGATCGTGGCGGTGGCGATATCTCGGGCTCGATTTTGGCCAAGTGCCTTGGCGCCGATCTGTACGAGAACTGGACCGACGTTTCGGGCTTCTATTCTGCCGATCCGCGTATTGTTCCCGAGGCTCAGCCCATTGCGCGCGTTACCTACGAGGAGCTGCGCGAGCTTTCGTACATGGGCGCAAGCGTCCTGCACGAGGAGGCCGTTTTCCCCGTGCGCGAGGCAGGCATTCCGCTGGTCATCAAGAACACCAATGCGCCGCAGGACCCCGGCACCATCATTAGCGAGACGGCTGACGAGGGCGAGGCGGAGCCCATCATTACCGGCGTGACCGGCAAACGCGGCTTTGTCGCCATCAATGTGGCCCGCGACCGCACCAAGCCCCGTGTCGGCTTTATGCGCCGCGCGCTTTCGGTCTTCGAGCGCTATGACGTTTCCGTTGAGCACATGCCCACCGGTGTCGACCGCTTTGGCGCCGTGGTGCAGGAGCAGGACGTTCACGATTCGCTGTACTCGCTTGTGAGCGACATTCAGCAGGAGGTCGAGCCGCTCGAGATCGAGGTCGTCGAGGGCCTGGCGCTTATCGCTACCGTCGGCCGCAACCTGCGTGGTCGTGCCGGCATCTCGGGCCATCTGTTTGGCATGCTTGGCCAGGCCGGCGTGAGCGTGCGTATGATTTCGCAGAGCTGCGACGAGATCAACATCATTATCGGTGTCGAGGAGAAAGACTTCGACCTGGCGATTCAGACCATTTACCGTGCCTTCTCCGACGAGAACGGCATTGTGAAGGTCTCCGACCTGGAAGCTCCCGCGCTGGCCGATCCCGCGCTGGCCGCGCTCAAAAAGTAGCGACTGCTCGGTAGATTTTTGGATCATGTCTCAAAAATCTACGGCGGGGCGTTTCGTTTCGGTTTCGTTTCGACGGGGCGGGTTTCGTGTCCGCCCCGTTCTTGTATACACTGGCAACAATAATCGGCCTGCTCGGCGTGCGGGCAAAAGCCAAAACCTTTAAAGGGGGAAGCATGAAACAGTACACGGTTGCTATTTTGGGCGCGACGGGAGCCGTGGGCACCCAGATGCTCGAGTGCCTCAATGAGCAGGAGTTCCCGGTTGGCAAGCTCAAGCTGCTGGCGAGCGCGCGTTCTGCGGGCAAGACCGTCGAGTTCCGCGGCGAGCAGATCGTGATCGAAGAGGCTTGCCCCGAGGCCTTTGAGGGCTGTGACATTGTGCTTGGAGCCGCCGGCGACGATATCGCGAAGGAGCTGCTGCCCGAGGCCGTCAAACGCGGCGCCGTCGTGGTCGACAACAGCCATGCCTTCCGTATGGATCCCGAGGTACCGCTGGTCGTGCCCGAGATCAATGCCGACGATATCAAGTGGCATCACGGCCTTATCGCCAATCCCAACTGCGCGACCATCATCGGCCTGGTTCCCACGTGGCCGCTGCATCAGCTCGCCGGCGTGAAGCGCATGATTGTTTCGACGTATCAGGCGGCTTCGGGCGCCGGCGCTCCCGGTATGGCCGAGCTCGAGGCTCAGCTGGTCGCCCTGGGCCGTGGCGAGGAGATTCCCGAGCCGCGCGCATTTGCCGCCCAGCTCGCGAGCAACCTGATTCCGCAGATTGGCGGCGTCAAGGAGGAGGGCTTTACCTCCGAGGAGATGAAGCTGCAGAACGAGGGCCGCAAGATCATGCACCTGCCCGAGCTGCGCGTGAACTGCACCTGCGTGCGCGTGCCTGTGCTGCGCTCGCACTCCGAGAGCATTACGCTTGAGTTTGAGCGCGACATTACGGTTGACGAGGCCCGTGCTGCGCTGGCTGCCGCTCCCGGCGTCAAGCTGGTTGACGATATGGCTGCCGAGGATGCGCACGACCGTTTCCCCATGCCGATGGATACGTCCGACCAGGACCTGATCTGGGTCGGCCGCGTGCGTCGCGACATCTCGAACCCCGAGGCCGCGCGTGGCATCACCTTCTGGTGCTGCGGCGACCAAATCCGTAAGGGCGCGGCAACCAACGCCGTCCAGATCGCTAAGCTGCTCTGCGAGTAGGTTGACCTGTCCGGCGGGGGCCGGGCTTAGTTTTCAGAACGTCCTCGACCATGTGTGGCGCCTTGTCCTGCTCCTTCGGAGCTGCGGACAAGGCGCCACACTGGTCTGCGGAGTGTTCTGAAAACTAAGCCCAGCCCCCGCCTGCGGCGACGCTGCTGCAAGCGATCTGCGATGGGGTCGTTGTCGGTTGGGGCCGCTGGGCTGATGTGGGGGGCGCGTGGCCGTTGCGGACCCTGGTCTCGGCGGCGTCCTCGGCGCTTTGCGCCTGCTGCCTGGGGTGACTTTGGGGTTGGGGTGAATCGGGGTCTAATACTTTCCCGAGAAGTGAACGACCTTATTTTGACTCCCGAAGCATTGGCATATTCTGACCGCTATTTCCTGCGGTTTTGCTGCACGAATCCTACGGTTTTTTGGTCTAAAGGTGTGGATGCTCCGGGGCCTCGTTTTTACTCGTTCACTTCTCGGGAAAGTATTAGAGCTCAGCTGATAGAGGTACCGCTCTGGCGTCGATGCCCCGCGTCTTCTTCGCTTGATTGGGGAAAACAGCCTCGCTTAAGCAATTGCGAGCCCGCCCAGACGTATCTGCGGGGGTTGTCTGCACAATTCGCGGTATTATGTTGCGGAGTTTTGAAAGGAGCCGCTGGTGGTCACGACGACGTTTGCTTCGCCTTTGGGCGAAATCTTGCTTGCCGCTGATGGCCGCGGTCTGACGGGACTTTGGTTTGAGGGGCAGGAGCACTTTGGCTCCACGCTTCTCAAAGAAGATGCGGAGCACGTTGAAGGCGCCGATGCGGTTTCCGGTACTGGTGGCATGTCGCCGGTGAGTCCGGCAAATGGCGCGGCCTCTTCGGTGCTTGAGCGTTCCTGGGCTTGGCTGAATGCTTATTTTGCAGGGCAGGAACCTCGGTTTACGCCGCCGTTGCATATGATTGGTACGGCGTTTCAGCGCGAGGTTTGGTTTGAGCTGCTTTCTATTCCGCGTGGCGAGGTCACTACGTATGGCGAGATCGCCCAGCGTGTTGCCGCTCGACATCGTGTACCGGGAAACGAGGCACCCGTTGTGTCTCCTCGTGCGGTGGGGGCTGCGGTCGCACGTAATCCCATTTCGATTATCGTGCCGTGCCATCGCGTGGTGGCGGCCGACGGATCGCTCAACGGATATGCCGGCGGGCTCGATCGCAAGGAGTGGCTGCTTCGGCTTGAGGGCGCGTACGAGGAATAACGTTCGAGCACTTTGCATAGCCAAGACGCCGTTTCCGGTTGAGACCACCTGCTTGGACATCCATCTACGCCCGCTTCTGCAGGGCGTAGATCGACTTATCCATGTTGAACAGGTAAGCCACGACGCAGACAATAAAGAACTTCGGCAAGTCGCCAAAGCCGAAGACTTCGCAGCCAATAAGGATCGGCGCGAGCAGCGTATTGGTGGCGCTGCCAAAGACGGCTGCGTAGTCCAGCGCGGCGCAAAGCGCGATGGACATGCCGAGTTGAGCCTCGTTATGGCGACATCTGGGTAACAGAAAGGCCCGCGTTCCTCAGAGGCAAGATAGGCAATTCTGCTTCTGAGGTAGATCTCAATTCTGCCGACCGCATCAAACATTAACTGCCGGAGGGCTCGGTCAAATTCATACGTGTAGATGATGGTTTCGAATGTTGTGCCTTCGCGAAAGATGGTAATCCCGGACTTGCATTTGGTTTTGTAGGGAAACTAGTAGGCCGACAGTCTGTAGTGGCCGACTTCGACCAAAGCTCGCTCGAGTTCGCTTTGATCAGAGCACTTAAGACCCTTGTTTTCTGTCAATAGTGCTATTTGTTCGTTGATGGATATCCGCGACTTCCGGTATTTCATTTAAGCCTCTTGATAGAAAAAGAGCTGGAGTTGCGCATCGTTGAGAGGCTTTCCAGCTTTAGCAAAACAAACTTATAAGATGGGACGGGCCGCGTCAGGATAATTACCGGACGGCCTAGGTGGCGGCTGGTTGACTGGCTTAAAACCTAGCGCGTGAAATGACGCTCCATGCTATTCGGCGCGCTTGATAGGATGACGAACCACAGTCTTAAGTTTCTCCGGTGCACATTTGCGCGGATCGGAGAGATAGATTTCGTGATGGAAACGGGTGTCTGAGAAGTCGGGGACATAGCCCTGCTCGGTCGTGTATTCATTCATAGCGTTTACGGTCGCCGGTTCGTTGTCGTAGGGCCCGGTGTGCATGCATTGAACGCAGAGACCCTCGTCAACTTTAAGCAGCTCGACGGCGGAAAAGTCCAGTTTCTTTTTGGTCGTGGCTTCCGCGACTGCCCAGTCAAAGTCATCTCGGGTGACGAAATCGGGCAGGCGAATGCACGAGATAAAGTTGAAATCGTCCTTGCGTACATAATCGATGTCGCCGCTCGGGGAGTCTTGCCACCAGAAACCCTCGAGCGGCGGTACCACAAAGTCGAAATAGCCCTCGATACTCCTTGAGCCTTTCTTCGACATCTTGACGGTATAGGCGATGCCGTAAAGCAGCGGCAGGGCGCTTTGATACTCGCCACCTTCGGTATTTGGGTCGCCCTTTCCGCGAACGGCAACGTAGCTCATAGGCGGGACAGTTACGATACTCGGCTTGCTTGCAGGTTTGTAGAGCTCCTTGCATTCCTTCTTAAAGTCGTACGCCATGTTGGCCGCCTTTCTGCGTATTGGCCTGCTTAGATAGCGGAATCATATCATAGAAACGAACAGCTGTTCGAATTATTTGGCTGACAGATTGAAATGTATGCGTTGTGTTTGGCGGTCGGCCTGACCCCGTTGATGATTTCTCTGCCTCCCGGCGTTTGCCTGCGCTCCCCGTTTCCCCATATAAAACCTGCCAAAATAAACCTGTCCCTTTTTGGTCGGCGCGAAATGGGTAATACTAAAGAGTTATCCGACCAGATGGGAATTAATCGATGGCCTATATCGAATTCAAAGACGTCATCAAAGCATACGGCGAGGGCGATGCCCGCATTCACGCGCTCGACGGCGCGAGCTTTACGGTCGAGCGCGGCGAGCTCGCCATCATTCTGGGTGCTTCGGGTGCCGGCAAGACCACGGCGCTCAACATTCTGGGCGGCATGGATACGGCGACCTCCGGCACCGTGACGGTGGACGGGCGCGACGTGAGCTCTGCCAACGAGGCGCAGCTCGTGGAATACCGCCGCGCCGATGTCGGCTTTGTCTTCCAGTTCTACAATTTGGTCCCCAACTTGACGGCGCTCGAAAACGTCGAGCTCGCGGCGCAAATCTGCCCTGATTCGCTCGATGCCGAGCAAACGCTTCGCCAGGTTGGCCTGGGCGAGCGCCTCGCCAACTTCCCCGCGCAGCTTTCGGGCGGCGAGCAGCAGCGCGTGTCCATCGCCCGCGCGCTGGCCAAGAACCCCAAGCTGCTTTTGTGCGACGAGCCCACGGGTGCACTCGACTACAAAACCGGCAAGCAGATCTTGCAGTTGCTACAGGACACCTGCCGCAAGCAGGACATCACGGTCATTATCATCACCCACAACTCCGCGCTGGCGCCCATGGCCGATCGCCTGATCCGCTTTAAGAGCGGCCGCGTGGAGAGCGAGACGGTCCAGCAAAATCCCGTGCCTATCGAGACGATCGAGTGGTAGCGCCCATGGACCAAGATTGCCAAAACAGCCAAAACCACGATACGGAGCACGCGGGCCGCGACCGGGAGTTCGCGACCTACCGTACCGCTCAAAGCTCAAACGATATGGTGCCGACGGTTTTTCGCCGTGGCATCTACCGCACGATTCGGGGCAGTCTTAAGCGCTTCCTATCTATCGTGGTCATCACTGCGCTTGGCGTGAGCGTGATGTGCGGCCTTAAGGCGGGCTGCGAGGATTTGTGCGATTCGGTCGACGCCTATTTTGACCAGCAGAATGTCTATGACATTAACGTGCAGTCGACCTATGGCCTTACGCGCGACGACCTCGCGGCTATCCAAGAGGTCGACGGCGTCGAGACGGTCGAGGGCATCTACACCGAGACCGCCTACACCGCCGTGGGCACAACGCGCGAGCGCGTGGTCGTGCAAAGTCTCTCCAAGGAGAACATCGATCAGCCGGTGCTGGTGAGCGGCGATTTGCCCGAGAGCGCCGATGAGGTCGCGGTGACTTCGAAGTTCCTGAAGGCTTCGGGCAAAAAGCTCGGCGATACGGTGAGTTTTGCCGCCAATGACGCGAGCTCGTCCAACCAAAGTGCCAAGGATCAGTTTGCCGCGGGCGATTACACCATTACGGCCGAGGTCCTCGATCCTACCGACGTGAGCTCCGACTCGACAGTCAACGCCTTTCGCGCTGCTTCGGCTGCGGACTATAAGTTCTATGTGAGCGAGGATGCCGCGACATCTTCTTCCTACTCCGCAGTCCACGTGATCGTCGAGGGAGCCAAGAGTCTTAACTCCTATTCAGATGCCTACACGACAAAGATCAACGAGGTCAAAGGCAACATCGAGAAGATCCGCGAGGAGCGTGAGAAGGCGCGCGTCCAGGAGTTGACGGTTGACACGCCGACAAGCTTGGATACGGCCGAGCGTCAGGCCGCCATGCTCTTTGGGATCGAGCAGGATAACATCAACCGTATGGCCGAGGGCAGCGAGGAGCGCGTCCAGGCTCAGGCCGAGTTGGACCAGCGCCGCGCCGCCGCCGACCAGCATTTTGCCGATGCCCGCGCCGAGCTTTCCGATCTGGGCGAATGCACCTGGTACATTCAGGACCGCGGTAACATCGCAAGCTACTCGAGCGTCGAGAGCGACAGTTCTTCGATCGAGGCCATCGCCACGGTTTTCCCATTTATCTTCTTTGTCGTTGCTGTGCTCATCAGTCTTACCACCGCCACGCGCATGGTCGAGGAGGAGCGCACGCTTATTGGCCTGTACAAGGCGCTTGGCTATTCACGCGAGCGCATCCTGTCCAAATACGTGGACTATGCGCTGTGGGCATGTCTGATCGGCGGCGTGCTCGGCAACATCATCGGATTTGTGGGCCTGCCGCTGTTCCTGTTTACGGTGTTCGACGACATGTACTCGCTGCCCCAGATGCTGCTTTCGTACGACATCGTGTCGTCGCTCGTGTCGGTGGCGCTGTTTGCCGTGGGCGTGGTGGGTGCCACGATTATCGCCTGCCGCCACGAGATGGCCGAGACCCCAGCCTCGCTCATGCGTCCCAAGGCCCCGCGCGCCGGCTCGCGCATTCTGCTCGAGCGTATCGGATTTATCTGGCGCCGCATGGGCTTCTTAAACAAGGTGGCAGCACGTAACCTGTTCCGCTACAAAAAGCGCGCTTTTATGACCATCTTCGGTATCGCCGGCTGCACGGCGCTCGTGATCTGCGGTATGGGCATTCGCGACACGTCGGTGGCGCTTTCGCCCAAACAGTACGGGCATATCACGCGCTACGACCTGCTGGCGGTCGCCAATCCCGACGATTTTTCGCAGACGTGCGCGGCATTGGATGAGCGCAGCGCGGCCAATGATTTCAACGTGACCGTGACCTCGACCCTGCCGATTATGACCGACAACGTCACCTTTACGTTTGGCGGCAAGAGCGAGACCGTGCAGCTGATCGTGGTGCCCGATGACCGCACGAGTGACTTGGGCGATTACGTGCGTCTGGAGGATGAGTCCAAAGAACCGCTGCCTTTGCGTGACGGAGACGTGTATCTGAGCAAAAGTTCACAGCTGGTGCTGGGGATTCAGCCGGGCGATACGGCTCACGTCCAGGATTCGTCGCTCAATGTTGCCAAGGTCAAAGTCAGCGACATTTCGCTTAATTATCTGGGCAACACGCTTTACATGACGCAGGGCACCTATGAGCGCGCGTTCGGTCGAAGCGCACGTCTTAACGGCGTCTTTGTGTTGCTTAAGGGTTCGTCGGCCGACCAGATTGCGTTTAGCAAGAATCTTAAGAGTGACGGTTGGCTTACGATTTCGAGTACGGCCGAGCATTGGGAAAACTATGAGGCGAACTTTACGATTATCAATTCGGTCGTGGTGCTCGTGACCTTTATGGCGGCGTGCCTATCGTTTGTGGTGGTGTTTACGCTGTCCAACACGAATATCTCCGAGCGCGAGCGCGAGCTGGCGACCATTAAGGTGTTGGGCTTCCGTCGCGGTGAGGTGCACCATTACGTCAACAAGGAGACGTTGATCCTCACGGCGATTGGCGCTGCGCTGGGCGTGCCGCTGGGCGGCTTGCTGGCCGAGAGCTTTACGTACATTTTGCAGATGCCGTCGCTGTACTTTGACGTCGAGGTCGAGCCGCTAAGCTACGTGCTCGCCGTGGTGCTTTCCTTTGGTTTTACGTTTATCGTCAACCTCGCTACCAATCGTACCCTCAACAAGATCGACATGGTCGGCGCCCTCAAGAGTGCCGAGTAACCTGTCCTGGGATTCAAGTTCTAGCGAGCTGCCGACGCGCCCGCAGCAGCATTTTTGCATAAACCGCTCCGCCAAATGCATACTTTGACGGGGCGGTTGCTTTTTGCCCACAGGTACCCCAGGGGGGGGCGTGCAAATTCCGGAGTATTCAGCATCCCGGGGTCCGCGGGCGCGGGGGCGGGGGTGCAAAACTGCGCTGAAAGCCCCGATTCTGAGCCCCAACGCCTCTAGAGCCGCTCGTTTTTTTACAGGATGCGGCCCATGGTGCCTGCCTTTCGCCCAAAATCCAGTATGCAGGCACCCTCGGCTGCTGAATACTCCCAAAAATGCACGCCGCATCCTACCCTAGGCACCCGTAGCTACTCTGCGGGTGCGTGGCCTGATAGTAAGTTGCGGTGGAATAGTTCCTGTTTGGCATAGCAGAGCCATGAAACAGGAACTATTCCACCGCAACGTATTGAGAGGGCTCTTGGCTGTTATGCGTACTAACATTTGTCATGAAATGGCAGGCCATTAGGGGGTTGCTACTCGTAGTTGCGGTAGGGTTGGGGCAGATTCTAACTAGAAATGGTGGTCGCTACCGGTTATTCTCGGCATACTCGGCTCATTCGATTACGGTCGCCACATGAAAGGAACCACTATGGATCTTGCGATGGCACAGCGCCTCGTCGATCGCCGCAAAGCTGCCGGTCTTTCCCAGGAGGCTCTTGCTGCCCAGTTGGGCGTAAGCCGCCAAGCTGTCAGCAAATGGGAACGCAGCGAATCCTCGCCCGATACCGATAACCTTATTGCACTCGCCGCGCTGTATGGCGTGTCGCTGGATGAGTTGCTATATGGGGAAGCGGCTAGCGATGTCGACACCTCGGCCGACGATGACGTTGACGCAAATAATTACGACGAGACTGAAGGCACCGAGTCTTCTACCGAGCACGTGGATCCTGACGGCAAGCCACTTGTCGACATTTCCCTTGCACGCGGCATTCACGTCGTCGACCCCAACAAAGGTGAAGAGGTTCATGTTGGTTGGAGCGGCATCCACGTGGCTAACGAGCGCAAGGGCGAAGAGGTCCATGTGGGGCCGGGCGGATTGCATATCGATACGCTAGAGGACGATGGACACAGCGTACATACCAATGCCGACGGCACCGTCACCATCGACGGCGAGACGTTTTCCAGCTGGAAAGAGGCACACGACAAGCTCGACCATCATGGCAAGCATTTCCACACCAAGATCGGTCGCGCATGGAACGAGTTTCCCTTTCCTGCACTTGTCGTCCTCGCCTATCTCGCGCTCGGCATCATCTGCGGCACGTGGGGTATGGGGCTCTTTCTGGTCTTTCTGATTCCCGTCTACGAGGCGATGGGCGACTTTATCGACCGACATCATCTCTCCAAGCTGATCGGCGTCGTCTATGCAACAGCCGCCATTGCCTGGTTCCTCTATATGTGGCTTTGTTTGGCACAGCCCCATCCCGCATGGGTCATCCTCATCACGATTCCCTTCATAGAGGCACTCATGTGCTGGTGCCGAAAGCAATGGAAGCGCCGCAAACAAGCCTAAGCCGTTCCAACCCGTCAACAATGCTTGGCCAACGCCGCTCGCCCCTTCCAAGTTGCGGTGAAATACGGACCGTTGAGGACCTTGGAGCGTCTAACAGTCCCGATTTCACCGCAACTCACGAATGGACAGGGCAATTCCAACACGGGAACTGGCATTTAACTCGCTGCATGCCAAGAAAGAGGCCGATTTACTACGATGAACTCGATGAGGCCGACCACACCCATCTTTTTCAAAAATCGGCAAGCTTTCTACCTGCGGTTTTACTTTCACCCTTTTCGGCATGGTCGAAGGCATTCGAATCATCGTAGTAATTAGGCGCATTTTGTAGCAAACGGTTCATTCAAGTTCGAACTCGAAGACCGATGGTCCCCTCATCCACGGCTATGAGCGAAAATACCAAATAGAATAAAAATCGAATGGCTAAGTCTGTTTGGTGAACGGAGGCAATATGGGCGAGGTAACTGAAAGCGACTGGAAGCTGTTTAAAGAGCTGCTCCCAAAATGGCAAGAAAGCTATATGGAAATGCTCATCGGCCAGTACATCGAGATACTGAACGGTGGCAGTGAAGCGTCCAGTAGATTTTGGGCGTTAGAAGAGCGTATCAATAGGGACAAGCTGTCCTCAGGAGTGCTTGTGAACGATATTCGCCGCAGCACCATGCGTTATGAGATAGCCAACTTGCTTTCCGATAACGTTATCACGCTCGACGACCTTGACGGTTTCACCGAAGACATTAAGGGCTACGTACGACGTTGCATCGGTCGGCAAGAACGCTGAGCGACATGCGCATCCACAGCCGCTGTACTGCATAAACCGCCCCGCCGGATGCATATTTCGGCTGGGTGGTTGCTTTTTGCCCACGGGTACCCCAGGGGGCGGCGTGCAAATCCCGGAGTATTCAGCATCCCGGAGTCCGCGGGCGCGGGAATGGGTGCACAAAACCGCGTTGAAAGCCTTGATTATGAGCCCTCGGCACCTCAAGGATCGCTCATTTTTACAGTATGCGGCTCATGGCGCCTGCTTTTCGCCCAAAATCCAGTATGCAGGCACCCACGGCTGCTGAAAACTCCCAAAAATGCACGCTGCACCCCACCCTAGGCATCCGCAGCAAGAAGACGAATAGCCTCGGCCTCCCTAGTTACCGCAGGAGCCCCCAGGGCTTACCTCCCAAATCTTTCCGCAGGACGGAAGGACCCCGCCGCGCGAAGCGCACGGCGGGGTCCTGACATGTCCGAGGACGATTTGGGAGGTAAGCCCTGGGGGCTCCGATGGGGGCGGTTCCAGCCGAGGCTATTCGTCGCCGAAGCTGATGCCCAGCGCCTTGGCCTCGCGCACCAGATCACTCTGGGGATCGACAAACTTGAGCTTGCCGGCGACATCCTCGAGCGGCATGTGGCACATTTTGCCGTCGCGCAGGGCAATCATGTAGCCAAACTCGCCGCGCAGGCAGCCGAGCGCTGCCTCGACGCCGCACTGGGTCGCAAAGATGCGGTCCTGGGCGTCGGGCTGGCCGCCGCGCTGCGTGTGGCCGGGGATGGCGACGCGGGTCTCGCGACCGGTCTTGGCCTCGATCTCCTTGGCGATGTCGTACACGATTGACGGGCTCGTGCGCTCGGCGAGCTTCTTCTTGTACTCCTTCTTGGACAGCGCCGCGTCCTCCTTGGAGATAGCGCCCTCGGCGACGGCCACGATGGTAAAGCGGCTGCCGGTCTCCATGCGATGCTCGATGGTCTTGATGACGTTATCCATGTCGTAGGGGATCTCGGGAATCAAGATGACATCTGCGCCGCCCGCGACGCCGGCATACAGCGGAATCCAGCCAACCTTGTGACCCATGATCTCGATAACGAACACGCGGCCGTGACTTGAGGCGGTGGTGTGAATGTCGTCGATGCACTTGGTAGCGACGTCGATGGCGCTCGTAAAGCCAAACGTCAACTCGGTGCCCCAGGTGTCGTTATCGATGGTCTTGGGCAGGGCGATAACGTTGAGGCCCTCTTCGCGCAGGCGGTTGGCGGTCTTGGTGGAGCCGTTGCCGCCCAGCATAAACAGGCAGTCGAGCTGCAGCTTATGATAGGTGTGGACCATCGCCGGCACCTTCTCGACGCCGTCGGCCTCGGGAGTGTCCAGGCGCTTGAACGGCGTACGGCTCGTGCCCAGGATGGTGCCGCCGCGGGTGAGGATGCCGCTAAAATCGGCGGGAGTCATGACACGGAATCTGCTGTAGATAAGGCCCTGGTAGCCGTCCTCAAAACCATAGATCTCGATAGGCTCTTCGCTGTTGGTCATAAGCGTTTTGACAATGCCGCGCATGGTGGCGTTGAGTGCCTGGCAGTCGCCGCCACTGGTAAGAAGACCGATCCTAAGCATGATGAATCCTTCCGGGCAAGTTATAACATGCGCATAAGTTTACCCCCGCACACTGTTGATACGGGGTAAAACGTGTTAGCTCAAGCGTATGGAAATGTAAACAACGTCAGGCAAGCGTAAGGCCGACGGGCCTGGCTCCTTACAGTGCGAAGGCGTCGACGTCGCCCCAGTGGCGGCGCAGCGTAATAGCGGCGGCGGGTTTGGTATTGTCAAAGACGACCGACCATTGCGTATTGCTGGTGATGTCTTCCGGATTGGGCTCTTGCGCTGCAGCGCGCAAGGCTTCCCAGACAATCGTTTCGTCCTGGGCACCGACATGGGCGTCAAGGACATCGGCGATTGCGACGGCGCGCTCTTTGCCATGGCCCAGCTCGCCATTCTTTTGGTTGGGCAGCACTTCGTCGCCATAGCAGGCGTAGAAGTTCGTAACCTGGCGTACGGGAGTCGCTTTGAAAGCGCGGTCCGGATCGCGCGGATCCCACTCTACTACGTGCGCGTCACCGGCGGCGTCGTTGATAAAGAAGTGGTAATCGCGTCCTGCCATGGCGTGCATGTCGTAGGCGGAAAGCAGGTCGACAGCTTCTTGCGTGGTGGCGGCACGGTCGAGCACCAGACGGATGGCGAGCGAGGTATTGATGACGGGACGTTGCGTGTCCTGGTCACAGGGCTTGGAATCCAGAGTGAGTACGGCAATGGACACGCCGCATTCGTTAACACCATCGAGCTGGGCAAACGGGCCCATCAACGCCGCGGCGCGTCCGGCGACGGAGTCAAGCGGAGTGTTATCGCCCAGGTTGTTAAGGGCGGCAAGCCCGATGGAAGCATAGCCGCCGCGTGGGTGATTGCGCACCAGCAGCGCCGAGGTGTCGTCCTTAAAGTCGTAATTGCGACCGGTGCGCACGCGACCTTCGGCATCTACGGCGACAAAAGCGCTGCAGGCAAACTGGGGCGCCTGGACATGTGCCGGCACACCGGGCAGCACCTGCGCCACCACGGCATCGATGTAGGTCTGGTCGTCGCGCACGCCAGCGGCGATGATGCGATCGAGATCGTAGTCGTAGGCGATGTCGATTGCGTACAGGTCATAGCCATCCGCGTAGCCGGTCAAGCGTTTGAGCGACGCGGCGGACTTGATTTGCTTGTGATAAACGATACCGGTGGCAGCGGCAAGGCCGATGGCGACTCCCGCGACACCGCAGGTGATGGCAATGTTACGTGGCTTCATGACGGCTCCTCTCGTCCTGTTAGCGCAATTGTCGCAAAAGGAGCGCGGGCATGATGGCTCAACTTGGTGAGTGGCGCGGAATTAAGCACGGAATGAAGAGTGCGGCGCTGGCGTGGCGGGGTATGCTGGAGGGGACCATCAACCCAGCGAAAGGGGAGAGCATGACGGATCAGGAAACGCCCGAGCGCGCGCATGTGACGGCCGATGATATCGAGGCCGCCAACGACCTTATCGACTTTATCGAGGCATGCCCCAGTATGTTCCATACGGCGGCGACCATTATGGCCGAGCTCGACGAGGCGGGCTTTACCTACCTGCCCGAGAATGCGGCGTGGGACATCGAACCGGGCGGGCGTTATTACACGCAGCGCAACACCTCGAGCGTTGTTGCCTTTAAGGTGGGCGAGGACCTGGCCGCGACGTGGGGCGAGGACGGCGTTGCCGGTGACTATCATTTTCAGCTCACGGCGTCGCACAGTGATTCGCCGACGTTTAAGGTCAAGGCTGTGCCCGAACTCGACGGCGCGGGCGAGACGCTGCGCCTGAACACCGAGGCCTACGGCGGCATGATCGACTACACCTGGTTCGATCGCCCGCTGGCGCTCGCGGGCCGCGTACTGGTGCGCGAGGGCGACCGTATCGAGAGCCGCCTGCTTGCCACCGAGCGCGAGGTCGCTATCATTCCGAGCCTTGCTATCCATATGAACCGCGGCGTTAACGAGGGATTTGCTCCCAACCGAGCCGTCGACCTGTGCCCGCTTATTAGTGCCGGCGAACTCAAGCAGGGAGATTTTGATGCCCTGATTGCCGATGAGCTGGACGTCGAGCCCGAGCAGATTTTGGGCCGCGATCTGTTCCTGGTCAATCGTCAGGATGCGCGCATTTGGGGCTGGGCCGACGAGTTTATCTCGACGCCCAAACTCGACGACCTGGTCTGCGCCTACACCTCGCTGCAGGCATTTTTGGGTGCCGAGAATGCGCACGACGTCTCGGTCTTCTGCTGCTTTGATAACGAGGAGGTTGGCTCCGAGACCAAGCAGGGCGCCATGTCGACGTTCTTGGCCGACGCGCTGCGCCGCATTAACGGATCGCTGGGCTTTGACGACGAGTCGTACCATCGCGCACTTGCCGCCTCGATGCTTGTAAGCTGCGACAATGCACATGCCGTGCACCCCAACCACGCCGAGAAGTGCGATGCTCGCAATCAGGTTGTGCTTAACGGCGGCATCGTCATCAAAGAAGCCGCCAACCAGCACTACTGCACCGATGCCTTTAGCCGCGCGGTGTTCCAGGCCATCTGCGATGACGCCGATGTGCCCACGCAGGCCTTCGCCAACAAGAGCGACATGGCCGGCGGCTCCACGCTCGGCAATCTGTCCAACATGCAGGCGAGCATGCACGCCGTGGACGTGGGCCTGCCGCAGCTTGCCATGCACTCGAGCTACGAGACCGGCGGCGTGCGCGACGTGATGTACGCCATCCGCGCCCTCACCGCCTTCTACGAGCGCAACCTAACCATCAACGGCGCCGAAAGTGTGGAGCTGTAAATGCAGGCCGAAGACATGAAGGCCGAGCGCAAGCTTGAGCTTATCGATCAGGGTTCGCAGCTGTTCGCCACTGCTTGCCGCGATTCAGGGGTCGACGTGTCCAAGGCGCGACCAACGAGTGCTGAAGAACTCAAGCGCAACGCCTATTCGGACCGCTACGGCGAAGAGACGAACTGGCTCTAATAAGCGGAGCGTCGAAAACACTAGATGTATGTCTGAGATCACTTTGGCAAGAGTGTCGCAGACAGAACTACCGGTATGGCGCAAGCCAACTTGACCCCATTGCACCAAAAAGGAAACGCCGCAGGTTGAGCAAAAGTCAGCGAGAGCCCGCCGTTTGAGCCAAGGTGCCGTGAAATGAAAAGGCGCTGACCTTCTGGTCGCGCCTTTGAAATTGAACGGCAGATTGGCCAAACGGCGGGCTCGCAGCGTCGGGCCGGTGCCACCTTGGTTGCCGC
>OAWM01000323.1_pt1 | contig 40238 bp, 40 predicted proteins | sample 1495501 | NCBI WGS metagenome assembly OAWM01 (sample SAMEA2580210, study PRJEB22360) | human gut metagenome | biome: human gut; feature: human-associated habitat; material: faeces | place: Denmark | collected 2008/2010 | reverse complement strand
CGCCGAAGCGCTATGAACGCCAAAGTAAACCAAAAACGGCCACATCATCGGCGGTTAAAAAAGAAAAGAAGAATACAGGTCAGAAGTATTATCAAGAGGTTTTGGAGCGGTACAAAGCTTATGAATCAGCAATTACTGCCAAAGATCAAACGGCTTTACAAAATGAACTGAAGAAGATTGATGCGACTTCAGAAGAATATGCGTATGTTTTTAATCTTCAAACACTTGGGAGCACTAATGAGTGGGAATATGCTTTTGATGATCTCAATCAAGATGGTAATGACGAGCTACTGATTGGGGATGGCAAAACGATTGCTGCTGTGTATTATTTGAAAGATAACCAACCAACCTTGCTCCATGTAGCCTATGTAGCTTCTGCAGGGGGCTATCGCGCAAGTTTAGATATTTTTGACAATGGGCAAATTGTCTACGCTACTTGGCAATCTGTGAATCCAGAGCAGGAACTGACCCTTTATTCGTTAGAAAAAGGGAAAGCCAAGGAAGAAAAGAAAGCGACCATTCAAATTGGTGGGAACCAAACAGCAGAAAGAGCTCTTGGGATTTCAGCCAAGAAGTTGGACCTTAGTAAGCTTGACTGGAAAACGTTTGATGGTACAGGGGATTCCAAATCAACATCCAAGGCGGAGGATAAGAAGACAGGTTCCTTCCAAGTCCAAGTCAGTGTGTCGGATCTCCGCATTCGAAAAGAGCCCTCAACCTCAGCTTCATCTGCAGGAATGATCGCAAAAGGAACTTACACCATTACGGAAACAGTAGAGGCAGATGGACACACCTGGGGCAAATTGGAATCTGGTCAAGGCTGGATCGCCCTTGACTTCACAACGCGTGTGGATGGTTCTAAATCAACTGCTTCAAGTAAGAAAAGTAGTGGGATGAACCTTCAAGAAATTCAGAACGGAAATTTCTCAAGTATCGCAGGGACCTGGAAAAATGGGAAAGGAATGAGTGTAACATTTGATGATAACGGTATATCAAAGATCAATGGTGCACCAACAGATCAGGTTGTAGATCGGTTTAATCATGAATTTGGATACTTAAGCAGTAGTGTTCATTCAACTGCCCCAACTGGTGCTTCAGCAATGAGTTTTTTCCCAGCAGGTCAAGAGTTTCCTGCAACATTAAAATATGGAAATTTTTCTGTTGATAATAGCAAGGATATTATTTATTGGGGTCAAAATGTTATTTCAGATCAAAGCGACTTGTTCTATAAGGAAGACTAAAAAAGGTTAGAAAATTAACTTATATTTGCTAGTGATTCTCTTCGTTGATACTGAGTAAATAGATTTCTTTTGATGGACTAAGAGAAAGAGAACATGGAGACAAACATGAAAAAAATTATTATTTTATTGTTAACAGTTGGTTCGGTAATTTCCCTAGCAGCCTGTGCGCCGAAACGCTATGAGCGCAAGCATGGGCCTGTGGATTCTTCGTCTGCAAGACAATCATCTGAGAAGGCCGATGAAAAAACAGAAGAAAGCCAGTCAAATGAAGAGGATGAGGAAGCGATTGGAACCTTGTCTAAGGCGGACGAGGCAGATATTCATTCCATTATCGAAAACAGTGCGTCTTTGACCTATTCGCTTCAGGTGCAACCGACTCGCTTGCTGGAGTTGAACAATGATCACGGTGCGATTGACGGTTACCCGCAAGATATGTTCATTGATTACTACAATACCTACACGCCAGAAACCTATCAGTTGCAAGATATCATTGATAAATTGGATGCAGAAAAGACGTCGGACTCTATCCGTAGTTTTTCTCAGGATAAATTGATTCAACTGGTAAATGACAAGAAAAAAGGCTGGCTCTATTCGACAAAAGATAAGGCCTTCTACGAAGTTGTACCTGGTGGTCGTGGGGGAGCGATGCCACCGATGGAGATTCCTTCGCCTGATGACTGGGTGATCAATGATGATTCCGTTGAAGTGACGACGACCATCCAAGGAACATCTGAACCCTACAGACGCTTTGTCTTGAAACGCAATCACAAGGAATACAAGGGCGGAACCCACAAAACACGCTTTTATGTAGACAGCGTGGAATTCGCGAAATCGTAAAAATAAATAGAAGCTATACCTGGATCTAAAATTTTTATATAGGTCTCTAGGAAGATTCGCAGAAAAAGGCTGGTAAAGCCTTTTTCTTTTGGGCTTGAATATGTTAAAATAAAAGGTATACGTGCTTGGATACAAAGATGAGGATATAACATACAGATAGGCTGTTGAAATTCCTATCTCGTTGAGTTGCTTGACGGCCTTGGTATCTTGATCTTTGTAGGCAAGTCGTATAAATATTATCAATCCAAAGGGGATTACTTTTAATGGTAAAACAAGTGTTTCAAACGACTTTTGCGGGTCGAGAGTTGATCGTAGAGACTGGTCAGGTTGCTAAGCAAGCAAATGGGGCAGTTGTCGTGCGTTATGGGGAGTCAACTGTCTTAACGGCAGCTGTCATGTCCAACAAAATGTCAACGGGGGATTTCTTCCCACTTCAAGTCAACTACGAAGAAAAAATGTATGCGGCTGGGAAGTTTCCTGGTGGCTTTATGAAACGTGAAGGACGTCCTTCAACAGATGCGACTTTGACAGCGCGTTTGATTGACCGTCCAATTCGTCCTATGTTTGCGGAAGGTTTCCGTAATGAAGTGCAAGTCATCAATACGGTTCTTTCTTACGATGAAAATGCATCTGCCCCAATGGCAGCGATGTTTGGTTCATCATTGGCACTTTCTATCTCAGACATTCCGTTTGACGGACCAATCGCTGGGGTACAAGTAGGTTATGTGGATGGGGAGATCGTCATCAACCCAACACAAGAACAAGCTGAGCGCTCGCTTCTTGAATTGACAGTTGCTGGTACCAAACACGCTATCAACATGGTAGAGTCTGGTGCTAAAGAATTGTCAGAAGAAATCATGTTGGAAGCTCTTTTGAAAGGGCACGAAGCAGTTAAAGAATTGATTGCCTTCCAAGAAGAAATCGTAGCAGCAGTCGGAAAAGAAAAAGCAGAAGTGGAATTGCTTCATGTAGATGCTGATTTGCAAGCTGAAATCATCGCAGCCTACAACAGCGACCTTCAAAAAGCGGTCCAAGTAGAAGAAAAATTAGCTCGTGAAGCTGCAACTCAAGCAGTAAAAGATCAAGTAACGGCAGTTTACGAAGAAAAATATGCAGACCACGAAGAATTTGACCGTATCATGCGGGATGTGGCTGAAATCTTGGAACAAATGGAACACGCTGAAGTGCGCCGCTTGATCACGGAAGACAAGGTTCGTCCTGACGGTCGTAAGGTTGATGAAATCCGTCCGTTGGATGCGCAAGTCGATTTCCTTCCTCGTGTGCACGGTTCAGGTCTCTTTACTCGTGGACAAACGCAAGCTCTTTCTGTCTTGACCTTGGCGCCAATGGGTGAAACCCAAATCATCGATGGGTTGGATCCTGAGTACAAGAAACGCTTTATGCACCACTATAACTTCCCACAATACTCTGTAGGGGAAACTGGTCGTTACGGTGCGCCTGGTCGTCGTGAAATTGGTCACGGTGCTCTCGGTGAGCGTGCTCTTGCTCAAGTATTGCCAAGCTTGGAAGAATTCCCATACGCGATCCGTTTGGTAGCAGAAGTTTTGGAATCAAATGGTTCTTCATCTCAAGCCTCTATCTGTGCGGGTACACTTGCCCTTATGGCTGGTGGTGTGCCAATCAAGGCGCCAGTAGCAGGGATTGCCATGGGACTTATCTCAGATGGAAATAACTATACTGTATTGACAGATATCCAAGGTTTGGAAGACCACTTTGGAGACATGGATTTCAAGGTTGCAGGTACGCGTGACGGGATTACAGCCCTTCAAATGGATATCAAGATCCAAGGGATCACTGCAGAAATCTTAGCAGAAGCTCTAGCTCAAGCCAAGAAAGCACGTTTTGAAATCCTTGATGTGATTGAAGCAACCATTCCAGAAGTTCGTCCAGAATTGGCGCCAACTGCTCCGAAAATTGATACCATCAAGATTGATGTGGACAAGATTAAGATTGTCATCGGTAAGGGTGGAGAAACCATCGACAAGATCATCGCTGAAACAGGCGTTAAGATTGATATCGACGAAGAAGGAAATGTATCGATCTACTCTAGCGACCAAGACGCGATTAACCGTGCCAAAGAAATCATTGCTGGTTTGGTTCGTGAAGCCAAAGTGGACGAAGTTTATCATGCCAAAGTTGTTCGGATCGAAAAATTTGGTGCCTTTGTCAACCTCTTTGATAAGACAGATGCCCTTGTTCATATCTCTGAAATGGCTTGGACGCGCACCAACCGTGTCGAAGACTTAGTAGCCATCGGTGATGAAGTGGATGTCAAAGTGATCAAGATCGACGAAAAAGGTCGTGTCGATGCGTCTATGAAAGCTCTTCTCCCTCGTCCGCCAAAACCAGAAAACAGCGAAGAAAACGGTGAAAAGACTCATCGCCATGGCGATCGTCCTCGTCACCATAACAAAGACCACAAACCTAAAAAAGATTTCACTATTACACAAAAAGATTCAGAATAAGCATTAGAAAAGGAGGAGCACGGTATGGGATGGTGGCGTGAAACCATCGATATTGTAAAAGAAAATGACCCAGCAGCACGTACCTCGCTGGAGGTCCTTTTGACCTATCCGGGCGTTAAAGCACTGGCGGCTCACCGTGTTTCCCACTTTTTGTGGAACCATGGCTTTAAGCTCTTGGCGCGGATGCACAGCCAATTCTGGCGTTTTTGGACCCAGATTGAAATCCATCCAGGTGCGACCATTGCTTCCGGTGTCTTTATCGACCATGGAGCGGGCCTTGTTATCGGGGAAACGGCCATTGTTGAAAAAGGCGTCATGCTCTACCACGGGGTGACCCTTGGGGGGACAGGAAAGGATGTCGGCAAACGCCATCCAACGGTTCGTGAAGGAGCCTTGGTCTCCGCTCATGCTCAGGTCATCGGTCCGATTGAGATTGGGGCCAAGGCCAAAGTCGGAGCAGGAGCGGTCGTCGTCTCCGATGTACCGAGTGATGTGACCGTTGTCGGAGTCCCTGCTAAAATTGTTCGTGTTCACGGTAAGAAGGATGAGCCAATCATTCACCAAGAAGAAGAAAAACGGGAATACTACATGAACAAGCTGGAGCATGCTAAGGAAGCCAGTCATCGGTCTTCGAGCTTGTAAGGAGATCGCTACATGATTCAAGCAACCCATACATTGACTGACCACCAACTACTGGATGCAAAGGCCCTTATTGCTGCCTGTCAGAAGTATGACGAAACTTTTCGGGATCCCTATCTCTCCAATATGCTCAATTTTGATCCCAATATGCCGGCCTTTTTCCTTTATTATGAAAAAGGTGAACTTGTTGGCCTATTAACGGTTTATGCAGATGACCCAGATGTGGAAGTAGCGATTCTGGTCCACCCCAATCATCGTCGTCAAGGCATTGCGCGTGCTTTGTATAGAAGTTTTGAGACAGAAACGGCATCTTATCCCATTGAGTCTGTGACTTTTCAGACAGAGCGTGTTTTTCTAGAGAAGCATCCTGAGTTTGCCAGCAATTGGGGACTGGTCGAGGATGAAGAGACAGAAACCTGGTTAGGTAAGGATAGAAGACCTTATCCGTTAGCAACTGTTTCCAATCTTGAAGTTTTGTTAGCAGATCGTTCGTATCAGGAGCAAATTAGTCAGTTAAAATTTCAGGCATTTTCAGAGGAACATGAATCGAGAGAAGTTGTGGATAGATATGTCGCTGAGGCTCTGAAAGATCCAGAAAGTTGCCTATATATTTTATTAAAAAATGGTCAGGTTATTGGGACTTGCACAGTTGATTTATCGAGTAATACCAATTACTTCTACGGTTTAGCAATAGCCGAACTTGAACGTGGAAAAGGCTATGGAAGCTATTTGGCAAAATCTCTCGTCAACCAACTCATTGAGCAAAATGACAAGGCCTTTCAGATTGCAGTGGAAGATAGCAATGTTGGTGCCAAACGCTTATATGAAAAGATTGGCTTTGTCAAACAGACTCAGGTGGTTTATTTGAATGCGAAGGAGTAATAAATGCTATTAGAAGAATTTGAAAATGTACCTGCTGTTATAGAGCCAACTGATCGAAGCCTCCCTAGTGGTGGAGAAATCTGTGATACCATTATCTTGTCTTTTAATGGAGAAATCCTTGAACGAGTCAAGCAGATGGACGGAGTCTATGAAGGCGGCTATCTTACCAATCTAAATGGCAAATTTCCATGGTATATCTATGAAGTAGATGGACTTAAACTTGCAGTTACTATGGCTACTATTGGTGCTTCAATGGTTGTGGGTTTCTTAGAAGAACTCAAAGCGAGAGGTTTTAACAACTTTATCGTTTTGGGCTCTTGCGGAGTTCTAGATCAGTCTATTCAAGCAGATAAAATTATTATACCAAGTTCAGCTTTACGTGATGAAGGTACTAGTTATCACTATGCTCCAGCAAGTGATGAGATTTCTTATGATGAAGCGCTTCTCTCAACTCTGGAGAACGCTTTGAACAAATCTGGTATTGAGCACATTCGGACCAAAGCTTGGACGACAGATGCCTTCTATCGTGAAACAGCTGCTAAGGTCAAACGAAGACTTGCAGCAGGAGCGAAAGTTGTAGATATGGAAGCTTCGGCTATCATGGCTTGGGCTCAATATCGACAAGCCAAGGTCTATCAATTTTTCTACACGGCTGACTATGTGGATCATCACAATCATGAATGGGATGCTAGACGCGAAGATAGAAAAGCAGATGCTATGACCTTCTTTGATATTGCTGTCGATATTGCGTTAGAGTTGGAAAAATAAGAATATAGATTCAAAATATAGAAACAGAAAGGAAATGAAGCGTGTTAAAAATTTATGATACCATGTCTCGTGATTTACGAGAATTTATCCCCATCGAGGAAGGGAAGGTCCGCATGTATGTTTGTGGGCCAACGGTTTACAACTATATCCACGTAGGGAATGCCCGCTCAACGGTAGCCTTTGACACGATTCGTCGCTACTTTGAGTACCGTGGTTATGAAGTTGCCTACATTTCCAACTTTACCGATGTGGATGATAAGATCATCAACCGTGCTAAAGAAGAAGGCATTACTCCTCAGGAAGTGGCAGACAAGTACATTGCGGCCTTTCGTGAGGATGTGACGGCTTTGGAAGTTAAGCCTGCGACTCGTCACCCACGAGTTGTGGAGTTTATGGCTGACATTATCCGCTTTGTAGAAGACTTGATTGAAAAAGGCTATGCTTATGAGAGTCAAGGGGATGTCTATTTCCGTGTGGAAAAATCCCACAACTATGCTAAGTTGGCTAACAAAACATTAGAAGACTTGGAGTTAGGTGCTTCAGGTCGCACAGATGAAGAAACAGCTCGCAAGGAAAATCCGGTGGACTTTGCTCTCTGGAAAGCTGCCAAACCAGGGGAGATTTCTTGGGACAGTCCTTGGGGACCTGGTCGCCCAGGCTGGCACATCGAGTGTTCGGTTATGTCGACCGGGATTTTGGGTGATACTATTGATATTCACGGTGGTGGAGCTGACCTTGAGTTTCCGCACCATACCAATGAAATTGCCCAGTCAGAGGCTAAAACTGGTCAAACCTTTGCCAACTACTGGATGCACAACGGCTTTGTCAATATCGACAATGTCAAAATGTCCAAGTCCTTGGGTAACTTTATCACCGTACATGATGCCCTCAAAACGATTGACGGACAAGTGTTACGTTTCTTCTTTGCGACCCAGCACTACCGCAAGCCTATCAACTTTACGGAAAAGGCAGTGCGTGATGCGGAGACCAATCTCAAGTATTTGAAAAATACCTATGAGCAACCTTTTGCCGGAGAAGTGGATCCAGCAGACTTGCAAGGCTTTGTGGACAAGTTTATCGCGGTTATGGATGAAGATATCAATGCGGCAAACGGGATCACCGTTGTCTTTGAATTGGCCAAATGGATCAATTCAGGCCATTATAACCAAGACGTCAAGGACGCCTTGGCCAAGATGTTAGAAGTCTTTGGAGTGGTCTTTGTTGAAGAAGTTTTGGATGCGGATATTGAAGCCTTGATCGCTGAACGTCAGGAAGCGCGGGCTAAGAAAGATTTTGCGCGAGCAGATGCGATTCGCGATGAATTGGCTGCGCAAGGAATCAAGCTCTTGGATACAAAAGAAGGCGTAAGGTGGACACGTGATTGATGTCAATCTAATCAATGGGATCGCCCTGGCCTTTGAGGGAGATGCTGTCTATTCCATGTATATTCGCAGGCACCTGATTTTTCAAGGGATGACCAAGCCCAATAAGCTTCACCAGGCTGCAACCCGCTATGTCTCTGCTAGAGCTCAGGCTAGCTTGATTGAAAGCATGCTGGAGCAAGACATTCTGACGGGAAAAGAGTTGGAGATCTACAAGCGCGGTCGCAATACCAATAGCCACACCAAGGCCAAAAATGCGGATGTCGTAACCTACCGCATGTCGACGGGCTTTGAGGCGGTCATGGGTTATCTCCATATGACGGGTGATATCTCTCGATTAGAAGAGCTGATTGACTGGTGTATCCAGGAAGTAGAAGGGTGATAGAATGGATATCTTAGATTGGTTTCCTGAAGGAGAAATTCTAGAGCATCCGGTGAAAAAGGCTGGAGCGATAACGCTTGCTCTGCCTTCTCATCGCTGGTTGCTCTTACCAGAAGAGAAACTGACAGATCGGGAGCAAAGGTTGTTGCAACTCTTAACAGATCAAGTTGTCGATGCGCCGACAGACCCTTGGTATCGTTATTTATTAGAAGGTCAAGGAGATTTGCCTATTCCTTTGAAAAAACTCCAGGTCCTTCATTGCCATCTGACACATGCCCAGGCTGAGGGCCTTGCCTCCTGGCTTGAGATGATGCGCCTGCTATTTCCAAATTATGTGACAGATTTTCAGCTGGGTAGTCAGGATATTCTCTTTATCTTGGATCAAAGTCAGTTTTATTCGGTTGCAGCGATCCTCAGAGATACCTTATCGGCCATGGAGTATGACTTTAACCTTGGGATGGTCTTGGTCTTGGGTCAAGTCTGGCCTATCCAAGCAGGATTGCCCCTTACCACACTGGTCCAAGCTGAACGCGCGGTGATCCAGACTTGGGGCTATAAGGATCGGATCTCAGCTGTCCATCGCTTCTCCCAGCTCTACCTTTGGGCCCTGAATGAATCGATAGAAGAGCTTGCGACGATCAAGCAAGGCTTGCATCAGTTGATTAGCAGTCAGGATCAATTAGAAGAAATTATTTTGGCCCTGTGGGACAATGCGGCAGTGGTGACCAAGGCAGCTCAACAGCTCTATTTGCACCGCAATTCTCTCCAATATAAGATTGATAAGTGGGAAGAATTGACCGGTCTTTCGCTCAAGGAATTAACAGATCTGAGCCTGTGTTACCAGGTTATTTTAGAAGATCATCTCTAGTTTTGTGCACCTTGCACAAAACTCTTTTTTTATTTTGTTCAGGCTGCCATGGAAATGTGAAGCGTTTTCAATTACAATAGGATTACAAATATCAAAGGAGTACCATCATGGTAGAATTAAATCTTAAAAACATTTACAAAAAATATCCAAACAGCGAACACTACTCAGTTGAAGACTTCAACTTGGACATCAAAGACAAAGAGTTTATCGTTTTCGTAGGTCCTTCAGGATGTGGTAAATCAACGACGCTTCGTATGATTGCAGGTCTTGAAGACATCACAGAAGGAACTGCCTCTATCGATGGCGTGGTTGTCAACGACGTAGCTCCAAAAGACCGTGATATTGCCATGGTATTCCAAAACTACGCTCTTTACCCACACATGACTGTATACGATAACATGGCTTTTGGTTTGAAATTGCGTAAATACAGCAAAGAAGACATCGACAAACGCGTTCAAGAAGCAGCTGAAATCCTTGGTTTGAAAGAATTCTTGGAACGTAAGCCAGCTGACCTTTCAGGTGGTCAACGTCAACGTGTGGCCATGGGTCGTGCCATTGTCCGTGATGCAAAAGTGTTCTTGATGGACGAACCGTTGTCAAACTTGGATGCTAAATTGCGTGTATCCATGCGTGCCGAAATCGCTAAAATCCACCGTCGTATCGGAGCTACAACTATCTACGTAACTCACGACCAAACAGAAGCGATGACTCTTGCTGACCGTATCGTTATCATGTCTGCTACTAAGAACCCTGCTGGTACTGGTACTATCGGACGTGTGGAACAAATCGGTACTCCTCAAGAAGTGTACAAAAACCCTGTGAACAAATTCGTAGCAGGATTTATCGGAAGCCCAGCGATGAACTTCATCAATGTGAAATTAGATGGGGACCGTATCGTTGCCAATGGCTTGGATTTGAAAGTTCCAGAAGGAGCTTTGAAAGTCTTGAAGGAAAAAGGATACGAAGGAAAAGAAATCATTTTTGGTATCCGTCCGGAAGATGTGAATACAGAAACTGCCTTTCTTGATACGTTCCCTAAATCAGTTGTCACTGCAACTGTCTCAGTTTCTGAGTTGTTGGGTTCTGAGTCTCACTTGTACTGCCAAGTTGGGGATAGTGAATTCGTTGCAAAAGTAGATGCGCGTGATTACCTTGGAACTGGTGAAACCATCGAACTTGGATTTGACTTGAACAAGGCTCACTTCTTCGATAAAGAAACTGAAAAAACAATTTACTAATCATTGAGTTCGACGGAGGCTGAGACGGATTGTCTCAGTCTCTTTTATATGAAGGAGACAAGACATGGAAAAAGATTGGTGGAAGGGGAAGGTCGCTTACCAGATCTACCCGAAAAGCTTTAAGGATAGTAATGGAGATGGTGTTGGGGATTTAAAAGGCATCACGGAAAAACTCGATTACCTGCAAAAATTGGGGATTGATATTCTCTGGCTGTCCCCTGTTTACAAGAGTCCTTTTATTGACCAAGGCTATGATATTTCAGACTACTATGCCATTGATCCCCTTTTTGGGACTATGGAAGACATGGAAGAGCTAATTGCGGAAGGCAAGAAGCGGGGCATTTCCATCATTATGGACTTGGTGGTCAACCACTGTTCCAGCCATCACGAGTGGTTCCAAAAGGCTTTGGCAGATCCAGATGGCCCTTATGCAGACTACTTTTACTTCATCGAAAGTGACAAGGAACCCAACAACTGGGAAAGTTACTTTGGGGGCAGTGTTTGGGAGCCGGTTCCTGGCACCAACAAATACTATCTTCATTCTTTCCATAAGGATCAGCCGGACCTCAATTGGCAAAATCCTGTCTTGCGCGAGGAAATTTACACCATGATCAACTGGTGGTTGGACAAGGGAATTGCGGGCTTTAGGATCGATGCTATTATCAATATCAAAAAAGATCTAGAATGGCGTTCGCTTCCGTCCGATCGTGATAATGGCCTGGTTCCAGTGCCGGAATCGCTGGTCAATGCCCAACCGATTGAACCCTTCTTGCAAGAGTTAAATGAGCGGACCTTTGCCAAGTACAATGCCTTCACTGTTGGGGAAGTTTTCAATGAAACCGATGAAGAATTGCATTTCTTCATTGGAAAAGACGGTGTCTTTTCTTCTATCTTTGACTTCAAGCAAACCTGCTTAGGACAGGAAGGAAAGGGTTGGTTTGACCATACTCTTCCAACAGCAGACGAACTCAAGGAGAGCATTTTCCAAGCGCATGAGCGCGCAGATAGCATTGGAGTCCTCTCAACCATCATTGAAAATCATGATGAGCCTCGTGGGGTGTCCCACTATATCGCGGAAGGCCCAGTGAATGACATCAGTAAAAAAGCCCTAGGAACTATTCAGGTTTTGCGCAAGGGAATTCCGTTTATCTATCAAGGCCAAGAAATTGGAATGGAAAACCAAGTCTTTGAATCAGTAGAGGACTTTGATGATATCGCGACCATCAATGGCTATCATGTCGCTAAAGAAGCTGGTTTGAGCGAGGAAGAATCCTTAGCAGTGATTGCCAACTATAGCCGAGACAATGCGCGGACACCGATGCAGTGGGCAAGAGAGCCAGGTCTAGGCTTTAGCGATGGACCAGCCTGGCTGATCAGTCCCAAACCAGATGATTCCATTAATGTGGAAGACCAGGAAAAGGATCCAGATTCTATTTTGAATTATTATCGCCAGTTGACAGCCTTGTATCGCCATCCCCTCTATGGAAATACCATCCGGTTTGGAGATATGATCCCAGCTTATCGGGACCGTGAGAATATCATCGCCTTCGAACGGCGTGGAGACAAGCGTCTCATGGTAATCAGCAATTTCCAAAATCGCCAGGCCACTTTGGAGTTGCCAGCTCCGATCAAAACGCTCGTTTTAAATAATACTGCTAGGTTGTTCCAAGAAGGAGACCAGGTATTAGAATTGTCCCCCTACCAAACTGTTGTGTTGGAATTGGTGGAATAAGGAGAAAAGCGAAAAGTAGCTATAGGAAAACGCATCTGATCACGTGTCCAAAAAATAGGATCAGATGCGTTTTTAAATCATCAAAAAATCTTATTCTGTCTCCTGATGAAATTGCTGGTAAAAATGGACCTTAACCTGGATGAAGGTTTCGAGATCTCTTAACAATTGGAGCAAGGTGGCACGTGTTTCGAATTCTTCACGGGTCTTAGGCAATGGTCGCTCCCGAAAGATTGCCAGATACTGAGTGATATCGTCTAGAAGATCCTGGGCAGGATTTTTCTGGCTCAGTTGCTGGGCTGTCTTTTTAAAGAGTTGTGCGAGGATGAGGCTTTCACTCGCTGCTAACTGACAGCGGTTGACATTTTCTGCCATATCCCGTAGGATGTCGTTTTGGCGCTTGCGCATTTCGAAGTAGTGAATATGGTAGTTGGTTTGATGAAAAAGATGGTTGGAATGGTCCAGATAGACCAGATTCAAAGCGTCCTTTAGCGTACCATCCAGCTCTTTGATCAAGCGAGCATCATTGCCGTCCATCGCCTTTCCCAAGCATGTCTGCAAAACGGCCAAGGATTCTCTTTAGTTGGTCTTCGACAGCATCGTGATAGTGATCGATCGCTCCCTGGTTCGACGGCATGTAGAGATTGGCTAGTAAGGCAAAGCTGGTTCCTATTAAAAAGAGGGCAAGTTCATTGAGCAAGAGCCCCCAGGAAGTAGACTGCTCAATCAAGAGGTGGGTGACCAGGACCGTACTAGGGGTGATACCGATTTGCCAGCCCAATAGAAAGGCACAAGGAACATAGAGAGCGATAAAGATTCCCAGTGCCCAAAGGTTGAATCCAAAAAGGGAAAAAGCGAGGCTTCCGATGGCAAGAGCTAGCAAGGTCGACATGAAGCGTTGGTAGCCTTGCTTGCTGGTACTCCGACGGGTATCAGAGCCACTCAAAATAGCAATGATGCCAGCTGAAACGGCATAGGTCAAGCCCAGAGCATAAGCAAGAGCGACCGCTAAACAGGTAGCCAAGATAAGCTTGATGGTTCGTTGAAAAAGAGGCATGTTTTCTTTTCTAGTTTTGTTCCTTCATTAAGATAGATTTCATTTCATTATATCATGAATTGGCCTCATCCTCCTTTCTTATGGTATACTAGTTCTATGGAAAATAACGATATCGTATACGGTGTCCATGCAGTCACCGAGGCTTTACAAGCCAATACAGGCAATAAATTATATATTCAAGAAGACCTCCGAGGAAAAAATGTCGACAAGATTAAGGCCTTAGCAACTGAGAAAAAAGTGTCGATTTCTTGGACGCCAAAGAAAACCCTGCAGGAAATGACAGAAGGAGCTGTTCATCAAGGCTTCGTTCTTCGCGTGGCAGCCTTTGCTTACACAGACTTGGCAGCGATTCTAAAACAGACAGCCCAAGAAGCGAACCCACTTTTGTTGATTCTCGATGGCTTGACCGATCCGCACAATCTTGGGTCCATCTTGCGGACAGCTGATGCGACCAATGTCTCAGGGGTCATCATTCCTAAGCACCGGGCAGTCGGGGTAACCCCGGTGGTGTCAAAAACCTCTACCGGAGCAGTGGAACACATTCCCATTGCCCGTGTGACCAATCTCAGCCAAACCCTAGATAAGCTTAAGGAAGAGGGCTTCTGGATCTTTGGGACCGACATGAATGGGACGCCATCTCATCAGTGGAATACCAGTGGTAAGCTAGCCTTGATCATTGGCAATGAAGGAAAAGGGATCTCAGCCAATATCAAAAAGCAAGTCGATGAGATGATCACCATTCCTATGAATGGCCATGTTCAAAGCCTTAATGCCAGTGTGGCAGCAGCCATCCTCATGTATGAGGTCTTTCGCAACCGACTATAAATAGGAGAAAGGCAATGATATGAAACGAAAAATCTTATTGGTTGACGGCTACAATATGATTGCCTTCTGGCAGGAGACCCGCCAGCTCTTTCAAAAAAGTGAGCTCGATGCGGCGCGCACCATCCTCCTGCAAAAACTGAGCCATTATGCTAGCTTTGAAGGGATCGAAGTCATCTGTGTCTTTGATGCCCAGTATATGCCAGGAGTGCGGCAGACCTATGAGGAGTTAAATGTTCAGGTGGCCTTTACGGGCGAAGATGAGACGGCAGATGACTATATCGAGCGCTTGGCAGCAGAGCTCAATACGCCCCTCCACCAAGTATCGGTAGCGACCAGTGATTTAAATGAGCAATGGACCGTCTTTGCTCAAGGGGCTCTTCGGGTATCCGCGAGAGAGTTAGAAAAACGGGTCGCAGTCGTCAAAGGAAACCTCAATCAGGCGCAGCGAGTGGTCAACGATCAAAAACCACCTATGCGTCCGCTCGATCACCAAGTATTGCGACAATTACAAGAAATGATGGGAGACAAGTTATGACATTTGCTATTTTAACAGATTCGACTGCAGATTTGGACCAAAACTGGGCCAAGGAACACCAGGTCACCATTCTCGGCTTGACCATTGAGTTAGATGGGACAGTATACCAGACCGTAGGCCAAGGTCAATTGACCAGCCCTGAGCTGTTAGAAGCTATGAAAAATGGAGCCAAACCGACAACCAGTCAGGTCAATGTAGGCCAATTTCAGGAAAGCTTTGCGCAGTTTGCCAAAGAAGGGAAAGCTGTGCTCTATGTCGCCTTTTCATCGGTCTTATCAGGGACTTACCAGAGTGCAGTTATGGCGCGCGATTTAGTCTTGGAAGACTACCCGGAAGCCGTGATCGAGATTGTCGATCCAAAGGCTGCTGGGATTGGAGAGGGCTATCTGGTCATGCGAGCAGTAGCTGCGCGCGATGCGGGTCGCTCCTTAGCAGAAGCCAAAGAAGAGATCATGGCTCTAGCTCCAAAACTGAGGACTTATTTCCTCGTTGATGATCTCTACCACCTCATGCGTGGCGGTCGCCTCTCAAAGAGTGCTGCGATCATGGGAAGTCTAGCCAGCATCAAGCCTATTCTCTGGATTGATGCGGAAGGGAAGTTAGTGCCCATTACGAAAGTCCGTGGACGCAAAAAAGCCGTCCGAGAATTACTGGAGTTGATCAAATCCGATATCGGTGGAAGCACAGCCTTGGTCTCTTATACAAACGATCTAGAAGGAGCCGAAGCGTTGAAGGCAGAAATGCTTGCACTTGATGGCATCGACGAAGTCCTTGTAATGCCTCTTGGACCAGTCATCTCCGCCCACGTCGGCCCAAATTCCTTGATCGGATTTGTCATAGGAAAAGAAAATCGCAAATAATTTTCCAAATCGGTTGACTTTTATCTTAGAATTTTGATACAATAGTAGGCGGTATTGTTTACCCCATTTGTAAGGCCCCGGAACCTTTCAAATACCCTGCGGACCGGAACATCCGCCCTGTAAACAAAAACGACATTCATATAGGAGAAATCATGAACAAAACTACATTCATGGCTAAACCAGGCCAAGTAGAACGCAAATGGTACGTTGTTGACGCAACTGATGTACCTCTTGGACGCCTTTCAGCAGTTGTTGCTAGCGTGCTTCGCGGAAAAAACAAACCAACATTCACACCTCACACTGATACAGGTGACTTCGTAATCGTTATCAATGCTGAAAAAGTTAAATTGACTGGTAAAAAAGCATCTGATAAGATCTACTACACTCACTCAAACCACCCAGGTGGATTGAAATCAATCTCTGCTGGTGAACTTCGTTCTAAAAATGCAGTTCGTTTGATCGAAAAATCAGTTAAAGGTATGCTTCCACACAATACTCTTGGCCGCGCTCAAGGTATGAAATTGAAAGTATTCGTTGGAGCTGAGCACACTCACGCAGCACAACAACCAGAAGTTCTTGATATTTCAGGACTTATCTAAGGAAAGGAACAATAAAGTATGTCACAAGCACAATATGCAGGTACTGGACGTCGTAAAAACGCTGTTGCACGCGTTCGCCTTGTTCCAGGAACTGGTAAAATCACTGTTAACAAAAAAGATGTTGAAGAGTACATCCCACACGCTGATCTTCGTTTGGTCATCAACCAACCATTCGCAGTTACTTCAACTGTAGGTTCATACGACGTTTTCGTTAACGTTGTAGGTGGTGGATACGCTGGTCAAGCAGGAGCTATCCGTCACGGTATCGCTCGTGCCCTTCTTCAAGTAGACCCAGACTTCCGCGATTCATTGAAACGCGCAGGACTTCTTACACGTGACTCACGTAAAGTTGAACGTAAGAAACCAGGTCTTAAGAAAGCTCGTAAAGCATCACAATTCTCAAAACGTTAATCAACTCGATTATATCAACGTTTACAGACATTCAAGAGTATTCTCTTGGATGTCTTTTTTGATGCAAAAAGAGATAATTTCCACCAAAATTTCCACCATTTTTCCACCATTACTTTTTCAAGCTACGAAATGCAATATCACCTACAGTTCGATTTACTATATCTTTTGTATTTACATAAGTTTTTGTAACTTCTTTATTACTATGAGTAAGTGCTTCTGAAATGGCTTCAAGAGAAACGCCTGCTTGTTTAGCAAGAGTAGCACCAGTATGTCTTAGTTTGTGTGGTGAAGCTGGTGCTAATTCAGGATGTCTTCGTTTAACTGATTTCATTCTATAGTTCAGATAGTCTATATGGAGAGGAAGATTAATGTTATTAGTTCGATCATTATATGTAAAAACAAATTGTTTTTGTGTTTGCCTCAGCCCGAAAAGTTTGAGTTCTTCTTGTTGTTTAACTTTCCAATTTGCAAGAAGTTCCATCAATTCGGTTGGTGCTTTAAAGAGAGTTTTTTTGTTCCCTTTAGTTGATTTTACATTACCAAAACGGTCTAAAGCTTGTTCTATAAGTATTTCTCCAGTTGAAAAGTTGATGTGTTTCCATTGCAAAGCATAGCTTTCTGATTTTCGGTCAGATAAGAAGAAGGTCGTATAAAAGAGAGTGTAATCTTTTAGGTCAATGAGTCCTTCCTCTAAATCAGTGTCAAAAGCTTGTAACCATAATTTTAGCTCCTCTTTATCGAGTGAAAGATCTTCTTCACGTTTACTCTCTTTAAGGAGAATTTTTTTATTTGCTTTAATTCTACTAATTGTTTTTCGGAGTTTATTTGATTGAATATATTCAAGCTCCTCAGCCCAATCGAAAACAGAATTTACATAGCTCCTAATTACCTTGAAATTAGCATAACTATTTGCCTTTGGAGTAAGTAGCGATAGAATAAGTTGTTTATTGTTATTCAAGTGTTCAATGGAAAACTTACCTAGAATAGGTAAAATATGTAGTCTGAATATGTTTTCTGTCTGAAAAACAGTTGCTTTACTTGGTGGTTTTATTGTGGTTGTAGTTTGACCAGCTTTATAGGGTTCTAACCAGATATTTTTGTAGAAATCTTGGAAAAGAATATCACCTTTTCGGATTGGTTTGTGGTTTAATTTACCCAGTCTAGCATTTTCAATATCAATTGATAATTTGATTTCTGCTTCTTTAGCTTCACGTCTTGTTTTATATCTTTTTTCAAAGAGTTTTCCTATCCCGAGTTTTGATTGGACTTCTTCTGGAATGTACAGTCGTAGTTGATAAGTACCATTTTTTGTTTTCTTAATAGCCATCTCTACCTCCTTATGCACTAATTTCTAACCTTGTCATCCATTGATTTATACTTTCCTTGTTGAAACGAATTGACTTTCCAATTCGAATATAGGGTAGTCCCATTGCAATCCAAATATCTAATGTATTATTAGATACTCCTAAATAATTACAAGTCTGCTTTTTGTTCAGGAAAGGACTATCTGATCCAATATCCTCTTTAAAGTGATGAATTTCATCTTTGATTAGTGTTGCAATCATTTGCTGAATTTCTTGAGTTTGTTCTTCAGGTAGTTGTACTAACATATTTTCTCCTTTCTAATGTCCTAAAACATATGTAAATTGTTTGGCAGTTTCTGCGTCAAAAGTACGGTAACTAATAATTCCTAGCCCCTTAACATTACATTCTGAGACAAGAATTGAGCCGTCAGATTTAACCTGCTCGACAAATGAAACGTGTCCGTATATCGGAGCAGCTCCAGCTTGTCCAGGGCTAAATGAAACTGCGGAGTGTTCGGTTGGAGTATGGGTTGTTTGAAAACCTGTAGCATTCATCCACTGGCCACCATTCCCCATGTATTCTCCAAAGTTGACACCAACTTCTTTCCCTCGATTGTATACAAACCATGTACACTGTCCATATGGATAAGAAAGTCCAGTATAAGTAGAAGGGCTCATTTCTTTGGTCAAGCTATATCCTGATGGAATTTCAGAGGACGTAACACCCCCTCCATCTCTAGCTTTTCCAGTAGTTTGTTCGGGAGCTTTTGGAGTTCCTCCATGTTCATCTATATAGGCATCGAGTTTTTTCATGGTATCGGCACGTCTTTTTCCAGATCCTGTAGTATCTGTGAAATAGACACCACCATCGGTAGAAGGATTTAGAGTACCATTCGCAAATTTCTTAGCCTTGTCATCTTGAATTTTAAAGGTTTGGTTTTTATTTCCAATAATAGTTTGTTGGGTTAGCCCTACAACAGCGACTTCATCGTTGAAATGGTTTGCATATTCTGGATTGGAGTCATAGGCTCCAAAACCAAACATATTAGCTCCAGGGTTGGTTGCAACTCCAGCAGTTCCAAGAGAGCTTTCATTTAGTGCGATCGCAACAATTCCACGGACATCAAGATTAGATTTGGCTTCCCATTCGAGGAGCTTTTTCCCATTAATTCGGTTCTTATCATAGGAGATTCCTAAAGTATCTAAAAAGCCGTCTAATTGCTCTGCTTTAATTCCATAGCGATGGACAAGTAGGTTATGAGTATAGGGGTCACCATCTGACCAATGATCCACATAAGTCACACCATTTTGGGATTGGGGAGAGCCACCAGTACCATTTCCCCCGATGGCTCCCATAAGGATGATAATAATGAGTATAGGTAGAAAGAGAGGAATGAGACCAGCTAATAGAAACCATTTTATTTTTTTCATCGAATCTCCTTTCTAGTTAATATCTGATATAGGCGGTAAATAGAACAGTTCCAAAACGCCATTTGGCATCTAGAACGACCGAATAAGACTTGACTTGTGTGATGATTTTATCTCTCTCTTGTTCTAATACTGGAAATAAAAGAAGGAAATCGACTGAGCGTTTTCCTTCTTGGTAGGCTTGATAAAGGGTTTCTTCAAGAACTCTTGGAAAAGCAGTTCTTGAACGTATTTTAGTATTCATGTCATTCTCCTCTTAGTTGTTTTAAGCGTTCCGTCAATCGATCTCTTCGTTCAATATTGCTCCTTAATTTATCATCTCGGGTCATAGTTTTACGATAAGCACGAGTGAAAGGATTCGATCCTTGAGCTTTGTACATGGCTTGAGGATCTTTGTATTCCTCTAACTTGCGCTCAAGACTATTCATTCGGAGTTGTTTAAATGGAGAGATCCATTCTTCTTTAAGGGTTTGAAATTCCTCGTCTGAACTTGGAGTTGGCTCTACTGTGATTGGAGATTCTATTGATGGAGTTGTTGCTTTCTCTTCGACTGGTTTAGACTTCTCAATGATTGGTTTTGTTGTAGAAGGACTTTCATCGAGTGTATCTGGTGCTTCAGATGGAGTCATTTCCTCAAATTGGTTCTCGGATTCCTTATTGGTAAAGAAGGAACCGACATTTTGGAAGTGACTCTTGGCATTCATGAGCATTCCAGCTCCCAAACCAGCACCTGCTAAAGCAAAATTTCCAAGGTGTTGAGCAGATGAAAGACTTCGTGATGGTACTTGTGAAGCCACTTCTCGGGTTTTTGTGATCCCACTTTCAACTTTATTTCCAATATCACTTGCGACCATTCGAGCTTTGGATCCAAGAATGAATTGGAGCAATTCAGCTTTGTATTTCCATAGAAAGAAATATACGAGTCCTTTTGAGACAACTGAAATGAGTAGTTTAAAGACAAGGCCAAATAGGATCAAGGATGGGAGTGTTTTAAGAATGCCATCAAAGCCTGTAATGATAATGTTTTCGATCATTTTCTCAATGTAGAAAACTAATAGAGTTAATAGACTTGTGATAGCTGGGAAAAGTAACCCACCAAACATGACTTTTAGAACTCCAAAGATTAAATCTTGCATTCTTGGTACAAAAGACATCAATAGCACAATTGGGAAGAGCAGAATCATCATCAGGACGAGTGTCTGAGCAATGACATTTAACATTTGAATCAAGATAACAGGTATCGCTAATACAAAAGCGTCAAAAATTTTAAATATGACATAAAACATACGAGTAAAGATGAAATCAGGCATTGCCGAAACCCAACGGTTCTTTTCGCCATCGTCATTAGCTCCATTGCCTAGTTCATCTAGATATTTAGAACGATCTTTGGATTTAACCGCTGTAAAGTTTCCATTTTTATCGCTTGTTCCTAGTACCTTACTATCGTCAAAAGTTTCTTGTTTTCCGTCTTGGCTATTCTTATATTTCCCATTTTCTTGTCCAGTATTGACAAAGACATAGGCTTTATAAGATGTTTCTGCTATATAGCTATCTGCCATAGAATCACCGATTTTGATCGTCTTATTTTTTCCATATTCTACTTTAATATGAGTGATATTTTTAGTGACCTCTTTAGAGACATTATTGATGGTATCAAGCAGATAAAGACCACCAGAGGTCCCTGCAACTGTTCCAAAGTAACCAAAGCCAAGGATGAGAACTAGAAAAACATGAAGGAGTGTTCTTGAAAAGGATCCTTTCGAAAAGAAATATTGATAAAAAAGATAGAAAGCTAAAATCAGAAGCAACATTGAAACGAGTGAGTTCTTGGCAACTCCACTCCCATTTGAACCGATAAATCCTTTCCAGATACTCATTGCTCCATTAAACACATAGTTTTTATAGCTAGAGTAGAGATCGATTTTTTCAAGAATTCGTATCAGCAAAGAAAAGAAGCCCACCACTGCATTTAGAATGAAAAAGAAGAAGTTGACGAAAAGCTCATTAATCAGAACCCAAGCCCCGTTAAAGGAAGCGAACCCAGTCGGCTCCATGTAGGACTTGAGAGAGAAGATATCGACTCCCCTTAATTTGTCAAAAGCTTCTTGCATAGATTCACCTCCTAACTAGCGTATTTATTTTCAAGGCTTGATGATACTGTAGCTTTCATTGGTTTTAGAAGCATATCAATATCTTCAAAGATGTTGTGTACGGAAATCATATTGAGATTGCCATACACGTCATAGTACAGGCATTGACCAGAGATCATATTGTCAATCCATTCGAGATTGCTTTCAGTGACTTCGAGATTGACATGTTTTAGGATATCTTCTCTTTCTGACTTTTCATAAAAAGCAAAGATAGTCCCAAATCCCGTTGTATCATCGTCATTTTCTGCATCGTGTACAGATTGAGTAATCAATGCCAAGGTATTATTTTTGGAGCGTCCAATCCGACGCATATTTTTGATAACGGCTTTTCCTTCTGCGGACTTCATAAGAATCCAAGCTTCATCAAAGAACTCAATGGTATCTTCATTTTCATTTCGTTCTCCAAAGTGGGTACAGAAGGCACCAAGCGCAAACATGAGGGCAATAGAGTTGCGTTCATGATCTGAAATTTTTGTGGAATCGTCTTTTGGTAGTTTGAGGTTATTGACCTCAAGGATGGTCACTCGTGACTCGTAGTTAAGCCCTTGAGTGGTTCCATCTGAAAAGGCTAGTTCCAAGATAGAATTCGTCACAATTGAGGTCAGGTAACGGCCAACCGAAGCAATTTCAGAGGAAGTGGCGTCTCTAAGCACTTTTAATACGTGTTTAAAGCCGACTTTCTCACCAGCGACCCGTTTCTCCACAATCGCATTAATAGCTTCTGTGATCGCTGTTTTCTGGTCCATTGTGACATCATCTACGGCTTGTAGTAGAAACTCAAGCATGTTTTTTGCGACCTCTACAGCTTGTTCTTTATCTAGAACGACAATAGGATCTAAGACTCCGTGGTTTGATGGAAGCGAGCTATCCAGTGTCACAAAGTTAAAATTCTCAATCTGTCTCTTTCGTTCAGGATAGAGACGTGCGAATTCAGGTGAGTTGATCACTTCTTGGTAGTGATTTCTAAGTTCACGTTTAGGATCAATGTAAAGGGTTTTGACATTCTGTAAAGCCACACTTAAAAAGATGATCTGAGCAAGGAAGGATTTTCCTTGACCTGTTGCCCCCGTAATAATGATGTGTGGGTTCTTGGTGATCTTTCCAGCGATATCTTCTTTATTTCCGACTGTCGCATTGTAGAGAACAATGTTCTTTGAGGAATCAATGGCTTTTGCAATATTGTCCCAACGGCCTGTCCAGTTGTCTACTCGGCCGATATACCATCCGATACGGTTTCCAGAAGAGGTATTGGTGAAGGGCATGAGTTCTGAAAATCCACGAGCTGTGACCATATGTGTCCAGGTGCGAGTTTTCTTTTGGAGGTTTTCTCCATAAAGCAGAGCTTGAAAGAGATACGGACCGTCTTGAGAGGCTTCACTGATTTCAACTCCCATATCATCAAAGTAATTCAAAACCACTTGCCGTCTTTGTCGTAGTTGGTTCACACTAGAAGCAGAAACAATCAGATAGGCTCCGTATTCGATGATATCTTCCTTGTTTCCGACTTTTTTCATCAAGTCTTTCAGGGAGATAGAGCCCAAAATGATCTCATCTTGTTGGACTGTATCTGTATTTTCAGCTTCTTCCATGATATTGCGATAACGTGTATTCGACCGTCCCATTCGACCTTTGATCTTACCGGTATCAATGAATTCTGCCTTGATTCGTAGTTCAACGGGGAAGTTCAAACGTTGGATAAATTCGCCAAGATGAAAACCGTTAAATTGAACAGGAAATTTACCTACAGGAAGAATAGTCACAAAAGATGAACCATAGGGGCTTTCTAGCTTGAGAAAGCCACCTTTTAAAACTTTAATCAAGGTATCCGTGATATTGAATTGAGCACGATTGGCGAGCACCTCCTTTTTGTAGTGAGGAATATAGCGTAGGTATTGCATCCGTTGGTAATAAAAGAGTTCTTCATTGGATAAACGCTTTGCCCGAAGAACTGAGAAGGCTTGAAAAATGGTGAATTCATCACTTTTATAGTCTTCATACCATGTGGGACTTAATTCATATTCATAGCCAAGGCCTTTTGCGATTTTTTCAGTGAGCTCATTAAAGCTCTCATAGGCCAAGTCTTTGACGGTAGCTCCATGATTTTGTTTGCGTAAGGACACTCCCACGACCCAGTCAAACTGATAAGGGATCTCCATTTCGTCTGTTAGACGATCCACTGTGTAAAGAAGAAGTTCTTCTCCTAGTTCACGACTGTCATCTGCTAGAGCGTCTGAGAAGTCCCGCATTTTCTCTTCTAAGAGATAGTCTTTAGGGATCAGAGATATTTCAAAGAACTTGTTTTTTTGGAGCTTCTTCATCATTTGAGCAACTGTGATTTTGTGTTTGCCCTTTTTTTCTTCATCTGTAATCGTGATTGGAGTATTTGGAATACGATAATAAGCAACGACTGTTCGATCTTTTTTGAGGGCAAGGTTTTCATGTGTTTCCCTAATAGGATAGGTTAAAGTAATACTCATAGGTCCTCCTTTTCTATAGATTTGTTTTTTCAAAGACAATTTCTTCTACAGGCTCTATTCGGTCTTCATGGTAGATGGCTTTTTTATTGATTTTAAAGTCCCAGAAGTAAATCAGGTAATCTCCAATAAAGACGTGCATCTTTTTACCGTGAGGCTCGTATTCAGTATAGAATTTAGCTAATTTATAAGGGAGATACCAATAGAGCAAGAGAGAAATTGAGTGAGTGATTTTTGCGAGTGGCACAAAGATAAACCCGCCAAAGAGTAACATGGCCACAAAAACGATGATAAAAACAATGAAAAAGGACAACTGCATAGGTGTTGCAAAGTACCATAGTCGAGTGCCCTTTTTTGTCTTAATTTCTTGGATCCAATAAGGAGCATTTAGGCCCTTACTGTAATCATAAAGTCTTTCTTCATTCATACTTAAAGTCCTGATTCAATACCGAAGAGTCGTAGGAACCAGCCGACTGCTTTTAGGATATCTTGTCCTTTCGCAATTGAAACAATAACGGCATAGAAACCAACGACAGAGAAGAGTTGAAGCCAAGAACTGTTCCGCCAAGCCTTGATTGCCAAGAGCACGGCAATAGCTGTTAGGATCCAAATTCCATCACCCTGAAGGAAGGTTCGTAGATTGTTTGTATTCATAGAGTTCTCCTATTCTTTATCATTTGCATAATTCAGTGGAATGGTGTGTTCTAGTTTTGAGACATAGTAGGTCTTTTCTTTTTCTGATAGAGTAAAGGTGAAGTTTTCCGAGTGAGTGGTACCTCCAACTTCAAAGGTGGCTTGGACATAAGCGATTAAATCATCACCGTCCTGTTTGAGATAAGTGTAGTCGATCGTTTTGAAAGTGCTATTTGCGATGATATCCACATCCTTAGCAATCAGATTAAGATTATCTTGGCTTGTGGTGTAGTTGGTAAAGAAGACCTTGAGGAATTTGTCTACTTTCTTTCGCTCACTGTCTGAAAAATGATCATTGGCAGTGAGTTGGAGCTTATCATCTTCGCTAAAGTGTCCAGCTTGTGAGGATTCAATGGCAGAAAACCAAGGAAGGCCAGAAACGTAATATTTCCCATCTTTTTCATCAAAAGGAATATTGAAACCTGTCACGATTTCTTTTTCTTCTGTGTTGTTATCCCGATGGATGCTTTCCTTGTATTTAACCTTATAGATCGCAACTTTCCCTTCTACAGTCACTAACTGAGAATAGAGAAGTGTGCTAGGATTTCGAACTTGCCCTTGAGATTTTACATCAGGGATGAAGTTGTAAAATTTATTTAAGTAGTCCACTTGCGCTTTTTGTTTTTCACCTTCATTAGAAAGTGTGAAATAAGCATAGACATAGTCATTCAAGTAATACTGGAGTTTATAGTCATATTTTCTACTCGACTCCATAGGCTGTGTCTGTTGCTTTTGAGTGGATTCTACTTGGGCTTGTAGTGTACCTACCTTATTTGAGAGTGTGATAGCACGGATAGATCCCAAGAAACCAACAAAAAGGAGGAAAGAAATTCCTCCTATGACTGCAATATTGACGGTCTTTTTATTGGTGACTTTTATCTTTGGTGGGCCTCCTTTTTTCTCCACCTTTTTAAAGTGTGAGAGATATTCTTTTACTTGAAGCAAGTAGCGTTTAGCTTTATCCATAGATCCTCCTTTAGAGACTAGCAAGCTCAATGAGCTTTGATCCTTTTGCATAAAGGCGCTTATTGGCTTTTTCGATCTCGCCGTTAATGTAATAGTAGCCTCGTAGCTCAGTTTGGAGTTGTTCGATCAGGTCAGGTTTTAGGTCTTTGGCTTCTTCTTTTTTAAGGAGACTATTTAATTCTCCAGCCTTGGTCCAAGCCTCTCTGTGATCTTTCTTTTTCAGTAATTCTCCCAGTTCATTTGTGACTTGAGAGACTTTCTTTTCAAAAATAGTTTTAGTAGCCATTTCAATTTCCTTTCTAAATTTTTCTTGATTGTCTTTGATGGTCTTTTGGATATAAGTAATGAGTGACGGGCGCATTTTTTTATTTACGCTCAATACTTGACCATCTAATGTGAAACAGGCATGTTCATAGGTATAAAATCCTCTACTATCTGGAAGTTCTTCTGTACATCTGCCAGCGCATTCATAGTAGAAGTCCTTACCTTTTCTTAAAATGATATACATATACCAAAATTCATGTTCTGGAAGAAGCAGAAAATCTGCTTGATAAATCTTCTTTAGCATCTCAAGAAGCCTCAAGTAGATCATCGTAACCTAGAGCTTGGTAAATGAAATCTGAATCGAACCAGAGCCAGTCATTGATTTGTACTTCTGTTGGCGTATCACCAGAGAAGATATCCTCACAAATGACGGTTAGGGTATCTACTCCACCGCGTTCACGGACGGTGTTTAAGGTCGTTAGTCCACCAGACCAGGCTCTAAAGTTATCTAGTGAATTGATTTGAACTTTGTATTCCATATTGCTTTTCCTTTCTAGTGTTCATAGTGTTTGTTGGTTTTGAGAAGTCTTAACATGGCTTTTCCTCTATCAGTGATCTCTCCGCTGTTCTGAATCATCTTCATGTATTCTGTTTGCAAGATTTTATCTGCTTCAGTAACTAGTGCAAGGGAGTTAGCAACTTGATAGGTCAGCCAGCGAATCGTTCGCTCAATACTGTAAGGCTGTGGGTTGGTTGAAAGTTTTAAGGGTTCGACTCCTCCAAAGAGTTTTTGCCATTTTTCATCAGGTTTATAAGCTCCAAAACGTGTGAGGCCATCATAGACTTGGATTTCTTTATTGACGATACCTCTTGCGATTTCTCCGAGATCTACACCATTAATGTATTCCTCCACGACACCTTGAGCTTTCTGATCTGAGAAACGCAATTCATAACGATTCCAGATACCAAAAATCTCCAGGGATTCGTCCAAGGAGATGTTTTCCATTCGAGCTATTTCATAGCGCTTTTCATAAAAGTTGAAGTAGAGTTGACTTTGACGACTTCCAAAGTAAATGGATAAGCCGTGATTGGCCTCCATATCTTCATTATCTGTGAAAGATCCACCACCCGTAATATTCCATTTCTTGATCGTGTCTAGGACAATCTCTTTGGAATAGAGTTTATCAATCAGTTTGGAAATCTGAATTTGTTCGTCCTCGTGACCGTAGCCCTTGTAGAGTTCATCCAGAGCAATATCTAAACGCTTCACCCGAACATCTTCATAGGAATAAAGAATATTTTGAAGAAAGATCTGCCAAGTGATTCCCTTGTCTTCTAGAAGTAGTTCCAATTCACGGCATCCTTGCCCAGATAGTTGAAGACAAGTTTGGTAGTCATTGGTCACAGACTTATCAAAGAAATCAAAAATCCAGATATTTCCACGTTGCCATAAGTGGGTATAATTCATGAGACGGGTTTCTTGGTCTGTAAATTCGCTTAGGTGACAGTGAAGAAAATTTTCACAGAAAGCATCTAGATCCTTTAATCTAGGAAAGGTCAATCGTAGATAGTCGATCTGAGCCCGAAGACTGTTTTTATCGCAATCTTGATAGTAACCAAGTTTTTCTTTCAGTTCTATAAACTTATCAATCATCAGTCCTCTTTCGCCTGTTTCATAAGAACGATAGGTTCTTGTAGGTAGATCAACAGCTTGTGCAAATGCTTTTTGACTAAGTCCTGTTTGTTTTCTGAAATTCTTAATATGAAAAGGACTAATTTTGTCCATTCATCGCAACACCTCTTTCTAACAAAGTGACACACTTTTTTGACGAAAGTGACACACTTTATAAAAATTGGAAACCCAACTCCCATAAGGAATGAGGAGGGGTGGACTTGGCGTTTTTGCCAAATGTAACCCCCCTATTAGAAAACGGGGGTTCGTTGTCATCATGAGCCAGGAACGGCGGGCTTCGGTCTTCGCCTGACCTGCGGTCAGGCTTGCCCTTGCCCTTGTCCTAGCTCATGATGACTGACAATCGCTTCAATAGCTTTTGGATAAGACTTGCGTCCATCTTCTTCAAATCGGGTGATGGTTTCAAGGAGTAACTTTTCTTGGAAAGGTTCAATGAGAATAGCAGAGTCAGTCCGTTCAAATGAAATTCCATGTTCTTCCAAGTAAGGGATGATTTTTCGAAGAGTTTGCATCTTTAGATCGTGCTCCTCCGCAAATTCCTTGAGTGGTCGCTTGTTTGGTTTGTTTTCTATACCCTTCTTTTCCTCTATAGGGTCAATTGTTTCAACAGGTGGTTTGTATTCTTTAAATACTGAGAACTCTTCTCCTTCAAATTCCATAATCGGGATTTTAGCGTATTCATCATAGAAGGAAAATCCTTGATCAAGTGGAATATAAGGTGAATAAAACTCACCAGCTAGATTCCCGCTTGAAGCAATATAACCACGACCGACTACTTTCACTCCATTAATTTCGTCCAGTTTTTTAAACTCTTTGGTTTTATTGGCATCCCCAAACATCATGTCATAGCCTGTTGATTCCAAATGACCTACAGAAAGACGCATCATGAAGTTGTCCCGAAGAGCAGTCTTGATATATTCCCCATCGGGCCGTTGCATGGCAAAGATCACATATACTCCAGCTTGACGACCCTCTAGAACGATTTGAGTTAGGTATTCCATGAGCTCCGACTGTTGGCTATAGTCACGGTCAATCTTGGCCATGAGAGCAGCCCATTCATCAACTAGAATAAACTTAGGTTTTAGATTGTAATGGGTGTAATAAGTACCTGGTCTATAGTCTGGAAAAGACGTTAAGACCTCGTAGCGCTTCTTCATAAACTCTACATTTTCTCTAAAACAATTGATTATATCCTCTTTACTAGAATAGACTCGACCGTGAAAGACTGGAAGTTTCTTTAAAGAAGCTAGGTCTGAGTTTTTAGGATCACAAATATCTATATAGCCAACTTTTAATAGGGCATAGATAATGGACATGAGAGTAACGGTTTTTCCTCCGCCAGTACCTCCACCAACTAGTAAGTGGGAATCTTTGACATAGTCCCAGTAGACATCTTTCATAAGACGGATCTTTGAGCCTTTCACTTCAACTTGATCAATTGAAATACGACTATCAATCCGATTGATAGCAATTTTGTATTTAACAAAACAATTATCAAAACTCTTGTCACGAAAATCTCCGTTAAACATGACTTCAAGAGTAGAACCAAGGTTGAGGAAGCGATCTTGAAATTTATTGCCTTCTAGAATGAAACTCACTTCAATCTTGTAGCGAGACTGTTTGATATATACTTGAGGCAAGGTGATTTTTTCAACGATCTTGTTCTCACGCTTGACCTTTTTAACCAAATAGAGGTTATTTTCTAATAAGAAGCGAGAAAGAATTCGAAGGCTGTTTAGCTTTTGAAAAAAGAGCATCTTTCTGTAGCAAACCCGATTGATAAACCAAGAGAAGATTAAAGAAAAGAGAAGCCCAGCTCCTAGAAAATATCCTTGAGGTAAGGGATGGACTTTTAATTTTTCTAGATGTAAGTAGCTGTAGTAATTAATAGCCAACAAAAAAGGAAACCACCAGAAAAACCATGTGATTCCCTTTAGTTTACGATGAAAAACTCGAACTCTTTTTCCTCGATAGGTAAAGAGTTTCATCCTGCATCACCTCCTAGTTTTCCTTCTTATTTTCTACCGGTTTGTTTTCTTTGGTTGGTGCACCTCCAGCTTTTTTCTTGATTTTAGAAGCAAAGAGCTTATAGATATCATTACGATTGACGTGGGTATGCGTGATAACAATATCTTCTAGTTCAACCTCTTCACGGTATTTAATTCCTAAGTCTTCAATTTCAGACTCAGACATATCTGCGATAGTGAAAAAGAGTGTTTCGTGCTGGACAGAAGAATGAATCCCTACTACAATCCCACGGATTTCTCCAGTATTGACCTGAACAAATGATCCATCAGGATTTCGTTGCGAGCGATCCACTTCAAAGATGATATCAGGACCTTCAATGCCTCGGAAAGTCAGTTTTCCAAGGACAGCTGGGACATCTAGCCCGTCTGTAATGACACGATAAGTCTTGTCAGCAATTTGTAGTTTTTCTCCGTAGTTTAATCCAATTTTAGCCATGTGATTTTCTCCTTTTATTTCTTATTTTTTAATTACTAATTTTTCCGCAAAGACATTGAGATAAGGTGCAACAGTATTGCCGTTTAAAGCAGTATCAGGGAAGAAGATTGGGTTGACAGTTTCTACTAGAGCATCTTCTGGGAAGACCGTTGTAGAGGCTGGCGTAATAACATGAAAGGCACCGTGCTCTGCGCTATTTAGAATGTGACGTTGGTATTTACCTTCTTTTCCAAAAATAAATTTAGGAGCATTTCCCAAACGTTCGTAGTAAGCAGGGCCGATAAATTCTGGTTTCATTTTAAGTGTTTCTGAGATCATAAGATTTTCCTTTCTGAGTGTAAAATAAAAAGAGTTAAGCTAGTTGCTTTACTCTTGAGTAATAGTGGGTAAATAGTTTTCGTTTAAACATGCGACTATAGAATTGAATATCCCCATGAGCATAGCCATTTCTACGAGCATCTTGAGCCAGATGATCTAGATCTATTTGAGCTTGAGCATAGAGTTTAGCCTGTAGTTTATCAGATTCACTAAACATACCATAGGTAAATTCATAGTTATCGTAGAGTCGTTTACATTGTAGTGCGAAAAAAGTTTGTCATATTTTTCTCCTTTATTGTAATAAGTAAAAAAGCTACTAAGTGAAAAAAGGAAAGAACTTAGTAGCTTGAGAGTAGGTCTATCTAATTAGATAGACAGCAGTAAAGAAAAGTTATTTGGTTGGAAAGATCCCTCTTTCCACGGTGGCAACGTTTAGCAAGGTGCTTTGCGTTAATTACCATCGCTTTCCCAGCCAATCTCTTTAGGTAGTCTTGATCATACCCAAGGGATTCTCTTACGCCCTTTGGCGAAGCCAGTTCACTTTACTATTCGGAAAAGTGCGAAAGTCCGAAATGCGTGGAAGCCCACAAAAATGTTTTATATCTTCACTTCAACCATAAAACGGACTTGACTTTTCTTATCAAAACATTTACAATAAAGGTACGAAGTTTATGTGTTGTTCTGATGATCAGTCCTCTGGTTGTCAGACGCACTTTTTATTTAATTGTCAATGATCTCAATTGGTAGGGATTATTATTTTGATTTTTAATATCGCCACCAGCTATATTTATATTTTATCGCTGTTGGCGATAAAAGTCAAGGAGTTTTTGAAATTTTTTAAAAAAATTTGAAGAGGAATAGCTATGGCGTTTGCAGAACGTTTAAAAGAATTACGAAAACAAGCTCACCTAACTCAGGTTGAACTTGCAAAACGATTAGGGATAGGACAATCTTCCTATGCAGACTGGGAGAGAGGCAAGAAAAAACCAACCCAAGAAAATCTTGTTAAGATAGCACAAGTTTTAAACGTATCAATTGATTATTTAGTTGGAAATTCAGAAGAAAAATCAGATGAATTAGATAATATTGAATTGCTTTTCCGTATGAATTCAAAGGGTTTAACTGAGAAAGAAAAAGAAATCTTCAAAAAAGAACTGATTGAATTTATGGAAAAGAGAAAAAAAGCATTTGAAAAAAACAAGTAAACTTTAAATTAGACTTTTTTGTTAGATAATTACAGTGATTAAAGGGAGTGTTTTATAAATGGATGCTAAAAAAGAATTTTTGAAAATAATGTCTGAACAAAAAGAAATAGCCTTAGCGACATCTGTAAACGATATTCCAAATGTAAGAATAGTCAATTTTATTTTTGATTCAACCAATAATATACTCTACTTCTCATCTTTCAAAGGTAATGATAAGATTAAGGAAATGGAATCAAACTCTCATATTGCATTTACTACAATTCCACACTCTGGGAATGAACACGTAAAAGCTAAGGGCTTAGTTCAAAAAAGTACCAGAACTATTTTTGAAGTGGCGGACCAGTTTATTGCTAAAGTACCAGGTTACAAAAATACTATTGAATTTGCAGGGGAATCTTTAGTTTTATTTGAAATACGATTTGATACTGCGATCGTTACCAAAGATCTAGAAACAATACAAACTATAGAACTTTAAATTAAAGTTCCAAAAATGGAGATTAAAGTATGGAAAGTTTTGAAATTGAAATACCAAAAATGGAGCATTTTGAAGTTGATGTCAGAAAAAAGGAATTATACAACTATGATTTCCAATCATATTCATTAACTCCACTGCAAAAAGAAGCCTCTTTAGTAGTTGCTAATAAGATTAGAAATAATTTATTTACTCATATTCCTGAAGCTAAATTATTAAAAAAACTTGTTGAAAAGAGTGATAATGATAATGTAGAATACGTTGCAAAATTATCTGAAGTTGCAAAAGAAAAATTAAAATCGGGAGAATGGAGTTATGGTATACGAAAAAAGACAGGCGAGACCTATGCAGTATTAAAAGATACTGAAACAGGAAAAATTAAAAGTAGTGTAACTCTAGAGAAAAGGGCTGTCAAAGATTTAGGGAATCTTCCTGAACTTTCCGCTATACAAGGGCAATTAGCATCTATCTCAGAACAAATTGAAAGCTTAAATGAACTAGTTATTCGGGTAGAACAAGGACAGTATAATGATAGATTTTCAGGATTTTTCAGTGCGCGTCAACTAATTGTAGAGGCTTTAGCAACCAGAAATGAGCAATTAAAAAAAGATTTACTTCTTTCAGCAATTAAAGAAAATAATAATACTATTGCAAAGCTAATGATGTCAATTTACACAGATAGTTTAGCCTTTACCAATCTTAAAACCAAACAAACAGATGCAAATAGAATAAACATTCTGCTTCAACAATCAATTAGTTACCTATCATCTGCAATGCAACTAAATGTTGTTGCTTATACAGTATTAGAAGAACATGAGTCTGTTATAGCTGTGTTAAGCAATTACAAATCTTTTACCGAACAAACTTTACTTGAACCGAAATATGATGGAAAGAGTTTAGCTTGGAGAATTGATAATTTCACAAAAGGAAATAGCAACGCTTTTATAAATTTGACACAGAGTATTTCAGAAAATATCGAAGTATTGGTCAATCATTCAGAAACATTATTAATAGAGGAAGATACAAATGAAAAAAGAGAAAGTTAAAACATGTAAATACTTCAAATGTGATAAAGAAGTATACTCTCCAAAAGCAAAATTCTGTGGAGAGCATGAAAGATTTTATAGAGAGCACAGAAAAATAATCGGAAGTGTGTTACTAACTATTGGAGGAATTGCGATTTCAGCTTTATCAGGAAGTAAAAATAATAAAAGTAATTAGAACAAGTATACATATTTTAAGGAATATAGTGGACATTCGTCCACTTTTTTTATACAATAAACTCAACCAAAATGGTTTAGTTTTGTAATTTATACTTAAGGGAGGTATCATTCTTTGGATGAATTGTATACAAGAATAAGTAAGTCTACAAAACATGTGTTATACCAGTACATGAAGGATAACGATATTTCATTACTAAATTACAATTTCAATTACTTCTTTCAACATTGTATTCAGGAATATCAGATTCAGGTAATTAGCCACCATTTTTCAAATCATAAGATTGAAGGATTGACGGTTATTGATGAATTAGGTATTAGTTTTTCTTATGAGAAGTATAATCCCATTGTTAAGCAAAATTTTACTATGTGTCATGAGCTTGGACATTTTATATTAGAGCATGAAGGTAATTATTTTGCAGAATCTATTGATAATCAAGAAAGCTTGTTAGAGCGAGAAGCGAATATTTTCTCCGCTGTAGTATTAATGCCTGACATTGTTTTATTGTCAAAGATTTATTATAGTTGCGACACCTTTCAACATATTCAAAATAGTCTGGATGTTTCAAAACAGGCATTGTTCTTTCGACTTTTAGATCTTCTTAGAGAATATTATCCTGGACAAGAAAGTACCATTAAGCAGGCTATTGATGCTTATATTGATGGACAAAATGCCACATTACTCCTTTTGTTTCATAATATTCGAGATCAGATTATTAAAGAATTTAACGACTACCAAACTTCTCTAATCAAGAAGATTGAACAGTCTGTGGACAAAATAGGCTTCGTTACTAGCCAAGAGTTGCCTGAACTTTTAAATCAGGATAATTGGAAGACAATTAAGAATTGCTATGACAATCTAAAAGTTTGGCTCATTTATGATAAAGGAAAATCTATAGCTTATGTTTGGGATAAGAATAAGCTAACAGAAAAAGAGGCAAAACAAAAAGCTGAATTGAAGTTACTATTAATGTGAGGAAAACGATGTATCAACCAGAAAAACTAAAAGCTAGTAGAAAAGAGTTAAGAATGACTCAAAAAGATATTGCAGATCGATTAGGTATTAGTTATCAAGCTTATTCCGCATGGGAACGTGGAGTAAAAAAACCCTCTAAAGAAAAAGTGCGACAACTGGAGGAGATTCTAAATGTCTCAAAAGGTTATTTTACAGAGGTCGAAATTGTCCGGCTATATCATGCTTTATCGGATGAAGGTAAGAATAATGCACTTAGCTATATTAAAAGCCTAGTTAAAAAAGAAAAATGTAAGAACGTTGTTTCAATATCAGAAAAACTATACGAATACCATGTTTACGAAAAAATGTCTGCTGGTATCGGTTCATCGGTTTATAATGATCAGAACTATGATACTGTTTATTTTGATGAAGAACTAGCTCATGATTTTGCTTCATGGGTATCAGGAGACTCGATGGAGCCCAAATATCAGAATGGCTCTGTAGCTCTAATTCGTCAAACAGGGTTTGATTATGATGGAGCAGTTTATGCTGTAGTCTGTAATAGTCAGACCTATATTAAACGAGTTTTTCGTGAAGAGAAGGGCCTACGGTTAGTTTCTATCAATCCAAAGTATAGAGATATTTTTCTTTCATATGATGAAGATCCGCGAATTGTGGGTATTGTCGTTGGAAACTTTATGCCAATAGAGGAATAGTATTCGGCAGCCATTGGCTATTTCAAAGAGTTTTTTTGCGTATTCAAATCACATATTTTACTCTATAGACTACATAATAATATCTACAGCTTTTAATTTAGGATATAATTGAAGACAAATTTTGCTGAGCTTTGTTGTACTTTTTAATCTTGTAAATCATACATATTTCAGTTCGAGAAAAAATTAATCTTCTATTTAGGCTATTTTTTAGAGAATGAAACTATTTGGTATAGGAAACCAGTTTACTTTCAAACAATAAAATGTTTGATGAGATATATGTGAACTATGTGAATAATCGTTAGATATGCTATAATATAATCATAAAAATCTAATAAATCTGAAGGAATAAGGGAAAATGAAACAAGAACTGGAACAACTTCTGGCACAAAATGACGCCTTTATGGTGGAAGGTATTCTCAATAAGAATAAATTAGCAGAACTGGCAAGACAGTACAATCCTGATCTTCTCAATCTTTTGATGAGTGATGAAAAAATCTCTAATCATTTCTTTTCAAGGATTGATAATGACATTCTTGTATTCAAGCAAAGTGACTTTTTGCAATTTTTGAATAATAAGGAATTTCTCCCTGACAGTTTTACAGCTTATAAGACTAAAATTGGCTTGGCGACAGGTGATAAATACTTATCTGAAAATCAAGACGTTGTTCTCAACTTCCCATATAAAGATTGTGTCCTTGAAGGAGGACAGACAAAAGATGATGCTAAGCGCCAAGAAATTTTCTTCAATGAGACGCTAGCACCGACTGAGATCAATCGTCTTCTAGACGATAAGGTGTTGATAAACTTCAAACGTTACGATAAAGACGGCGAGCATGAGGTGGATGAGCTTTATGATACAGATAATCTAATCATCAAGGGAAATAATCTCATTGCCCTTCATAGTCTCAAGAAACGTTTTGCTGGGAAGGTCAAACTTATCTATATAGACCCCCCTTATAATACAGGTAGTGACTCTTTTGGATATAATGATAGTTTTAACAGAAGCACGTGGCTAACTTTCATGAAAAATCGTCTATCTGTTGCCAAGGATTTACTAGAAAATGATGGAATACTGATTGTCCAAATTAGTTTCCATGAATTTCCATATCTTCGAGTAATGATGGATGAACTCTTTGCTGAAGAAAATCATAAAATGGATGTCAATGTTCTCGTACGACATCCACAAAGAAGCTTAACAAGTGACAAAGAATTTAATGACGTTTTGGAATATGCATTGATATATAGTAAATCTAAAAATTTCAAGTTACCAAAACAAAAAGTACTTAAAACAATTGACGAATATCAATATGACTTTGATTTTCCTGAAATTCCCCATGATAGTTTTCAAGTTGGAGAAAAAACTATAAATGTTTACTTACCCGATGACGTAACAATTGTTAGAGGTCAAGGTCATATTGACGGTTTAAAATCAATGTCAATTCGAGGTAGTATTCGAGAAAAAAATTCTAGTGGGCGATTCTATGTTGCTCATCTCGAAAAATTAATTGATAAATATCCTGAAGGAACCATTTTTACTGTCCCAGACATGGGGGATGATGGACGAGATTTTAGAATTTTCGAACTTCCAAAAAATGGGAACAAAAACGGCTTTTACTATCCTGGTAAACCGCTTGGAAGCGACTATACATTGAAGCCTTATCCGAACTTTGTGGATTTTGTTCAGCAATATAACTCCGTGAACTCTGAAGGTGATGTATCTTTTAGAAATGGGAAAAAGCCTGAAGAATATATTAAATACTATATTGAAATGTTTACGGAGGATGGGGATATTGTACTTGACTACCATCTTGGTTCAGGTACAACGGCTTCAGTTGCCCACAAAATGCACCGTCAGTATATCGGTATTGAGCAGATGGACTATATTGAGACAGTTTCTGTTGAGCGCTTGAAAAATGTGATTACTGGGGAACAAGGCGGGATTTCTAAAGATGTTAATTGGTCAGGTGGTGGTAGCTTTGTCTATGCCGAATTAAAAAATGATGCCCAAGATTTTAAAAATATCATTGTCGAAGCGACAACAACTGGTGATCTTTTGGAACTACTTGAACTTGCTAAAAGTTCTTCTTTCCTTTCATATCGTATCGACCCTAAAAAACTGAAAGTTGAAGAATTTAAAACACTAAGTTTGGCTGAACAGAAGGAATTGTTGTTACAAGTTATTGATAATAACAACCTCTATGTTAATTTCTCGGATATTGATGACACTGACTATGCAATATCTGATACAGATAAGAAATTAAACCGTCAATTTTACAGAGAGGGGTAAAGCTTATGGCATTTTTGTATGAGAACTATGATAGTGCCAGTGAAAATGGCTTTGCTGATTTTAAAAGTCTAGTTCCTGACTACATTAGGGCAAATCTCAAGTATGAATTGAGACCATACCAAGAAGAGGCTGTTGGGCGGTATCTTTATTACTACCAAGATGCTAGTCGTAAAATCTTGCCAGAACATATTCTCTATAATATGGCAACTGGTTCAGGGAAGACATTATTGATGGCAGCGATTATTCTTGAGAAATTTAAGCATGGTGAGCGTAACTTCATATTTTTCGTCAATAATGATAATATCCTGACGAAAACAAGGGCAAATTTCCTTGAGAATGAGACAGGAAAATACTTATTTGCAGATAAAATCGTTATTGATAATCAAATTGTTACTATTCGTGAAGTGGGGGATTTTTCTGATAGCCGACCAGATTGTATCAATATTGTCTTTACCACGATTCAAAAACTCCATACTGACTTGAATACGCCACAGGAAAATAGATTGAACTACGCGCAGTTTGAAGATATTTCAGTAGTCCTTCTTGCTGACGAAGCCCATCATTTGAATGCAGGACTAAGTAAAGCAGAAAAAGATGATAATAACAGCTGGACGTTAACAATAGAGAATATTCAGAAGAGCGCTAAACAATCTAGTTTGTTTGAGTTTACAGCAACTATTGATATTTCGAATCCAGACCTGGCCAAACGTTATGAAAAACATTTGCTTTATAAATATGACTTGAAAGAGTTTCGTTTGGATAAATACTCAAAAGATGTTCTCTTCCATTTAGTGGATAGTGATATCCGAGTAAGAATGTTGCAAGCAATTATTATTAGTCAATACAGGAAGAAAATTGCTCTTCAAAATGGGATTTTCCTAAAGCCTTTAGTAATGTTTAAGTCGCAAAAAATTACTGAAAGCAAGGGGAATATGGATGATTTTTTGAATCTACTTGAGTCTTTGGATGAAGAGTCGATTGCAACGCAACGTAGACAGGTACAAGATGGTATTTTGAAAAAAGCCTTTGACTATTTTGAGTCTCATTCATTTAGTGATCAAAATCTTATTGATGAATTACGAGATGATTTTCGACTGGAACGCTTGCTACTTATCGATGGTAAGAATAAGACAAGAAATAGATTGACTGACCTAAATACATTGGAATTACCAACGAATGAGATTCGTGCGATTTTTGCAGTTGATATGCTTAATGAAGGATGGGATGTCCTGAATCTCTTTGATATTGTAAGACTTTACGATACCCGTGATGGTAAGATAACAAAAAATGGTTTTGTTGCTGGAAGGACGACTAATGCAGAGAAGCAACTTATTGGTCGTGGTGCAAGGTATTATCCATTTGTGGTCAATGGAAATCAAGAAGAGAAATATATACGGAAGTTTGATGATAATGAGTTGAATGAATTGCGTGTCATTGAGCAGTTACATTATCACTCAGCTAATAACACACGTTATATTTCTGAATTGAAGCAAGTTTTAAAAGAATCAGGGATTTATGATGATGAGTCTCTAATTGAACGCACATTAAAACTCAAGTCAAGCTTCATGGAGACTAGAACTTATCAGAATGGTGTTGTCTGGGTTAATGATAAAATCCCTTACACAGTTTGGTTAAAGGATAATTATTATGTCTCTTTCAGTGATAAAATCATCCCAAATGAGTTTGAGCTGGAGTTGCCTACATTGCAAAGTCGGGACATAGGGGCATTTTCAGAAGATGATGTGGACAGAAGTACAGATTTAGATTCTATTTCTTTTAAATTAGGAAAGCTAATCGATCGCAACATTATTCGCTATGCAATTAATCGTAATTCGAACTACAGGTTTAATAAATTACAAAAGGTGTTCTTTGGCTTGACTTCGGTTTCGGGTTTTATTGCAGAACTTGAAAAGATAGATTTAATCGTTAAAGGAGACAAAATAAGTATCAGAAATCTGAACCAGGAAAACAAAGTCTTTATTATGGATAAACTTCTGAAGCATATGGAAAAAGATTTAGTCGAAACTGAAGAACGGTTTGTTGGGACAGAAAAATTCACTCCCAAACCAATAAAGGACCTTTTTGAGTCAACGATTTTACGAAAATATAAAGTTGACAAATTGAGTGAAGCAGAATTTGGTCTTTCGCAAAAAGATAGTAGAGAAACTAGCATTTATGAAGATTTAGATAGCTTAGACTGGTATGCCTATGATGATAACTTTGGAACAAGCGAAGAAAAATACCTGGTCCGAACATTAAAGCATCTTATGGAAGAGCTTGAAGAAAAATGGTCTGATATCTACTTACTGAGAAATGAGAAGGCAGTTAAAATTTATAGTTTCCAAAATGGTGCAGCCTTTGAACCCGATTTTCTCTTGTTTGCCAAAGATAAACAGACAGGAAATGTTGCCTGGCAAATTTTTATTGAGCCAAAAGGAGAACACTTGCTTAAGGTTGACAAGTGGAAAGAAGAATTCCTATTGGATATTACTAATAGGGACGATTCAAAAACACTAATTGACAATGAACAATACAGAGTAATTGGCTTACCATTTTTCAATGAGAAGATAACAAAAGAAAATATAAAAAATATTTTGAGAGGACTATGATTCGTGTTTTTGGAAAAAATTGATATTAATAAAAAACTTGATGCAAAAAATCATTTAATATTACATGCATACCACGCCTTTATAAATTCCAAACCTAGAAAAGAACTGTACGAAAATTTATTTAACTTTGAGATTACAGAAAGAATATTTTTTTATGAAAGTTTAATTTCTTCTTTTAATTCGATGTTAGGTACTTATAAGGAGGTAAATTTTCAAAAGTATATTTCTGAGATCCAAGAAAGAGATGTAGTAAATTATGAAAATATTTTTTATCTAAATATA
>OAWM01000322.1_pt1 | contig 40259 bp, 52 predicted proteins | sample 1495501 | NCBI WGS metagenome assembly OAWM01 (sample SAMEA2580210, study PRJEB22360) | human gut metagenome | biome: human gut; feature: human-associated habitat; material: faeces | place: Denmark | collected 2008/2010 | reverse complement strand
GGTTTATTTTGGTGGACCACCAGGGGTTCGAACCCTGGACACCCTGATTAAGAGTTAATTTCTACACCACCTACAAATACAGTAAGTACAGTATTTCACTGCATTTTATATTTTCACATCTAGCTATATTTCTGTATATTTTTTAATAAAATGATGTCAAAATGATGTCAAATAAAAAAAGCCCCAGGTACTATTTACCTGGGGCTTGCCTTACGTCCACCCTCGCAAGGCTAGGGAGATATTTGGATCACCTCTCTACCGATGAATCACTACTCCGATTACTGCTCCCGCTCCCACCATCTGAGATAGGTTGCGTTGCATCCGTAAGCGTTTGATTGTTCTCTTGTCGTTGTCGATTTGCCCTTTCAATTCTGTCAAAGAGTACTTCATTTCGTTTAAGGTAATCTCTTGCTTCATTGATAGCATTTTGGCTTTCGTCAATTCGGTTTCCAATGTCGATATTGTATTGTGTGCTTCGTTCAATTCTTCCCTTTGCTTCATGACTAAGGACTGCACCTCGGTCAATGGAGCGCTGGATGTCTCGATTAAGCTCAACACTCTCGCGTTGTTGCTTTTCAATTCGTTCCACTGTGTTAAGGGAATCGTGATTGTTGCTTCCTGCTGGTTCGTGGAAGATGTACCAGCAGCAAAAGACGGAGAGGAGCACAATACCACCGATAACAGCATGGCGGTAACTAAGGCGATTAAGTAAAACTTTGATTTTGTCATACATTATACCCCTCCTGCGTAGTCAGTAATCCCCCTAGCGATGGCACGAACGATAGTATCTAAATCATTAGACAGCATAGCGTGATCTTCTTCATTATCGATAAAGGCCATTTCAACTAATACTGCAGTTGCATCTGTACCGTTTAGTACCCAAAGGTCGTCGCGTTTTTTTGTGCCACGGTCTACTGTGTTAATGCTGCGGATGATTTGGCTTTGGATGTCACCTGCTAATCGTTGCCCGTTAAAAGACTTATACAAAGTTTCTGTACCTCGAGCTTCCGTATTAAAAGCATTACAATGAAGCGATACAAAGATATCCGCGCCCCAAGAATTAGATTCAGAGCATACAAGCCCTAAATCATCATCTTGAAGCGTACGTACTTCGCATCCTGCTGTTTCCAAGTAACACGCCAACATTTTGCCCGCATCACGTGCCACATCACATTCACGCGTACCATATACAGGGTTAACTGCGCCACTATCTAAGTTAATATCGTGGCCAGGGTTAATAAATACTTTCATCGTTTATCCTCCTCTTCTAATCTATCGGGAATACCATTATTATTTTGGTCTACCCAAAGCCCTAAGAAGCCTACAATGGCTGTTAAGACACTAGGTATGAATATGTGGTCAATAATATTGATGCCTACATTAATCAGCTTATTCGCTTCGTCTGACACGTACCCACTAATAAAGGACATAACATATTGAGTGACCACCAATAAAATAGGCACTAGCATAATAAACACTAGCGCCCGAGTAGCTAAAATACCTGTTGGGTGGATGTTAGCCACCCTCACAGATTTATAAGATTGTTTAATTGAATTAATGAGCTTTTGAGGTATGTTCATGAAGTTCATCCTTAATATCCTCAACACGCACTTCTAATGCTTCAACTTTTGCTGACAACAACACTTGCTTGCTCTCAGCTTTTATTCGCTCTGCACGTGATAACTTAATTTCATCTTTCAAATCTTTTAGCGTGTCAGTAAGGACACCCCATTTTTCTTGAAAAATAAGATTATCTTGCATCCGTTGTGAGTCTAATTGTTGTAACAACGGAATAATCAACAATCTATATCCTGCACCTGCAACAACACCCACTATTGTGAGTGTTGTTAAGATGTCGTTCAACTCAAACTGCCAAGTCCACATCCATTACACCTTTCTCCAAAAACCAATAATGTCAATAATATACCGAGTGCCTGCCGGCACACCCCAAGCCTTAATCATACGACTGTTTCGTTCAACATAAACACTATTGTTATTTACATTAACGCTTTTTTCTATTAGTCGTACAGAAACCGGAGAATTCGGTGGAAGCGATGCGATTACGTTACCATTACCGGAAGGGGCAGTTAATACAAAGTCAAAATGCAAGTATCCCCAACCAGTTAATGGGTCGAATGCTAAATATCCTCTGTCCGCACCTCGTTCACCTGCTTTTGCCGCTCCCCATGCAACTTCATATATTTCAGCTGGTTGTGAAGTTACTTGTCCGCCACCACTTCCAGGGTCGCCTTTCGGACCTCTTAATGCTTGTAATTGTTCTGCCGTAAAATCAGAATATTTGAATGGTTCTCCTTTATCACCTCTAGGGCCTTTTAAATTCTCTAATTGCTCTTGTGTAAAATCTGAATACTTAAACGGTTCGCCTTTCGGCCCAGGTGGCCCCTGTGGTCCTCGTTCGCCATCCGCTCCACGTTGCCCAGGAGTTCCAGGTTCACCTTTAAGACCATTAACCCCGTCTTTACCAGGAGGCCCAGGTGGTCCTTGAATACCTTGCAACCCTTGTTCGCCGTCAATACCATTTCGTCCAGGTTCGCCTGGAGGTCCAGGAGGACCAGGAGGCCCTTGCTCTCCTGGTTCACCCTTCGGCCCTTGTAGTTTAACGATTTGAGTATTATCTTTAACTTTGATCGTTTCATTATTGTCGTGAATATGTAATTCGTCCATCATTTCCCCCTATTGCTAACGCCTTCGACTATAGTAATTTGTCCTTTAACTAGACATTTAATAGGGTGGTCGCCACTCCAAATAAATAAGTCCCATTGGTATTTACCGACTTCTAAAGCGTTTGTATCAAGCGAAAGAGTGATTTTAGATGCCTCATCATTCTCTAGGTCTTCGGTAGACACATCAATATCAAACTTTGCTTTATAGTCTTCGTCCGGCGAATATTTACGAACACAGGCGAACAAACTTTCACTTGCAACAACATTGTTATAACCAATGCTAAGAGAAATCACTTCCCCTTTAATTGCATTAAAGTTGTGTAGGACTGGTAGTTTCATCTTCGTGTACCTCGTCCATTAAATCATTATGGACACAGCCCTCTGTTGGGCATGTTCCGTCTTCGTTAAGCACTTCCCAGCAGTACTCACAAAATTCCATAACAGGTACTTTACTTTCTCCGATATATTTAGGCATATTATTGTACCTCCTTAATACGTGTTACCATTTCGGTATTTAATTTGATATATTGTGCACTAATGGCCCCAGTAGGTTTTCCCATTAATAACAATCTGCGCTGAGCCTCTTCTAAGGATTTGAAGCGTGGCTCGTATTCAGATTTAATCGCGTTAATCTTATCTTCCTTTGTAGGAACATACGGAGCAGGTTCGACAAACTTGCCGTCTACATAGAATTTACCATTCATAAATTCATCAAGCATACTGTCGCCATCGGCAGAATAGATATAATCTGCAGCATCTGGCCATTCTTGTTTTGCAGTTGCTAACAACTGCTCTTGCGTTACTGTATTATCAACATAGGACGTAATTCGTTCGCCCATTTCGTTTAACACAAATACATATTGATTCATAGTCGTATCCTTTCGGAGGTGAAATTATGCGCCGTTACGCTGTTATGCTAAAACGTAGACAACGCAATACCATTACATTAAGGCAACTATTTAACGAGTGGCCGCCTATTCACTCTCAGTCTATTTCTGATAGCGCTGTTAAGTCTTATCACATCGCTTTTAAACACATATCCAACATAGCGGATATGCCTATCACGGATATTCATTTTCAGCACCTTCAGAACGTGATTAATTCCATGCACGTAAAAGGACTTTCCTACTCATCTTGTAAGAAAGTCCGAACGATACTTAATCAATTATTTAATTACGCAATCATTAAAGATTACCCTATCACTAATTACGCACTGCACTTAAACCTAGGCTCCAATATACCAACGATTCAGAGAAGAGTATTCACTCGCCAACAAATTAACAAATTATGGGCAATAGATACATCTTATTCTCGCATGATTTTAATACTGCTCTACACAGGGCTCCGCATCGGTGAGCTACTTAACTTGCGCAGGCAGGATATCAATAGACGATCATCATACCTTATTGTGAGACACGCTAAAACAAAAGCCGGTGAAGGTCGTATCATTCCCATTCATCACCGCATCATGCCTATAATAGAGCAACTACATACTAGCGATTACCTATTCACTATCAGCTACACGACATTTCGTAAGCATTTCCAGGATATTATGAAGCATCTTAACTGTAAGCATACTATCCACGATACCAGGCACACATTCGCCAGTTTACTTGATGCGGTTGCGCCACCTAACTCTTTACGTTCATTGCTAGGCCACAAACAAGGTGATATCACTACCAGGGTGTATACGCACAAAACTATTCGTGAGCTACGTAAGACAATAGAATTGTTAAAGTAGCTCCCCAGTGGGGACTAATATACAATCTAGCATATAACAGCGATACCAATTTCCCAATAGCATTTCGAACTGTGTTCAGTATAGCCGGCAACGATACCAATACTGAAGGCGACCCTTTAGTGCTAGCAATGAACTTTCTCGATAATACCAAGTTCAAAGTAAGTGGCAGACGTATTCAACGCGGAACTGGCAATATATGGGGACACTGGATAGCAGTAGGATTGGCCTAATATCCAGTGGGTATTATTTAACGCCTATGGTCAGCCTAAGCCTTGGACTGTGCACTACCCGATAGAGTTTAGCAACAAGACTATCGCCGTTTCTACTGCAAGATATAACGGTGACTATTCGTTTTCTGAAATCATTTTATCGACTTCTAGAAATCAGCTAACATATAAGGATAGTGACTATAGAGGGCAGCAAGGCGTAGGTGATCGGATTATGTTCATTATCATAGGTAACTAGCTAATCCCTAGAGCAAACCAGTAATAAGAAGCAGCGTATCTATCGCTTGCCGAAAATACGGCTTTAGTGGAGTTGCTCTCCGACACGGAGTTAGCGAAATACCTAGGCGTGTCAGAACCTGACCAGTACGCATCAATAGCGTTCGCCATAAATAAAGTTGTGAATTTGATTGGGAACCTTACTTCACTTTTGGTCACGTTATCCTGCCCGCCTATTCCCCACTGGATAGTGAAACCATTAGCGAATTTAACAAACCCCGCATTAGCGTCGAGTTTAGACGCTACGATTGCGCCTTGCCCTAATAAGTTTTTGATTGTAACAAGTGTACTTGCCGGGGAGTCGTTCCAGTTCGCACTTCCGAGAATCGCCTTAATTTGGTCTGTGATATTGGTGTGCGCACTTGTATCACGATTATGGGAATCTAGCGCCCCTCTTGTTAGATATGCCGCATCAATCTTCTTAACAGTTACGTTCGTAGAATTACCGATTACTACATCTAAAGAAAATACTTTAGAATTAATCGGTGTCTCCTTAGACGGAATATAGGATGCGTAGTTACCGCCGTTACTATATGCGATTAGTCTAGCCGCAGAATCAGATTCGCCCTCAAGGTTAGCATACACGCCTAACTCCCTAGCGAAGAATCCACTAGTTACCGTGCTATTGCTAACGGCAAACTCAATTCTAAATTGGCCATCGCCTACGAATTCACCGCCCGAAGTGAACGGGCACTCTAATTTTGGGGCTAGTACAGAGGTCATAGTATCGATATTTTGATTATCAAGCTGACCGTCACCAGTAACTAGCTTAATGTATTGCAACTTCTTGCCGGTTGCTTGCGATCTTGCGATTAACTCACGGCCATAATTGGTTAATCGTGTATTTGGATAAATAGAAGCCATGTGTTCTCCTTATACTTTAATTGTTTCTAATACGTCGAAGCTCATGCCTATGTTAATGTCAGAGCCTACTTTGAAATCAAACTTATCTAATGCCGCTCCGACATGGAAGGACTCGTATACATCAGATATAGCGCCTACATATATTTCGCCGTTAATGTTTGTAGTACTTTTTGTCTTGATGATTAAGTTCTTAGGTATTAACGGCTCCACATAATCGACAATATTGTTGAGCTGTGTTTCAAATCCATCGACTACATCTAGCCAGTACTCGTATCTATCAGATACAACAGAGTGCTTTACTACATGATTGCCAAACTTGAAGTTAAGCATTTCTTGTACTTTTGGCATAGTAAAAGGACGCTGCCCGATTAATACTGATAGTATTTCACTTCTGCGTCCTTCTGTGTCTGTCAAATCCGGAGGATTGATGCCTAATATTTGTTCCCATGCTTCAAGCCCGTAATCTGCTGCAGTATAGATGTACTCTTCTTTAAAGATAGCTAGCATGATATCCCATAGCAGTTGCAGTTCTGCAGATTCTACTCGATAGATTTCTTGGATATCCCGAGAATCTCGAGTTAACGGAACGGCGAATTGTGAGATATCAATATCTCTCTTAAAAATACCGAAATCTGTAATCATACTGCCACCAAAGTAATCGTCCCTACTACTGGGATTTGATTATCCTTCAATTCAAGCTTTGAAACAGAAGCACCGTTTATAGTAATCCTACCGACGTCAAGAACATTAGGCAGTTCGACCATTAAAGCAGTTACAAGACTAGTCCGAAGAATAATATGTTCCTTCTCGTCTTGATTACACCATTCCTTAGCACGTAGAATCAATCGTTGCTTGATAGCGTTTTCTGCAAGGGTTTGAATTTCGTTAATATTGTGCCCGCTCATCATAGTCACTTCAATTCGGTAGTTGATCGTTACCGGGTCAGCCTTTTCGATTGTTACAGTATGACCAATAGGAGCGAGACCGTATCCTTTGCCTTTAGGGGCTGGGTCTATGACGTTCTCTACTTCCTTAATAAGCTCGTCAGCCGCAGGCTTGTAGTCGCTGTTCAATACAACTAGCTTAACGGTACCGCCACCGTTCCAACAGCGGTATACTTTAACACCGCCAACGCCAGGGATAGCTAGCACCTTTTCTTTATAATCAGCACCGTTACCGCCGTAGGCTTTAGATTTCAAAGCATCAAAGTACCGTTTTCGGAATACTTCGGTGTCTTCCTCATCTTCACCTGGCGTGATATTCTTCAATATCTTAGCAGAGGTAAGGCCATTAATGCCTTGGATAGGCGTGATATCCCCAGTAGTCGCATTAGGAGTGCGCCCGTACTGTTCGCATTTGAGCTTGTACTTATGTTCTGTATCGTCGATTACCTCTGTTACAACAAAGTTGTATTCATTGTAATTAAACCTGGAGCCAATCGGTACTTCCATATTGAACTGAGCTTCAAATTCGCCTTGCGTTGCAGGTTCCGGGTAAATATTAAACTCCGCAGCACGAAGTATTAGGAATTCCCGGTCTGCGGTCGTTGCAAACGCTTGTTTCAGAATCACATCTGCTAGGATGTAGAGTTCTGCAAACTCTACACTTGCCGGAGCTGTAGCATCGTATATAACACTACCTTCGCGCCGATCGAATTCATCTTTAACTCTATCGAGCATTCGTTTTTCAATTCGATTGGCCGTCATATGCTCATACAATACCTTTCACCCCTTTCTTGATTTTTTGTAGCGTACCATAGATGGTATCTACATCGAATTCAACCATGACGTCACCACCTTCGTGGCTAAAATCAAAATTGTATACTTTAGTTATTCTATCGTCATTTAGTAAAGCCTCTTCTATGCGACGCTGTAACTCAGCGTACACATACGGAATTGGCTGACCGAATAAGTCCTGTAATTCGATGCCGTAATTCCAACTGTAGATAATATATTGGTATCGCTCCGTGTTGATGATTTTATATATCGCTTGCTCCATAGCTCGCAACTTATCCGCATAGCCTCTAATTTGGCTATCCGTTCTAAAATCAACGTCATACGTATGCGACGGTTCAATATAATTCACTGTGTCAGGAATAAGCGCATCGTTATTTTGTTTTGGTAATAGTAAATTATCTGCCATTACTTAGTCGTGCACCCCCTATTCGGGTTATACCAACGGTCTAACGCTATGTAACGCTGTCCGCCGGTTTCCTTCAGCATAATGACCTTATCGCCCATTACTAATTGGTTATGAACGAGATACTTCTTACGACCTACGTAGTCATGGTTATGGCTTGCGAATTCAGCCATACCTCCGCCACCTGCTCGGTTTTCTGTAACATGATCAACGCTCATCTCCATAGTCCATTCACAGGTGTTTTTGGTAAGAATAATATTCTCTTCAGGTACAGTTAACTTAGGGTCAATCTTAATAGCGAGCGGTGATACACTGACAACTTCGCCGACGATTACTTCCATAGGTTCGCCATTTGATATTACTGTGCTCGCTATTTCTTTAATCGTGTTAACGATTTTCATGTACTCGCTATCCATTATTTAGCCCCCATTCGGATAATCTTAGTAGGTGCCTCGTCATTATGCCATGCATAATTTGCGTTGCCATATTTCATAGCATAGCCACGTTTAGAAGAGTTGCCAAAACAACCGCCCGCGCCATCGGCAATAACAACGTGCTCATCATCACCATAAATCAACAAGTCGCCTTTATTAGCGTAGCCGTTGAATTGTTCCGTTGTATAACCTTTAGCCTCGAGATTTTGACGAAGTGTATCAACCCTTGCCGTGCCTTTGTTGTACTCATCTTTCAAATCAGAATTGTACCAAGACCCAGTAGCACATACTGTGTCAGCACAGCCTTGGCTACCATATTGAGATACTCGGCCGTCATTAGAACTGAATGCTGTGTCGACTTGACCTGCTGTACCACCTGCGCCAGTAGCGACTGCAGTACCTTTGGTTTTCTTAGCGGCTTCAATCTTCTTAACTGCTTCCGCATCTTCGTCTTTTGCAACTTCATAAGCCGCATCATTATCAACGTATCGTAAATCTAAATCCATTCCGTGAAATCCTGTTTTAAACGTATGGGTAACAGATGTTACCATCATGTAATTATTAACAATCATATCGCCAAAGTTTCGATTGATATATACCAAAGAACCCCCACGCACACGCACATCGCCAATGACGTTTTTCAACTTAATCTCACGGCTTTTCTTGTTTTTGTGAGCCATGATTGCCTTGGCTTGTGCTACTGCGTTGATGTCCTTCTCTTTAGGAATGAGCAGATACTGTAATCTGCCCCATTTCTCGATGTTCTTATCGTCCTTAGCTATAAAAGTGTTCTCCAACTTACTTGATGCGCCGTTTGGAACTGTGCGGACGATTTTTACATAGTTGTATGTCTCTTTGTCTATGGAGGTCGTATATTGCACGTCTTCCATACACTCGTCATCAATGTAAATATCTGTTTTCATAGTCTCAAACGATGCTAGCCGTAACTCGCCCGCATCATCGTACAAGTGGTAAAACGCATGATTAGGCGTGTATATGGCCGTTTTATCGAGTAGTTGGCATATCATTTCTTGCAGTGACTTATCTTTGAATATGGTTTGAGGTTTCTCCGGAGTTTTCCATACGGTATCGTCCATATAACCACATTTCAAACCAAAGTCATCGGCCACCATTTTGATGAACTCCGTCGCAGTCATAGCTCCGATAACATAGCAGTCTTTATTCTTGAGATATCGTATCTGATCATAGCAAGTAACTGATATAGAATTCTTGCCGTCACGCTGTTTCTCAAAGACATACCCAAAGAACACCGCTCCTCCGTTTAAAGTGAACTTGACGGTATCACCTTCTTCAAAACTGAGGTTAGGGTCTTTAGGTACTTTGAATGTCATCTTACTTGGAACACAGTCAACTGCTCTCGTAATTTGTACGCCGTCTTCAGGTTCTATGAGCCATAAATCACCAGTGCTTTTATTTCTGATGGTTAGCTCATAGTGAAGTTGAGTAGGCATGGGTAACGGAATGATAGTGCCATTGATTTGAGATTTTTCGACTGTTTTCTTTTCATCTATAGCCATTCGTTATTACCCTCGCGTTTAAGCTGGACTACTTGGCCAACTCCCAAGATAGCAGGTACAGCGATTTTGTTAAGTGCTGCAATTTGGAATAGGTTATCCGTATTGCCTAGTTGCTTCTTAACGATTTGCTGTAAAGTCTGACCTTTGGACACTTTAGCAGTAGATGCTGCTACCTTACCGTCAGTTGGTCTGTCCGACTTGACGCTACCTTTTGCAGTTCCGTCTTTGTCAGTCTTCACTTCAATTCGTTTAGCACCCCAAGGCTTCCACTGCTTCAAGGTAACACTAGCATATGAGTCAAAGCCGTTATCTGCGTCTTCTTCTATGACGTAGTTTTCAAGCGTACACTTCATGTTAGTCATGGCTAGCATCTGCCCGCCTGGTTTCATTCGAACTACGATAAATTGGAAGATCGTCTTTGTAGTCTTAAGCTTTTCGAGTTCATCGATATAATACTTAGCCTTCTTAGACTTAAAGAGCAAGGACTCATTAAATGGATAATCGGAGTTAGGCAACAAGAATTTAAAAGCAATGTCAGTAAGCCCTGCAGGTTTAATAACGTTAACTTCGCCTTTCCCCAATAGTTCCATTGTTTCGTTCTTGCCATTGATAGTAGTGGTTAATTCTTTAGGGGGAATCGGTATCTGCATCGTCCCCATATAGAAGTAATACATTTAGATTCCCTCCCTTTGAATTGCAAATGCATCTTTCAAGCCTTTCGAGATTTGACTTGTAAAGCCGTCAAGGTCAGTTCCATTGTTAATTTCCACATCGTTATTCATTTGGATGTGAATTACATTGGCATCTTGCCATTTCTTCAAGGACTTATCGATAGCGCTTTCACGGAGTGCCTTAATTTCCTCGTTTGTCATATCGATAGACTTGGCAATCTTGCCTGTGTTCTTGGCAGTCTTACCTGTATTTTTCTTAGTCTTATCGGCCGCATCATGATTAGCACCTGGAGTAATTTTGCTAGCGTCAAACTCTTGAGGAGTTTTAACACCAGGCATGTTAGGCATTAAATCACCTAGGCTAAGGTTAGCCCCAATGTTATAGCCTTCACCGAAAGCCCCTGTAACGCTAGAATAATCCATCTTACCCATGACAGTGGTTTCACCGCCGGCAATCTCAAACCGTTCTAGTACGCCAGTAGACCCGCCTACCTTATCGATATTTACACCAGGAATTTTATTAATCGCATCGATAATATCGTTAATTCTAGCTTTCACGAATTGCCAAATACCATTCCATATATCGATAAACAAGTTAGCGACTGCATGTAACGGGTCTTTAAATACGTTGGCCAAGAAATTAACAAATGCTGCGATAATGTTCCATCCCAATGCGAACACATTGAAAATAGCGGAGCCGAACGCCCAAAAAGCACCAACTACGATTCCTAGTACGCTAATATTCGCATCACAGAAATAGTTAATAGCTTCTACCGCTAAGTAGATTATGACTATAACTGCAACAATCAAACCGATTATCCATGTTAACGGACACGCGTATAATGCAGCGTTCAAGCCTTCTTGCGCTACAATCATTGCTAACAGAGCAGCAGTTTCTGCCCAGTCTGCTACGGCCTTAATCGCCATAGCACCTGCAGCGAGAATCGTTCTTCCGGCTGCTATACCGGCCTGAATTGCATAAAACGCCATAACTCCACCCAGTATTATCATTGCTGTATACATGATAGACGAGTGTTGTCTAACAAAGTTAGATAACGTGTTAAATGCCCATACGGCAGTATTAATCGTTTCACCGATAACACCTACCAGCCAATAGAATACCGGCGCTACCGTTTGGATAGCTCCTGTTACGTTATCCACTAACTCACGGACACCCTCACTATTAGCAAGGTCAGATATTCGCTGGAACACAGGCTCGAACGCCCGAATAGCTTTATTCTTAATTGACTGCATATGATCGCCCCAAGTTTTAGGAAGCGATTCAAACTGCTTTTCAATCTCAGGCAAGTTATTCATAATAGCGTTTTTAATTACTTCAGCAGTAATCTTGCCTTCCGATGCTAGCTTTTTAAGTTCGCCACGAGATACGCCCATTGATTTAGCAATGATGTTTTCAATCATAGGCGCGTTTTCAGCAATAGACCTGAATTCGTCACCTTGTAATTGCCCACTGGCCAACCCTTGCGTTAACTGAAGCATGGCGTTCTTTTGTGCTTCTTTCGAAGCACCGCCAATAGCGAATACCTTTTGGATACCTTCCATAAATTCTACGGCTTTTCTTGGGTCCGGGAACGCATCATGTGCGGATTGAGATACCTGGATTACGGCGTCCGCCATTTCCAAATACCCGCCTCTTGCACGCTGTGCGGATTCAAAAATCTGCTTATTTAGGTATATAGCGTTTTCCTGGCTTCCGGCTACCAATTTAAGGCGAGCTTGCACCTGTGCCCATTCTGTAGCAGTATCTTGGATTGATTCGATGGCTCCTTTTATAGCGCCAATGCCATTCATCACAGTACTAGCCAACAGATTACCGGCGAAGCTGTTCATGATACCGCCCATGCTAGCCTTTAGTGTTTCACTGGCATTCGATACACCGTTCATCTTATTATGTAGCGTGTTCATGGATTGATAGGCCTTAGTTGTTGCGTTTGCGGCTGCGTTCATAGCATTAGGAATATTAGTAGAGAGGCTTATATAGTTAGAAAGTGTAGCCATTCATTACCCCCTTTTCGCCTTATTCATTTCTTCTTGCTCATCTTTGGCATGTTGCTGAATAAAGGCAATTACTACAGCCTTTTCATTCATGTCCATATCCGCAAAAACAGAAGGTCGCATATGGTATTTAACAAATGCCAAATATGCGAACATCGTTTCTGTTTCATTGGATTCTAGGAGTTTTTTACTTCTTTTACCTTATCTTCCATGCCTACATCATAGCCTTGGGCTTCTGTTACTGCTGCCAAAAGGTCAGCGTATTCACCTGGTGTGAGCATTGCTTTTACAAGCTCAACCGGTTCAGTAACGCCCCAGCTATCTTGTAATTCCGCATCATAAAGATTAGGATAAGTGATTGCCTTAGATAGCACATCTTCGTTGTATGCAGTCGCGTCAAAGCGTTCTTCAGATTGACGAGTGATGCGGTCTGTAATACGTTTAGTGTATTTCTTACGCATTTTTTCTGTTTCATCAGTAGCTAATGTTTTAATCTTCCATGCTACTGGCTCACTATTCACTTTGATACGTTTAGATGCTACGTATTCTGTTTCATTAACAACATCAACGTTTTGTTTAAGGAATGCGCTTAAATTTTCAGCCATTGTAAAAACCTCCTAAAAAAAGGGGAGCAAGCACTAGGCTTGCATCCCGTCTAATTCATTAAAGTGTTGAACGTATTTAACACCTTCGTAAGTGAAGTTGTGTTCTTGTTCGATGTATTTGCCTTCAGCGTCGAATTCGGCTGCTGTTAATTCGTCAAGGTTCACGCCTTTTAGAATTACAGAACGGCGACCTGCTTTAGAAGTTGGATCGTTGTTAACTACTTGCATATCAAAGTATGTATCCACACCGGTTTTCAAGTACTTTTCAACCATCTTGTCAAATAAAGCAGTGTTGTGGTAAATGATTAAGCTACCGCTGTATTCTACGGAGGTAGACTTATTTCCTGCACCGATACGGCCCAAGATTGCCACTTTTTCTTTATTCTTTTTAATTTTTGCGCTAAGTTTCTTAGCTTGAAACAGTAAGTATCGGTTACCTTTCTCTACGATATAGCAAGACGCTAATTTAGAAGAAACAACGTCAGCTGCATCCATCGTTTTCAATGCATCTAAAATTTCATTTTCCATACGTTATCCTCCTAGGCTACTACAACAGTCATGTACAATTTTTCCATAGCCACAGTAGGCTGTAATTGTACGTTAACCAATACATCTTCCTTGTTATCGCCTTGCGTAGGTACTGGGATATCCTTATCATCGAAGTTTTGGATAGCACGTACCTTTTGGTATTGCTCAGCAAGATATACAAGGTCACCCCATAAGGATTCACGACCAGCTTGGTCATTAGGGGATTTATCAAGATGTGTTTTATTGAACAATCTAGCGCCGTCAACTGCCCAGTTATCCAATACACGAAGGACTTGGTTAAGAGAGAAGTCGCGGTTTTTAGCTTTACTAAATTCAGTAAATGTGTTGATGTCTTTCAATACACGAACGTCACCTTGGATATTACCGCCAACGGAGTCAGTAACATTGTGGAACATAAACATGCCATCTTTGATAGCTTGTTCAAGTTCGAACTGTTTGTACTTAACGTTTACTGTGTATTCACCATCATAAATCATGTTGCCTACTGTAGCATTGATATTGCAAGATGCTTCTTGACCTAATGTCCAGTACACCAAAGAACCTTTTTCAGCACCTTCATCGGTTACGTCATTAAGGATGGAGATAACACCTTCATAGTTGACCTTAGTCTTACCATGAATCACTAATTGGAATTTAGCGCCACTTTGTTCACGACAACGTTTAGTAAATGCAATAAGCAAGTTCTTAATTGTGTCGTCCGCACCAGCGTAACCCAAAGTGTTGAAGTAGTAAGGTTCAAGCATATCGATGCCGTCTTGGTAGTTTTTAACGGTGATTGTGGAGCCGTTAGTACCACCGGATAGTGCAGTATAAGCTGTAGTAGTTAATGCGCCAGTTTTAGTGAATACGATGTAATCGTTATCTTGTAATTCTGTTGCATCCTTCAAGTTCTTTTGAATATCTACTGCTTTACGAACATCGCCTGTAGTGAGGTAAGTAGTTACGATAAATTTACCAGTGTTATCTGGATCAGCTTGAACAGATACACCCAAATCGTTACCACGATTACCCTTATATTTTGCTTTACCGATTGTGCTTGTAGCTTGCGCACCGTCAGAGTTTAAGCGGTAGAAGTAACCAGTTTTCAAGCCACGGAACAAGTCACGTAAGCCCTTCATTTTGTCATGGCCGTAGTCATAACCAAAGTATTTTTGACAATCCTTTTGGAATGTGTCGTTATCTACACGGAACACTTCGCCGCTTGGGCCCCAATCAAAGGAGAGCATCATCGCACCAAAGCCGCGGTCAGATACTTCTGCATATGCTCGGTCTTTGGATACGAAGTTAATATAAGTACCTGGCAATACTTTATTGTGGAATAAGAATGTGCCACCACCTAATGCCATATTTCACTAACCTTTCACAGGCGTTTTTAATGCCTGATTTAAAATCTTATCAATGTCGCTTTCCGTATACATTTCATCTTCGTTAAGAAGGCAAGTGAGTAAATCACGATACCGTCTGTATTTGTCAGATGCAATGATAGCGTAAGCATCAAATTGTTGTTCAGTCGTTACCCCGACTGTTTGTTTTTCATCTGCCATCTTTTACCCTTTCTGTTAATTCCATGTGCTTCATACGCTCGATAGGTTTGGCCACTCTCCGTAGTATGTTCTCATACGTAACGAAAAAGTGCAGCACGCCATCTGAAATCTTGTACTTCATACCCGTGCCCATAATTGTACGTTCCCCAACTTGTACAAATTCGAGTAACAGATACAGCACGCTAGGAATATCAATGAGTTTTCGCGTATCAGTAACCACATCAAGATTATTGGCGTAATACAAGATGTCTAAATCCAAAGAAGTGTTATAAAGATCACCGACATGTCGTCCCATGCTAGGTTCAATCACCTTAATGTATGCGCAGGGGAATGTCATATTGTTTTCTTTGAATTCTAGGTATATAGGCACGTTAAGTGCCGTATGTACGGCTTTAGATACGGCTGTTAATACATCAGAATCCACCATGCTTTTCAATCCATTTCTTTAATGTAATTTCCATAATACGTTTAGCGTTTTTACTGAGTGCCTTTTCAGCTTTCTCGTGCATGTACGCACCATCTACCCAAGGCTTTTTCAGTCTACCGCCTTGCATAACTCCGCCTTTAGATTGGCCTATCCACGGAAGAAATCTCCCAACTTCTTGCCGATGCCCATCATTAAGGAACGAGGCGTAAGAGGATGTGTTAAACACCTCAACCCGTCCGGTTTTTTCGTTCAGTTGATATCTACCAACACTCCACGATTGGCGAGTATGCTCGCTATCGAAGTACTTCGTTTGTACTTTGCCGTTTTGCATGAATTTAACCGATCGTTTTCCGACAGGTGTGTTCAATTTAGCTTCACGCACATACACGCTAGCCATTTCCTTCACAACTTGCTTGTTGAAATTCTGAAGACTGCCCGATTGACTCATTTTGACCAGGCTACGATTAAATTCAGCAAAATCTTCCATGTCGAATTCAACACCCATGTCAATGCACCTCTAAATTTTCGAGTTGCACCTCTTGATGTGTGTCATATCGTGCTGAAATCGAGGCACTGCGAAAAAGTTGCTTTGTATTTCGCCCTATAAGCTCGATTCGAGCCCCATTTGGTATGATTACCTCCGGAGCGGTGAAAAGTACCGTGGTGATACTAAATTTTGCAATCTCAGCGTTTTGACCTGTAGAGAGAGTTTTATAGCTAATTCTACAAGCAAAAGGACCCTCTCTACTGGCAGTTTTACTCATAATTCCAGTATCGGGGTCCATTGCATCCACTTCGGAGATAACATAACACGTACAATCGTATAATCGTTCTAACTGCTTTCTAGCAGCATCTACCATCTTAGCCGTCGGAAGCATGCTAGGTCACCCCTTCCATATCCAATCAAAGCGGTGGCCAATTCTTGGAGACGAGACGACTTGTCTGTTCCTTTAAATTGAACTTCGGTATCGCCCATTTTAATGGAACTCGCCATTTCTCCGTCAGCTTCAATCAATTTATTTTTGTTTGTGGTGATATAGCTGCCAATTACACGATATACGAGAACGTGCTGTAATTCGCTAGGTAATTCCTTCTGATTGATATCATTGAGGATATGTTGTGTTTCCGCATCAATCATATACTCAATGATATTTATATCAGAAATTGCATCATACCCGAGCCACGATTCAAGAATTTGTAAAACTGTCTCTTTCGTGGTCATATCATTCACCTACTATTTTTTGAATGTAGCTTTTACAACTTTGGATTGGTTAGTCAATGCAACAGTGTAGTGTTCGTTAGCAACGATTTTATCCAAACCTTTTTCAGGAACACGATCAGCTTCAATCATAACATCACGTTTGATGTAAATTGTTACAGCCGGTAATACAGGTGTACCATCTTCCACTTCTGCAGTTACACCAACGATGAAGTTATCGACAGTTGCGCCAGTATCATTGATGCGGCGAGATGTTACAACACGACAGCCTGCAATCATACCGATTTCGCCAGTCATCATAACGTCATTGCCGTATTTTGTTTTGTCGATGAAGTTAGCATCTTTACGAAGAGCTGTAATTTGAGAAGGTGCTACGAACAAATATTTTTCAACGTAGTCTTCTTCGTTCAATTTATCTACTGCGTTAACGATGCCTTCGTAGGAAATAGCTTTTGTATCAGTTACAGTAAGAGTCGCACCGCCAAGAGCTGTTACTACGTCTTGGTCAATTTTAGATGCCAAGGACAAACGTAATTGATGTGTAGCTTCACCTACTGGGTCTCCATAACCGGACAATTTAGCTTCGTCTGTGATATCAACGCGTTTCATTGCTTTTTTAACCTTAGCTTTAGCAACGGAAGTGGACATTTGAGTTGCGGTTACTTCTACACCTTCTGCGATGTCTTCCGCATCACCGATATAACCCCATGCTGGGATAGTGATTTCGTTACCAGGTACGCCTGTCAATGTGTTATCGATTTTAGAGATTGGAGTAAATTTAATAGCTTTTGGTAAGCCTGCGGACACCATATCCGCCATTACTTGAGGGTTAACTACATTAGCAACTTGCGTAACACCCGCTGCGAATGTTTGTAAATTAAAAGAGAATTGTTTATTCATTAGCGTTTCCTCCTGTTAATGAATGGTAAAGTTCAACATCGTTTGCGAATAACTCCGCCCGTTGAGAGTACGTCATTTTAGCGAAGTCTTCTTTAGTTACTGCGCCACTTGGTGTTTTACCGCCAGGATTACCAGGCGCTACACCTTTAGGGGCAGACGCTTCCCCAAACAAATAAGGATTAGCTTTGGCAACTTCAGCAAGTTGTTCATCTAATCCTTTGATTTTGCCGTCCTTCACTTTTGCATCGGTTAAATCCAATAGCGCACGGACTGCAACGTTGTTTTTAGCTTTTGCGTTGGACAATGCTACGTTCACAATATTGTCGATTTCAAGTTGTGCGATTTTGCCCTCGTATTCAGCTTTACGAGTTTCTGCATCAGCTTTCATCGTTTCAATTTGTTTCGCAAGCTCCGCATTATCCGCATTAGATTTTTTGAGGTTATCAATCTCGCTGTTAAGAGTCGTGAGTTCTCCTTTTACGGATTTGAGTTCCTCATTCTTAGCATTGAATTGATCCTTAGACACATAATTCTTGCCGTAGTCCTCAACGACCTTAGCAGTCTGTTCCTCAGTTAATCCTAGTGCTAACAATTCTTCCTTAGTCATAGTGACCTCCTTAAAAAATACCCATTTCGCTTTATTTTCGTGAGCCACACCTCACGGCTACGGTCTTGTTAGTTATCGCCCAACAATACTAAAATGGCAATAAAAAAGCAGCGTTTCCGCTGCTAATTGATATATTCTTTTTCCCATTCCTCATAGGTAATCTCTCCGTCAAAATCAGTACTCTTATCATTCTGATTTCTACCTGTTCGAGTGCCTTCGAGTCCTGGGATATATGGAATTGTAGTTGACCGACAATAGCAATGGAACGGCGGAACGGTTACGCCTGGTTTAGCATCTACGACTCTGACTCGTTTACGATCCATGTGTCTGCAGATAGAAGAAGTATGACTATCTAGTGTAGCCAGTATCTCTAACTCCTCGACGTCCAGGTCTTTCACGCTATCAAGAAACCCTTGCTCGTGAACCCGTGCCGTCTCTGTTTCGATTAATCGCTTAGCGTTACTGTATGATGTCTTCATCCGCTTATGCAGATTATCTGCCATCGTGTCCGCTCCTTGTCCAATAATGAGGGCTTGAGTGAAATCATTCTGTAAATTAGCGACTAGCTTACTTGTATCGCCCCAAATCCTACTACTGAAGTCCTTGCCATCACTCGCCCATTGACTGTGAACCACGCTATCTACACGCTTACTATCAATCTTATTAATAGGTGCGTACTCTCCGCGTTGCGTCTGCACTGTGTATGCCGACTTGTACGCGGAGGATTGATACACATCTTTCAATAAGTCGTTAAGTGAAATACTCTGCTTTTGAGCCAGTATTTCGAGCTCGTGAACCACGTTGATATACAGCATCTGTTCACGGCTTAACCGTTCACGAATGGATGCATTCGATAGCATTTGTTGATGTTCTTCAGATACACCTAGTTTCTTAGCTTCTGCCTTAAATTCAGCTAAATCCATTTTAAAGGCTTTCATCTCGTAGGCGTTCAGTAGTTTCCTTGCCTCGGCTAGTTGAAGTCCGTTTTCTGTGGCGAACCGACGATACCAATCGTTGATAGCCTTTTCAATCCGTCGTAACGCCCTGGCATAATTAGCTTTGATTTCGTCATCGGTCAAACTAGCTTTTTGAAACGATTCATCTAGTAACCGCTCATACCGTTTCTCCCAGTAATCATTCGCCATCTGCCTCACCGCCGTTCGGTACAACAAAATCTGCTGTTACTTCGGACTGTTCCTTTTTTACTTTCGCAAGCTCTTCCGCAGCATCAGTTGTCCACGGATGATTTGCAATAATCGTTTCATTGGAGATGATACCCACGGAGTTTTTACAGTTGTTAATGGTGTCGCCTTCATTGATTGGTAAGTCACGATTGAAGATGAAGTCCACTTCCTCGACTGTGTCTTGATTAGTTAAACCACGATACGTATTAACGAACCACATCAAATCATGCAAGCTAGATTTAAATTCGAGCTCCATTTCATTGGCGTCTAAATCAATATCAGAGTACATCGACATGATGTTCATCTGATTTGGATTGTTGGCCATACGATCGTCCTTAGCATCAAAGCCTCGGCCGTTCTCGATAATAGCTTTACGCAAAATGTTAATCAGTAATTGGTAATTGTCGCTATTCACCTCTATTTTTAAGGCTTTCACATCACCGTTGACACCATCTACCGTACGAACCTTAATTGCCCCATACGATGCAAGATTTTGACGGAACTCAGCGAGATTTTCGCCGTCATAGTTCTGCAAAATCAAAATAGTGCTGCGGATATCTTCTTCCATGTTATCTTGGAAGTTAGATAGTAATCGGTTAAGTGCATCTTGTAAGGATTTGACCTTAACGATAAGCGGTTGCTCGAATTCATTCGCACGGAACATAATGAGAGGAATACGTTCCCAGTTATACGGTTTATCGGCAATCGCAAAATTGGCAGTATTTTCTTTATCAGGATCAGGAAGTAAACGTTCCATATCCCATATGTAATACTGGATACCATCCGGCGTGTAGTATTCGACTTTGTGAATAGTCTTAGTTTCTAGCCCTGTGTAGTACTCAATATCGTACAAGTATAAGAACGCATCTAGTTGTGTGTGCTCCTCATCTGCCCAAAATGGTAAAACCTGATGCGGTTTCATCATCTTAAACTTAAGTGAGCCATCAATACCGATGTAAGGGTGAATATACGCCTTACCCGCCATCGTTGCGAACTTACCGACCGACTTCAATAAGCGTTGGAACTGAATACCAAACATCTTATCAAGCTCGTCATCATCTGCATTAATATCCAATGGCTTAGACAATAAGTAGTTAACCTTTTGGTCTACTAAATCATCAAATCGGTTATCCACAATCTGATTATTAGGAACTCCCTGCAGGGCTATTCGTGTATTGCCTTCACCTACAACGTAGCGTTGTTTATTCAAAATGTCATGTTTACCGTCATAGTAATCGATAGCGGTACACATCGTTTTACGCTGTTCGCTACCAATAAAATTACGCAGTTGTGCTTGTAGGAACTCGCGTTCCGACATAGTCGCTGAACCTTTTATGATGCGGTCCCACAGCTGAGATAATATCAATCAAACGACCACCTTTCTACATTAATATCTTCCAAACCATACCGCATAGCATCCATAGCATGGTTGTTTTCGTCTTCAGGTTTCCCTGTGTATTTCTCAAAGCGATCCTTCGCCCATTGGTACGTGGATAACTCACGCAGCACATTAACGCATCTTGGATGAACGATTAATTCGTAATCTTGTATCCGCTGAATGCCGTTTAATATGCTGTCTTTACCCTTGCGTGCCCTGGTTATTCCTTTTAGCCCTTCCTGGTACAATTCCTCAATGGATTTAGGCTCGGCACTATCGGCTCGAATCTTCTCTTTCGCATACCCCATATCCTTGATACGAGATGCTAATTGTTGATTCGTAAGCCCTGTTTCGTACAGCTCATCGAATATGTAGATTTTCTTATTCTCCATATCAACTAGCATGCACACTAGCGCTGTAGGGTCTACTGTATAACCAAAATCAAGGCCAAACGCGGACTTGATACCGGTTTGACCTCTAATTACATCGACATTAAATTCTTGTTCTTTCCAGTTTTCGTAAACCAGGCCTTCAACAAAGCCCCAATTACCTAAGCCGGCTACTTGGTACCGCTTAGGGTTCTTCTTCATCTCTTCGAATAACACTAAGTCAGATTCACTCAGGAACTCGTTACACAGGTAATTCGTAGTCATGGCTAGCACGTTGTCACTGGGTTCATCAAAAAATCGCTTCTTTAGCCAGTGTCTATCTGACCACGGGTTAAAAGTTAAGACTACCTGGTGATACAAACCGTCAGGCAACTGCCCACGAATAGATTCATCCAGTCTGTTGAACGCATCTTCGCTCATAATCTCGTAAGCTTCTTCAATCCATAGCCTACACAGAGCACCAACTTCAACAGTAATGGACGTTACTTTTAAAGGATCATCGAGACCACGAAATAGAATCTTCTGTCCTGTTGGAATATACGTTATCTCAAGTGGCGATACGGAACATTTGAAGTACCTCTCCACCTTCAACTGGCGCATAGCCCATTTGAGTTGCGCGAAACAACTGTCACGCAAAGTCCGTTCTGTCTTACGAACGACTAACCAGTTTATACAAGGGTTCTCCATTATCTCTATGATAACTTTCAGAGACTGCGTGGAGGACTTCTTACTGGCACGACTGCCCTTGACTACTTTATAACGGCCTTTAAACCGCCAAAAAGCACCGTATCCCTTGCCTACGATATCAGGCAAGTACACTCTATTAGTCTGCAATATCGTCACCACCTACGATGAGTACAGGCTTAATATCGATAGTCGTATCACCGCTGAGTATTCTATGGCGTTTGGCCATTAGCTCTAAAGCTTTCAGCCTCGACTTTTCGTCCGGTGGTTTATCGATAATGCGGGCTTCAGAACATCCTTCTCCTGTGCCCTCGATAACCACTTGCTTTTCATTTGAGAGCCCCAGGGCAATTCTTGTTAACTCATACTCGACCTGCTGAGCCGTCATGATGTTTTCATTGAAGTAGGCTTCCCGTAATTCAGCGACCCTTGCTTTTATATCAACATTTGACAACAAGCGGCTACCTATTCTATTAGCTGTATTCTTAGAATAACCAGTGCGAATAGCGGCCTGTGTCGCATTCATATCTTTGATGTACTCATGACAAAATTTTTCATGTCGTTTATTTGCTAATGCAGCCACTATCTCACCTCCTGGCTATCTTAATACATCACGGCTGTTTCTCTTAAATCGGCCGTGTGAACGAGTGCATAATCCGCAATTACTTTTATGTGCATGGTCGTGTGTGATATACGTTTGGCACAGGCCGTCGTATTCAATTAGTTGTGCTGTGCAAACGCCGTTCTTATTATTCAGGCATTTGCGTTTAATACATTTGACTTCTGTGCTCATACCTTTTCACCTTAATACTTTGTACGCTCAAATCCGATGACTAGTTGGTTGTTGTTAGGCTATATAGTTATCGGAGGACTCATAGTTCTAGTCATCAGATGTCAGCGTACAACGATACAGGGCAAGCTCATAATGTATAAGCTTTGAAATGTATGTGGACATATTCGGCTCGCCCTGGTTTCATTGTGCGGTAAATTTCATTTTTACATATTCCCTCTCCTTAGCTTACGCGATCACCTACACCATAAATACGGGCCCCTGTATTTACAATGCTACATACAACAAAAAGCACGGTCGTCATCACCGTGCTTTTTGCCGAGTTGTGTATAAGAGAGGATTTGTGTTAGATGACTAATGACACCTTTCACAACTACATTATACTATGTCAAGTCGGTTCATTTAAGTCCAAAATACTCCAAAACACTCCAAAGTACTCCACTATGAAAGGAGTTCCCCCAATTCGTTCAACGCTTTATTCTTTAAATTGAAGTAACTACTTTTTTCGTAATATATCATCGCTTGTACTTTCTTAGGAAACGCCCCGTTTATGTACTCTTGCGATAATATAATACGCCCTGGTATACATTCTATCTTTTCAATTAAAGCCCTTGCTTCTTCCCTTTTAGCTATAAGCTTTGCTATATCCCGTTTTTTGGTATCTACCGTATCGACAAGTCTAGCCACATCCCCTTCAAGACCTACTGGAGTGCCGCCTCCCGATACTCGGTCTTTGGAATAATCAATCGCCGATAAGGTGATAATATCATACTGCAGTTTGCGAATATCTTGCCGTAGCGATTGAATACGAATAGCTATCATCTTTATATCTTGCAGATACGCAGTTGCCTTTTCCTTATAGTCACTCATGCCGCATTACCTCATTGATGTATCTATCCAAATACCATCTTGCTTTTTTTAGGTCTTCCAGTTTATCGCCTTTATGCCCTGCTCTTGCGATGTACTTGATAACATTACCTAAGTGATACGGAAGTTGTTGATCCTCGATAAAATCGATAACTTCAATCTTACCCCGTGTGTAGTGTGAAGGATGATTGATAACATCTTCTTTCTTAGGCAGTTCGATATTCTTAGCTTCAGACTCCTCAATAGTTTCGACTACCTTTTCTGCAATAGCTTGCACTTCCTTCTTCTTAGGTACCTTCGAATACTTAGGTAGACACTCCGGACAATATTTAGGCCAACGACCTTGGGCCTTTTCCTTTGTATGAATAAAGGTTGCGCCACATCCCTCACAGGTCAACTCTTTACTAACACCTGCACCGGGAGGTGTCATTACTTTTTCACATTCAGGGCAATATTCCTCGTGTGTTCTTACTGTGAATGTGTCTCCGCATCGTCTACATTTCTTTTGCATAGCTCTACTCCTTATACAATTCTTTACGATATTTAATAGCTTCTAAGAGGGCGTCTTGCCCTGCTTCTTTACGTTCTAGTGCTTTCATGACTTGCTCGTCCATCGTCCCTTTAGTGACTAGGTGATGGATAATCACAGGCTGTGTTTGTCCTTGTCTATGAAGTCGTGCATTCGCTTGTTGATACTGCTCTAAGCTCCAAGTTAAGCCATACCATACGATGATATTACCGCCTGCTTGTAAGTTTAAGCCGTACCCTGCTGATGCGGGATGCGCCAGTAACATTTGAATGTTGCCTTTGTTCCATTCCGCTACATCATCATCGGTCTTTAGCTCAACGGCTTTCGGGAACGCTTCTTTGATAGATTGAAGGTCATGCTTGAAGTTGTAGAACACTAACATCGGTTTTCCTTCATTCGTTTCTACCAATTCTTTCAAGCGTTCAATCTTCTCATTATGGACGACTACGATTTCACCGTCATCGTTATAAATGGATCCATTTGCCAGTTGTAACAATTTACCGGCGAGTGCTGCTGCATTAAGTGCACTTACATCGTCATCACTGGCTAAGCTAAGCACGTGCTCACGTTCCATCTGTTTATAGAGTTCCCATTCTTTCGGGTTCATCTCTACTGTGATGACATTCTCGATACGTTCAGGTAGTGTAAGATAGTCCTTAGCTTTTAAACTCATGCAAATATCCTGCATCTTGCTGAATATCGCCTTGTCACCTCCTGGCAGTAGTCGGTAGCTATACACGACATGTCCGTTTGTTTTGTCCGGTATAAAGTATCGGGTACGGTATTCGGTAATTGTCTTACCTAATCGTTCACCGCCATCTAGTAGATACATCTGCGCCCAAATATCAAGTAAGGTATTCGGTGCCGGTGTACCAGTTAAAATGACGATACGCTTAAACAGTGGACGGAGTTTTCGTATCGCCTTAAACCGTTTAGCCTGGGGATTCTTAAAGGAAGAACTCTCATCGATAACTAACATGTCAAAGGGGAATGGCTTATGCTTACGATAGTACTCATATAGCCATTGCACGTTTTCACGATTTATCACATAAACGTCAGATTCACTCTCTAAGGCGTGTATGCGTTCCTTCTCGGAACCTAACACCTTAGCCACCGTTAAACGTCTTGTAGCGCTCCATTTTTGCGTTTCTTGGGCCCATGTAGACTCTGCTACCTTCTTAGGTGCAATGAGTAATACTTTTTTAATAGCAAAGTAGTCATACATAAGCCGTTCAATCGCAATGAGTGTAGATATGGTTTTACCTAATCCCATATCCAGTAACAAGCCGTAATGGGTATTATCAATGATTCGTTGTATTGCAATGCTTTGATACTCGTGTGGATGAAAGTCCATGTATCGCCCTTTCCATATCTTCAACAAATAACTTGGCATCAGACATCCCGGTTACCACAAACACCAAAGCGCCTTGCTTTCGTAATCGTGAAATCTGTACCCGTTGATTAGCCATCAGCTTACCGTTCGTATCCTTTAACTCGGCGAATATGACACCGCCTCCAGGAAGTACAATAATCCGATCCGGGACACCATCATTTCCAGGTGACACGAATTTCATATATATACACCCCATTTTTTTGAGTTGATTTCCTAACCATCGCTCGATGTCTTTTTCCACGTTCTCACCTCGTTCTCATTTAATAATTGGACACACCCTCGGACACGCCTATGAACCCGCACCAATACTGGATTTATGGGGGGGGTGTGTCCGAAGTGCCCGATTTTTTTCCAACATATATATATACGCGTATACGGGTTTTTTACGCTTATATATATACACCCAATTATTCATATATTTATTTTTTTATTTTTATATAAATAATTGGACACACTAGATACACTTTACTATTTAGATTAGCAGTTATCTGCTTTTTGCCCGTGTCCGATTAGTGTGTCCAAGCGTGTTTAGTGTGTCCAATTATAGCACTATATCAAAAATCATCGATGTATAGGCTTGAATATTTATTTTTACGAACATTCATACCTATTAAATAATTGGACACACCTCAAATAATTGGACACACCTACTTACCATGATTTCGTTTATACATTGATAGGAGGTCTGTACCTTCCTTTATAAACGCTCTTTGAGGGCCGTAAAGCCTACCAAAACGTGCCTTCCCTGTTCCTTTTGTATATGGGTTCCAGCCCGGCGTTGATTGTAAGATATCTATAATCTCTCTAGCCTTTGCGTTCTGCAGGTTCTTCCTGTCCCCGCCAAGCACTTCACACCATATCTCAAGGGCACATACTCGTTCCCGCTGCACTGAACCGCAATGATCGTCATCGCCATAATTAGCGACATAATCTCGCCTATCGTAGATATCCATTGTTTCCCAATCTTCAGGAAGTAGCATTTCGAGGTACTCTTCAATAAGACCTACAAGTTCACCACCTTCTGTGTGTGATAATTGGATTCTAAGTGCTTCTTCTTCGAGTGCTCCTTCAAGAACTAATGGCTCACCTTCAGACCAATACACGAACGCTTCTGCCCATAATTGGTCAATTTCCTCTTTTGACAAGTCCCAGGAGTTCTTTGTCTTCCGGTCCTTATCGCCAGTAATTGGCCAAAATCGGCGGTTACCGGTACGGTCTTTAAGGAACATAAGATTGTTAGTGGAACCAGCGAATACACACTGGCGAGGATACTCTTCGGTGCGTCGTCCATATGGAGAACGGAACCGGTCAGAGGTACGGCTGATAAAAGCCTTAACGATTTCATTATCGTTCTTGTAGGTAGGTGCCAGTTCGGCAAGTTCAACTATCCAAGAGCCTTGAATTTGTTCTAGGGCATCTTTGGTTTTGATATCAACGAGTGAGTTATTAAACCATTTACGACCCAACCGCTCCAAGATAAGGGACTTACCTAAACCTTGAGAACCATATAACACAATCGCCGTATCAAACTTAACGCCCGGATCCATAACACGAGCTACGGCGCCACACATCCATTTACGGGTAACAGCTCGAATGTATTCCGTATCCTCCGCTCCGATATAATCGATGAAGAGAGTATCCAGTCTACATTCACCGTCCCAAGTTATCCCCTTTAGATACTCACGCACAGGATGGAATTTATTATCTTGCGTTACCTCTTGGAGCGCATCATCGATAATGCCCTTACCCTTAATAAGGTATTTCGTAGCGAAGTAATTACGTAGGCACGCATCGTCGGTATCCGTCCAGTACGGGGTTTCGTCCTTACCACGCCAGGGCAAATCGTCAATCACGACTAAGCGATGTGCGAATTCATCAAGACGGATTTTACCTTTGAGCGCGGGGTCCTGTTTAAGGACGACTAAGCAGTTGTAAACATCAGATTCAGGGGTACCGTTTTTATCACGTTTTAGTTTCGATAAGAAGTCCTCGTCATCGTCTGTGATATCCTCGAACTCCATATCTGCCATACGTTCCTTGTCGAGCAGGATTGGTGCTGCGCCGTCTTCATTGACAAAGTCTATCATGGCTTTGTAGCTCGGTAGTTTGGTGACGGAGGTCTCATCTGCTGGGTCCTTACCTCCAAATAAGTGGATCCGGACAATGTCAAACGCATTTACGAGCTTACCTCTGATTGGGTCAGTCGCATGGTTGGAGTAAGCAAAGGTGTCGTTATCATAAATTACTAAACCACCTACTGAGCTACCGGCTACGTATGTGTACCGGTCTTCGACTGCTGTCGGTTCATAGACCCCAGGTAGAAACTTATGGATAGCTTCTGTGATACTGTAACTTCTACAAAAAGCACCGATAAGGCCTTTTTTCTCTAATGGGTTACCTTGCTTCTTAGCCGCATCAAGGCGAATCTGTGATTCCTTCTCCGATGTTGGCCAAAGGCTCGTATCACGCCAGTCTCTGTAAGTACTCAAATAGGTATCTACTGAAACGAGCGCGCCTTCGCTGTGCTGGTAAACGTACTCCACATCCTTAGGGTGGCTTGGCCAATACATAAGCCGTTCAGCCTGGTGCGTTGACGAGTCAAAGAACTCAATACCGATGCTATCCGCAATTCGTCTCGAGACTGCTTGATACTCATCCGGTGTCATCGGTCTGTCGACTGGAATAATTACGCGATATCGAGGATTGTCAGCTGTGTGACTGTGCGTACTATACAGTACATATTCCATGCCGCCTAATTCCATATCGAGGTCTACGATAAAATCTTCGCCAGGGTTATCTGCATCAAGAGTAATAAGGTATCTCTCTTTAACAGCCCCGCTAACCCGTCTACCATTACCGGGAATATAGCCACCTACAAAACCGCCGACGTCTTTCTTTTGACCTTGATCAGCCTTAGACATCTTGGCGTATTCGGTAGCCGTTTCATTCGTTACAGTTGGCTCGGCCAATTTACTGACCAATTCGCTCCAAGTCATTTTCTTAGACGTCCAGCTACGGGCGGAGCGACTTTTGCCCGTAGCTATGATGATAGTAGTATCCATATTACATCGCTCCTCCCTTCGCAAACTGGATATCTCGTACATACGCCGGAACGCATAAGCCGTGAGACGTTACCCACTGCGTTACAGCTCCATTGATATCGTGGTCCTCATATACGCCCCGATTGTTTTTAAGTTTAGCCTGGTGTATCTCTACGAAGTCGTCCGCATCATTCTTCGGATTAACCTCGATACACGCTACAGGCTCGTTACATTTATAGACACCTACGATAGCACACGTTTCGGCTTTCACCTTTTTGATATAAGAGCTTACACAGTTATTAAGCTGTATGCCCATATCAATAATGCCGTGAGTAGAACCGATTGCCATGAAGCGGTAACCGTTAACCATATCAGCTAGCACTCGATGCGCTTTACGCTGCTGCACGATTTCGTCTTCCACTTTGTCGAACTTTTGCATTCTCGAGATTGTGTCATGTAGGTTACGCACCTGGATGCGACTGCCCCATACCTCTTTACGGCGACTTCTCGATAACTCAAAATACATACTAGCTGTATCTCTGACATCGTGATAGGAAGGCGCATTTCTAATGAATAAGAACGCCTGGCGCTCACCATATTGATGGCTAAGGATATTAACAAATTTACGAATAACCGATAAATCACGGTCATCTCGCCATAATGGCCAAGACTGAATATAACTTGTATTATCAGCATTATCTTTAACGACATCGACCATAGCCTTTTGATAGTCCTTGTTCTTAAATAACGTAGACATAACTTTGATGATCTTCGCATAGAAGAACGGTCTATCGTGTAATAACCGACGAACCCATCTAACGTCGGGTAAGTTGTGCGCCTTAATTAAGGCTTGAACAAAGGAATCACCTTTTATCGTTAACTCTAATACGTTACCCATACCAAGTGTCTCGTTAGGGAATTTCCGATTATAGAAGTCATCATAGTCTCGTTTAAGATTATCATTGATAGCCGGTGCATCCGGAGCTTGTAATTTCCATACTAAGTTATGGAGTAGGTTATCAAAGGCTCCATAATTGTTAGATACCTGTACGCCTTGTCTAATAGATTTAACTTTATACCCTACTGCCTTTGAAAGCTTCTTGAATAACACTTCTTTTAGCACCTTAGCGAAACATTTTAACTCATCCCGGTAGTTATGTAGTCTGCAGTCAGGAGTGGCTACGAACCAAGCTAATGATAAAAGAGAATTGCTAAAGCCCGACGGGGTAACTGTCGCTTCTTCGACGACGTCGCTGCGTGAGCGTTTCTTGAGTATGGTAAAGGTTTTTCTTTGTTTGAAGTCAAACCGTACCACATCGATGACATGAGATTTATAACCTTTGTATATCATCCCTGTATCGCCGTCGGCATACACTGTGTCGTACTCAAATTGCACGTCCAGTTTATCGCCCCTATCTATAATTGATAAGTCTAGGGATAAAGGAACTGTGGCGCTATACCCAACTTCTGCAGTAAACCCCTTAGCGTTGATCCGCTCACCGCATTTTGGACAATAGAACTCATCTGATTCCCGGCAAGGCACTATCCCGAACCCATTAGATTCCATTGGCCAAAGATTAGCGAAGGAGTGTTCGCAAGGTACATGGTAATAACTTGCAGGGTTAAAAGGTGATACTTGATTGCGCCGTACCAGGTCGTACAGCCTTTGTACTTGTAGATTGAATAAGACCTTCATAAGGCGCTATCCTTTCTTATAACAAATCGTCTAAATCATCTTCTTCAGGAGTTTCCTCAACTACTGGAGCCTCTACTTCTTTCTTTTTGGTAGTACGTTTACGTTTTGGCTTTTCTTCAGGTTTCTCTTCTGCTGTTGGAGTAGCTTCAGGTTCTTCCACCTTAGGAGCTTCTACTTTTTTACCGTTTAATATCTTAAGCGCGAGGTCGCAAGCAGCAATACATCCTTCGCAGTACGCCATAGCTGTATCTTTACGTTCGCTAGCTGGTGCATCTTTTACGAGTTCATATAAGCCGTCGATTGCTTCGCGTTGTTGTTGAATTTGTTGTTTTGAGAGTTTCATAAGAATTGTCCTCCTAATCCTTCATGTAGTAAGGGTTCTCAAACCCTGCTGCGTTTAATATGAGCCCTTCATTCCAGGGTTCAGGTTCACACATTATATCTATTACTTCTTCTAAACTGCCTTCGCCTATAGGCGCTTCGATAACCACTTCGTCGTGGATATGGGCTACAATTTTGTAACCAGCTTTGGCCAGTCTGAGCATTGATGCGGCTAAGCAATCTCTTGCCACTGCCTGTACAATGTTTTCGACTAACTTTCCGCCGTAGGTTTCAACTCTGCCCCATGTATTCTTAACCTGATCCATACCGTCATATTCAATCGATTCGCTACCGAACCGGTTAGTCCCAATTCTAGGTCTTGCGTAGGCAAGTCTTCGTCCGGACGGTAATTCGATGAACAGGAAGCCTTTCGATTTAAAGAATTTAATATTGCCTTGTCTAATTCGTACGGGTTCTCCTGTTTTCACTACTTGCTTTGCTGCGCTGTCTGCATCTTTCCAAAATTTCGTAATTCGTGGACTTGCTTGTCGCCAAGCTTCGATGATACCAGGTAACTCCTTCTCAGGAATTTCACCTTTAGAATCCATCGCTTTCATGGCTCCTACACCGCCACCATATCCGAGCGCTAATTCTGCTACCTTACCTTTTTGGCGAAGGTGCCCATTTACGCCGTGCTTCTCAACCGGTACATGGAACATACTAGCCGCTGATGCACAGTAGATGTCACCACCTTGAGCAAATACATCCTGGCGCCACTTCTCATGAGCTAGCCAAGCGATAACACGAGCTTCAATAGCACTGAAGTCGGCTACAATAAATCGGTGCCCGTCTTCTGCTACAAGAGCAGTACGGATAAGTTGCTTAATTACATCACCAGGGTTTCCGTAGAGTAGGCCTAGCATTTCTACATCTCTACTTTTAAGAACTTCCCTAGCTGTGTCTAAATCTTCTAGGTAGTTACGCGGGAGGTTCTGTAGTTGTACTACACGCCCCGCCCATCGTCCACTTCGCATAGCTCCGTAGAACTGAAGCATGCCGTGGATACGACCATCTGAACATACAGCGTTTTTCATGGCCAAGTATTTTTTGATGGAGGAGTTACCGAGCACCTGTCTATTTTGTAGTACCTTGCGTACATCGGAGGGGATATCCTGTTCCAAGAGGCTTGATACATCGTCTTTTCTCATTGTTTCTAGATCATATCCTAGTCTTGCAGTTAGCCACTCTTTAAGTTGCATAATACTGTTAGGATTCTCTAATCCTGTTAATATCTTGGATGACTCGGTAGCTTCTTCCACGATTTCGTCGTTACAAGCAAGCGCTGCATCGACGAGTTCCATATCTACTTTCACGCCTCGCCAGTTGATATCTTGGTCGAGTAGCCAGTACTCATGCTCGATAGCAGGTGGTTTTAGCGAAAGTAAGCGTTTACGAATTGCCTTCTCTACCACTACGTCCTGGCGGTTGTACTCAATGTATTCCGCCCATTTCTCCGGCGCATCCTCTGGCATATTTCGCGTCTTAGGATTCGTCTTAGTAGGCTTACGTGGTACAGAGAAAAATTGAATTAAGCGTTTACCTCTTGCATCCTTGGCTTCGCCTAATCGTAAAGCCTTGGATACATTGTCGAGGCTCGCAGGTAAACTGCAGTATAACGCAAGTACAGAGGTACATTCCCAGTTCGTATAGTCCGCATCAGGGAAGTACTTTTTAAGGCACAACATTTCGAATGCTGCGTTGAATGCGGTCTTTGTAATTTCCTTGTTATACAAAGCGTCCACCACCCTTTCGGGCAGTGGATCCTTTGTCATATCAATTACTTCGACCGGTTCGTCATCGAAGCTGTAGGCAAAGAGCAGTATTTCAAATGTTGTATCATCAACGTATCTCTGAGCCCCATATTTAATAGGGCAGTCAGAATACGTTTCCACATCAATACTGAGCTCCATATATGCCTCCTTAGATTAAATCGTCATCGTCTAGGTCGCCTAAATCATCGTCTCCGAAGTCACTAGCAGATACATGAACACCACCTAGGCGGTCACCATCTTTAACTTTACGAACACCATTTAGGCCAAAGCCTACACCTTTTTTACCGTTGAAGTTATAAGCGAATACGGATAATGCGACCTGCGCGTATACACCGGAGTAAATTTCCTCTTCAATGTCGAATTGGTCCATTTTGATTTTGTCCCGAGTGAATACGATAGGTTGTTTATCGCTATTCGCATTAATGAAGAATTTACCAGCGTATGTTTCAGGTTGGTCAGCTACTGCTTCGTCTGTATCGCCATCACGTAAGTTCAACTTAAGGTATGCCGCTTTACCTTCTACCTTCGCTACTGCTTTTGGATCAGCCTTAAGTTCTTCAATCGCACGTTCAAATGCTTTGATTGTTTTCTTATCTGTTTTGTCGATGATGATTTGAGAGCTATATTTTGCTTTGCCGTCGTCGTTTTTACGAGGTTGAGCGATGTTTGCATAGGAAAGTCTTACGATACCAGTTGTTAATTTAGCCATTGTTACGGTCTCCTTATTTGTTAATTTCAGACATTAATTTGTTTACGAGTGCTTCAAGTTTAGAAATACGGCTTTGTGCATCTTTAGCTTCAGCAATGTAGTCAGAACCTTTACCGGTTTTGAATGCTACGTTTACGGTGTATTGGTTCTCACCGCCTAATGTAGCACCAAAGCCTAGCATGATACGTTCATTAGGTCTAGCGAATACGCCGAGCGCTACTGCATTACTGTTACGGTAGTGACCGTAACTTACAGCGTAGCTGACTTTATCATTTCTGTTAAAGTCTAATGGATGCAATCCAGCAAGTGCTGCGGAGCTTGCACCTAACTTATTAACACGTTGGCCAAGATTGTTGACCTTGTTGTTAATGTCATTAGCTAATCCCAAAGAACGATTTTCTAAAGTCGTGATACGACCTTCGTGATTGTCTGCCACATGTTCAAGGCTTCTGATATCTGCTGTATTAGCAGTTACCTTTTGGCCAAGAGTATTGATAGCAGATGTATTACCATTGATGCGGTTAGTATTGTTAGCGATTGCAGTAGTATGACCTGCGATAGCTTGTTCATGATCGTTCACCACGTCGCCTAACATTTGAACACCTACGGCCAAGTCTTTTAGGTTGTTTTGTGTTTTAATAATAGCCGTTTTATTGTTGTTAATTTGTTTAGCGTTAGTTTCGATTTCATCAATCGCAGCGAACAACTGGGAGCCGTTCACAGCGTCTAATGAATCAGCGGAGATTTGGCCGGCGCTAACATTCGTGAGTTGGCGGTTGTATTGAGTTACCCCGCCTGCACCAGCGCGGGCTTTAGCGCCAAAACTTACTACGCTTGCCGGTTGCTCGCCAGCGAAAACGTGGCGAGTACCATTAATTGTGATACCATCAACCCCTACCGCATCATCGGTAACGGAATTTGTACCGATGGCAACTGCATTCGGTTTGTCGGCAATCGTATTATTACCGAATGCCACAGCATCCATTGCTACGGCTTTGGAGTGTGTACCAAATACTAGGGCGCCTTGACCACTGGATTCCGAGTTAGAGCCAAACACGAGTTGTTCCTTTTGGGAACCAATTTTGTTGTTATAGCCGACTACGGCGCTTTGTCCGCCGGCTACTGTGCCATTGTTAGCACCGATTGCTACCGAGTTCTCCCCGGTAACGTTATTAGTACGGCCTAGAGCCACACTAGATTCGCCGGATACGAAGGCACCGTTGCCGATAGCAACACTATCATAACTAGAGACACGAGCTTGATTACCGATGGCTACTGTGTACTCTACCAAACTTTCGGCATGAGAACCGAAAGCGAAGGAGTTACGACCTGCCGCAGTAGCATTATTGCCACCTGCGAAACCATTTTCACCAGTTACGGTATTGTTAGTACCGAACGCCAACGCATTATTAGCGTCGATGTTATTTTGGAAGCCCCATACTGCGGAACTTGTAGAAGTTGCGGAGATAGTATTATCTGTACCGCCTACTGTGTTATTACTAGTTGCGCCAGCTACGTTTACTGCCAACGCGGAAATTGCCAATGCTGTTGTTAAAGTTTTATTCATCTCTTATACCTCATCTTCAAATTCATTCATCATTGTTTCAACTGTATTAATTGCTGGGCGTTTATCGCTTTCCGGTACAAGCGTAGGCTTGCCCTCCGGTTTGTCGATATATGATTCTAAGTATTCGGCAACGCCCTTTTTACCGAGTACCTTTTGTAGATTTGTGATACCTTCGAGTTCTCGAGGCTTGAAGATTTCCTCTTCTTTGTAGCCGTTACCGAGTAATGTTTTAGCCGCTGCATCCGGATCCGTTATGGTACGTCTTGATGTACCCTCGACTAATTTATATCCAGGCCATTGCTTTTCACCCGATAAGGCTTTTTCATATGCAAAGTCGTAAACACCTTTAATCCACTTTGTGATTAAATCTTTCATCCCCAGGATGTCAGATACTTCGCTATCAGTGAGTAATTGATTGAGCTTACCGCCATTCTTATAGAATGTATCAAGGCAAGAATCTGCTAATGCTCGGCAGGTGTGCCGTGCTTTACAGAAGTTACAGTAATCGCAAGGTGTACATTCACCAATACCTTCCCAGGCACGTTGTGCGATAGGTTTGATATCTTCGCCCCAATCAAGAAGTTCTTCAAGTGACATTTCATCGGTAGACACACTATCAAGTCTTGGTTGAACGATCGTCATACGAACTGTTTTAATGTCATATAAGTACTCGTTCACGTCGTAGGCACCTAATGCGTAGAGTCGCATTTGTGTGTTTTCAACGGCGCTAACAGGAACGCCCTTGCCATATTTCAGGTCAATCACTTCCAGGATGCCGTCCGCTACGATTACCATGTCACCAGTACCGAAGCCTTCAGGTACCCACCTAGAGAAGTCAAGCCGTGCTTCAATCATGGCTTCCGCATCAGAGGAAAGAGCACGGGCTTCGTTTACCTTCTCTTCGCAAATATCGACATATCGATTAACCGCTTCTATCATTTCAGTAGAGTAGTCATCTAGCTTAGGGGCTTTTTTACCCTCTAGCTTATGCCGTAGGATTGCTTCTGCCAGGTCATGTGCTACAGTACCTTCCGCAGCATAAGGTGATTGTTCATCAGGGAACATCGCTTCCAGTCTTGCTGAAGGAGTACATACGAGCCACCTGGCGCTACTTGATGCACCTAGTAAGGCGTGTTTCTTAGCCACGGCTATTCACCCATTCCATAATTTGAATACGTTGTTCATCGGTAGCAGATGTTACCTTTTCAGCGCCGATGCTATCTAAGAAGGCTTTGAATTCGCCTTTAGCTTTCGTTTTATCAGTAGCTTTTGCCATTACGTCTTTTACTGCTTCACGAGTTGCTTCAAGGCTAGGAATTTCAACTTCAGCTGGTTCTTCAGTTTTTGCTGGTTCTTCAGTTTTAGCTTCTTCCACTTTAGGTTCTTCCTTAGCAGGTTCAGCTTTAGGTTCTTCCTTAACTGGTTCAGCTTTATGAGCTTCCTTCTTAGCCGGTTTTTCTTCTTTAACAGGAGCGCCTACGATAGATAGGTATAGGTCTTTCACTTCTTGTTCTAATTCAACTGCTTTATCTACTGTGATTTTTAACTCGATCATTGTTCTGTTTCCTTTCGGCTTCACGATGTGATATACTTTAAATGGATATTTTTCTATGCGCCCTTTAGCATTGCCGTGCTTTTGGGTGCTTTTTTTTGTGCCCAGGTGCTCGCACTCATCAGGAATGCAGTAATCTCTATTAGGGCACGTTGTACAATCTCGCAATGTCCTCACCTCCTTTCACTATGCACGTTTGGATAAACGTGCTATTCTATTTACACACGGGTGTATGTCTTTACAGTTATCGCACACGATACGAGGCTTGCCTGTTAGGTACGACCAGTTTGTGTAAGGACTTTTAATTCTTTTATTGCAGAATGAGCATCGTTTATCGTTCATACTCTTTTAGCTCCTCAATCCAGTATCCAGTGAGTAACCATAAAGTGATACCCAATAGACCTTGGCACATTCCTGTCCATAAATCGATACGGTCAATTTCGATAGACCCTACAGTTCCTACTACTAATATGGCTGCGATAATACGAAGCACATAAACTACTTTCATCATGTCTACTCTCCTGTTCGCGCCTGGCATCGTTTAGCAAGCCAAGCATTAAACGAATCAACGTGGATAAGGCGTTTACCACCACGTTTACCAATTTTCATGGACGGGAAGTCAAAATCTTGCGCCCATTCTCGGATAACGGCTTGCGGTACGCTAGCAAGTTCTGCAGCTTCCGCTACTGTGATGCACATCTTATTCATGGCGACCTCCTAGAATGCTAGAAGCACCAGGGATAACATCACGAATAAACTTATACCTGCGGACAAGCCGAGCGCTAAAATCCATAAGCAACAACTAGCTAGTTCTAATAATTGTTTTTTATTCATAGCTACCTCCTATCTAACTTAGGGTTGTAGTAATCGGTTTCCCAAAAGTCGTGACTTTCGGTATCGTCGACACACAACGCATAGCAGATACCAACGACTGTCGACATTTGCACTGATTTTCCTTTGATAGCTCGGTTTAATGTATCCATCGAGATTTCAGCTTGTTTGATCAGCGCCGTCTTAGTCATGCCTAACTCGTTCATGCGTTCCGTAATGGATTCGCCGAACATTCTGATTACGAATTCTTTCATAACCTTTCCTCCGTAACGGTTAAACCGTAAAGCACTATAAAAAAATAATATCGTCATACGCTACGTTGAACACTTCTTGTATCTTTTTGATGTGTAACACATCGGGGAAAGAACGTTTTCTTTCCCAATTCCCCCACGTATCAACAGATACGCCAATCTGCTCTGCAGCTGTTACTTGCGACCAGTTCTTAGACGCTCGTAGCATCTTCAATGTGTATTTCATAGGCAACCTCCTTTCTTTTTCAAATCCTGTTTACAGTTATCATCTTACTACGGGTAAACCGTAATGTCCATAAATTAAACATAAATTATCGTAAAATTTCCGTAAAATGTTGATTTTTTTACGGAAACAACGTAATATATAGTTATAAAAATGCTGGTTTACATAGAGAGGTTTAGAAGATGAGCGATTTAGGTAACAAAGCTATTATGGCCGAGAATATTCAACGACTATTGGATAGTCGCGGAATTGATCGCAATAAAATATGCGCTGATTTAGGGCTAAAGTATACTACGTTTACCGATTGGGTAAAGGGAAATACATATCCTAGAATCGATAAAATTGAGTTATTGGCAAACTATTTTGGTGTTCCTAAATCTGAACTAGTAGAGAAATATACAGACGGCTATTACACTGACCGTGAAGCAGCCGAATTTGCTGAATACCTACGCACACGTCCAGGGGCTCGTATGCTCTTCTCTGCCGCAAAAGATATAAGTAAGGAGGATTTAGAAAAAGCAGTCGAATATATAGAGCTTTTAAAATTAAAAAACAAATAATACACAAGGGAGAGTGTTATATTGGTTGTAAATTTGATTTACTGTGACTTGCCACATGCCAATGCAGTGTCAGAGGAATGTGAAGATATAGATACCCATAATATCTATATAAACAAAAACCTCCCTCATGACCGTATGAGGGAAGAAATTAAGCACGAATTAATGCATATTATTAATGACGACTTCTATTTAGACCATCACGTTAATCTAGTAGAGCAAATGGTCCGTCGAACATGCATCGATGATACCGAACTGGAGAATATAGATTTCTACCATCATTATGTATCAGTATTATAAGGGATTATATATAGGGAGATGTTAACATGAAAAAGACTTTATTAATTACTACTATGCTTGCCTTAGTTACAGTTACGGGGTTCGCTAGAACTGAGGTATCTCACGATGAATTCAAGGCGTTAGATGGTCCTAAGGTGCTAGTACATTACGATGATGGGAGCACTGAATTACTAGACGAACAGGAATATCTTGAACGCACTATTAGTATGACACAAAAAGAAATGGACGACTTACACAAAGTCGACGAAGGTACTAAAAACGCATTGGCAAAATGGCAAGCCGATCATGAAATACACCAGGCACCGTCTGAAGAAGTGCAACAGCCTAAAAAGAAGAAGCACTGGTATGATAACGTACTAGATTCAGTATTTTAGATAAAAAAAAATAAGCCCTCACCGCAGTGAGGGCTACTAAAAACTACATACCTTAGAGGTATTTCATTTTTACTCCAATACTATTATATCACATAAAACCTCTAAGGCTTATTTCTTATACCCAAATTTAAGCCTAGGAGGTTATTTTTATGGCTAAAAAACGAGTCGATGGACGCTACCAAGTATCGAAGATGATAAATGGTAAGCGTAAATACTTTTATGGCACTACCAAGAAAGCTGCTATTGCTGAGCGAGATGCATACGTTGAATCACTAGCGCAATGTGCTAACTACGATAATACAATTACGATTGAGAGATGGTGCGAGTATTGGATCCGGCTTAAAAAGGATACGATTTCACAAAATACTCTCTCCTCTTATCAATATATTATTAAAACCTATATTGTACCTTTCATAGGCTCAATACGATTAGTTGAGCTATCAGCATTAAACGTAAGGGCTTTAATAAATAACATGGGCCACTTATCCGCTCGGACTATCAGCTACACGCTAACCGTTCTTAGGGCTATCCTTAAACAGGCTGTTATGGATGAGATAATCTCTAAAAACGTGGCTACATTAGTCAAGAAGCCTAAACAAGAGCGTAAGCGAGAGATGGTAACACTATCCAAGGAAGAAGTAGAAACGTTCCTTGAACAAATCGATGATGTCGAATGGCACGCCCTGTTTAAGCTAGCATTTACCACTGGTTTACGCCGTAGTGAGATACTCGGTTTAACCTGGGATGATGTCAACTTAAAACAAAAAACTCTAACCGTCAATCAGACAGTTTTACGTATCAACGAAGTCACGACTATCTCTAAAACAACTAAAAACAGCTCGTCTAGACGTTCTATTTCACTTGACGATAAAACTATCGCAGAGCTTCTAAAACTTCGCACACACGTCGATAAGCGAAGACTAAAAGCACCTAACTGGAGAAATAATAATCTTGTGTTCCCCGGTAAGTTTGGAAATCCTCGTGATCCGGCCAAGGTTTCTCTAAAGTGTAAAAAGTTTGCTACTGCAATCGGTAGACCGGACTTTACAATGCACGATACTCGTCATACACACGCCACCTTATTATTGGAAGCCGGCGTAAACTTTAAAGTCGTACAAATGAGGCTTGGCCATTCCTCGTATCAACAAACGATGGATACCTACTCTCACGTTACCCCAATCATGGAAGCCGACGTCGTAGAAAAGATTTCAAACATATTCTAATTGATGTCAAAATGATGTCAAAAGGTACCCTGATAAAAATGATGTCAAAAGAAAAACCCGCACAGTAGTGCGGGTTTATTTTGGTGGACCACCAGGGGTTCGAACCCTGGACACCCTGATTAAGAGT
>OAWM01000319.1_pt1 | contig 40389 bp, 27 predicted proteins | sample 1495501 | NCBI WGS metagenome assembly OAWM01 (sample SAMEA2580210, study PRJEB22360) | human gut metagenome | biome: human gut; feature: human-associated habitat; material: faeces | place: Denmark | collected 2008/2010 | reverse complement strand
TCGGCATCCTCAAAGACGGCGCGCCCCGCCGAGCAGCCGACTCCTGAGGTCGCTGAAGCTCCGGCTCGTTCTGCGGCAGGGGAGGGCGCTTCCTCCGCTGAGCCCGTCGTGCCCGCTGGCTCCAACGAGGTTCCCGCCGTTGACCCGGCTCTGCGCCCGCATCGTCGCGGCCGCAAGCCCAAGGCGTTTGTTGAGGCCGAGAAAGCCGCTGCCGCAGCAGCTGCTGCCCAGGGCGCAGCGGTGACGACCGAGCCTACGGCCACGGTCGATGCCCCGGTCCAGGACGCTCCGTCCACCGAGGTTCCCGCATCTGCCGATGCCGAGCCCGCCGATGTCCGTCCCGGCCGTAGCCGTCGCACCGTGGCAAAGCGCTCGACGAAGGCGAAGACCAAGCCCGACTCCGAGGCCAAGCCCGTCGACGACAAGTCCTCCGAGGCAACCGCCGATGCCGCTTCCGAGGCCGAGAACGCCAATCAGCTGGCAACTGAGAAGCCCAAGCGCACGCGCAAGAAGTCCGCTAGGGCCAGGGTTTCCGAGCAGCAGGGCGACGCCGAACCCAGCAACCATGCCAACGCCGACGCCAAGGCAGAGGGCGAGGCTCCGTCCGGCACCGATGCAACCGCAGCCGCGGCTGGCCTCGGACGAAGACGGAAGAGGGCGCCCGCCCCAGCCGCCGTCAGCACAAGCGCAACGACGAGCGCAACGACCGCAAGGACGATCGCAACAACGACCGCCGCAGCCGTCAGCGCGACCGCAAACAGCGCAACAAGGAGCGCAACGCCGCCCCCACCGAGCCCACGCTTTCGCGCGAGGAGCTTGCGGCCATGAAGGTAGCCGAGCTGCGCGAGAAGGCAAAAGAGTTCGAGATCGAGACGACCGGCAAGAAGAAGGCCGAGCTTGTCGAGGAGATCTACACGACCGCCGCGAAGGCCGAGGGCTTCCGTGATATTAAGGGCATCCTGCAGATTCGCCCGGACAACTCCGGCATCATCCATGCCCACGGTTACATGAAGTCCAACGAAGACGCCTTCGTCCCCGCTTACCTCATCCGCTCCGCACGCCTGCGCACGGGTGATGTCATCGAGGGTTCGCTGCGCCCCTCGCGCGGCGGCGACAAGCGAGCCGGCCTCGCCAAGATCACGACCGTTAACGGCATGGATCCCGAGCAGATCCGCAACCGCCCCAAGTTCGGCGATCTTACCCCGGTCTATCCCAACGAGCCGCTGCGCATGGAGCACGGCAAGGATTCCATCACCGGTCGCGCCATCGATATCGTGTCGCCGATCGGCAAGGGCCAGCGTGGCCTGATCGTGTCGCCGCCCAAGGCCGGCAAGACAACGATCCTTAAGAAGATCTGCCAGTCCATCTCGATCAACAACCCCGAGGTGCACCTCATTTGCCTGCTCGTCGACGAGCGCCCCGAAGAGGTCACCGATATGCAGCGCTCCATTAAGGGCGAGGTCGTGGCCTCGACCTTCGATATGCCCGCCGACAACCACACCCGCGTGGCCGAGCTCGTCATCGAGCGTGCCAAGCGCATTGTGGAGCTGGGCGGCGATGTCGTGGTGGTACTCGACTCCATCACGCGTCTTGCCCGCGCCTACAATCTGGCGGCACCCGCCTCGGGCCGCATCCTTTCGGGCGGTGTCGATTCGGCGGCCTTGTATCCGCCCAAGCGTTTCCTGGGTGCAGCCCGCAATATCGAAAACGGAGGCTCGCTCACCATCCTCGCCTCCGCCCTTATCGATACCGGCTCCAAGATGGACGAGGTCATCTTTGAGGAGTTCAAGGGCACCGGCAACATGGAACTCAAGCTCGACCGCGACCTCGCCGACCGTCGCATCTTCCCGGCCATCGACCCCGTTGCCTCCGGTACGCGCAACGAGGACCTGCTGGTCGACGAGCAGATGCGCCCGTTTGTCTTTGGCCTGCGTCGCATTCTCGCCGGTATGAACAACACCGAGCGCGCGGCGGCGTCGTTTATTAAGGGTCTTAAGGGCACCAACACCAACCAGGAGTTCCTGGTGCGTTCGGCCAAAAAGCACAGCGACTACGAGCAGACGTTTTAGACCAAAAGCCGCACGCTATATCGCCATAAGAACGGGCAATCGGGCCGGGGTTTATGCCCCGGCCCTTTCTTTACGGCGCCACTCGGCAACATTTTTTGACCTTATGACCGACAAGCAGCAGTTTTCGAGCCATAATCCGGCCTCATCGCTTGCAATCGGAGGGTCGGTTTCGCATAATAACTTTTAAGCTTCGCGACGGAAAACGCAGATGAAACGAACCATATACCGTTGCTTTGGGACGCATGTCCCGCTTCATCTTCTCTCGCGCAGCCAACTAAATGATGCGATTTGGGTGCTGGAAGATGGGGAGAGCTCATGGCTTCTTCTGATGCAACACAACGAGCAGTCCTTGCCGGACTTTCCTGCGGGATCGGCCTTGCCGCCCCCGTGGTGATGTATGCCGCGACGCTGCCGTTCTCGTCGGTCAACGAGACGGTTGTCGCGGGCGCGGTTCCCTTCGCCGTTGGTGCGGTGGCAGGCGTGGGAATCTACGCAGCCTCGCTGGGCATTTCCGAGTATCGTGCCGAGCACGATGGCCGCCTGTTTGAGCCCGATGCCGTGGGCGGCGCCGCTCAGTTTGGCCGGACCCACAACGAGTTCAAGACCGCCTCGATTCCCGCGCAGCAGCAGGGGTCGGCGCCTCAGCCTGCGGTCCCGGCCGATCAGGCCAATGCCACACAGCCTTCTTCCGCATTTCTCTCCGGCCTGACCGGTGCGTTCCAGCGCCGCCACGCCGACGATGGCGTTCCCACCATCGCGCGCGCGGCTAACGCCATGGATGAGGCCGAGGCCTGGTCTATGATCGACAGCATGCTCGATGACGATTCCCCGGTCAGCTGCGATGCCGTGCGTTCGCGCGATGTCTACCAGGTCGCAATCGACGAGCTCACCAACGGTGGAAAGACCGGTTCTTACAATCGCGATGACATTGCCGCTGCCGCACGCGCCGTCTCGGGCTCTCATGCAGCCCCTGCGGGCAGCACCGCAGCCTTCGTGGCGCTTGTAGCCAACGCAGCCAACAATGCCGCCTATAACGGCGCGTCGTCGGCTGCGTACGCCTCTGCCGCGTCGGCTGCTTCGGCCGGCCAACAGAGCGCAGCTCAGGCGGCTCCTGTCGCCGACCCCTTTGCCGATGAGCCCCTGGCTGTCGACGAGGAGACCATTGCCGCTCGCCGAGCTGCCGAAAGCTCGCTTTGGGGCGCTTCGGCCCAAATGCAGGCCGCGGAGGCGGCGCCGTACAACGCCAAGCTCGCCAGCATGCCCACCATTTCCGATGCCAAGGGTGTGGATCTCTCCGATCTGGACGAGCCTGCCGCCATCACTGCGTCTATCGATGCCCAGGATCGCGTGGATACCGACAGTCTCCCCGATGCCTCTCTTGAGGAAGATGTCCCCATGGCCGATTATTCGGGCCACGAGGACATGTGGGCCGCCGCCATGGCGATCATGGCCGAGGCTGCCGAGCCCTCCCCCGTGGCGGTGCCCACGCCTGCAGCCTCACCTGTCTCGGTTGCTCCCGTCTATGTCGGCCGCCACAGCTCCGTGCTTCCCGAGGATACCGCGCGTATCTCGCGCGAGGGTATCGAGCGCGCCGAGGCTATCGCTGCCGGCGTTATGGAAAACCGTCGCCATGAGCGCGTCAATCAGATTCTCGAGGAAGAGATCAACCGTCTACAGTCTGCGGCCGTCAAGCGCACGGGCCGTGCCTATCTGAGCGTTATCGAGGGCGGTACCGCCAGCTTTACACCGCTGCGCGCGGAGGCATAATTGCCTCATGGTTAAGCTCGATCGAAAATGGGCGCTTGCCGCCTGCGCCATGGTGCTCGTCATTTGGGGCAATTCGCTGGTTCCCGGTACGGGGTCTGGTTCGTTGAGCTTGTCGATCATGGAATCCATTCGCGGCTTTTTGCAGGCCCTGGGGCTTCCATACGAGTGGGTCACCAACTTCGTCGTGCGCAAGTGCGCTCATTTTACCGAGTACATGGTGCTTGGCATCTTGGCGACGCACGCCTTTGACCTCGAAGGCCGGCGCACGTTTGATGTGTTGCTGCCCACGGCGGTGTTCTTGCTGCTTGTTCCCTCTATCGACGAGACGATCCAGCTTTTTGTGCCCGGTCGCGCCGGCATGATTACCGATGTGATGATCGACTGCTGCGGGGCGACGACAGGCGTCGTACTCCGATATCTCTTACGGTCGCTGATGTACACCAAAAAGGCCGCCTAGGACGTTTTGCTTGGTCCTAGGCGGCCTTGTGCGTTTGAGGGCCTCTGCGGGGCGTGACGGCGTTTTCCGGGCGTTTTGCGAGTTTGGCTACGCTGCGCCCCGCTGATGTGTCCTTTACTGGAGCGCCTGGGCGCCAAGGGCCAGACAACCCATGATGCCCTGCTTGCCCTCAAGGCTGTTATTGACAATGTAGGTTTCGATGTCGTTGACCTCGGGCGTGACGATATAGCCGTTGAGCATCTCGGCGCACTTTTTGCGTGCGAGCGGCACGATGGGGGTGTGGTCGGCCACGCCGCCGCCGATGATGATCTTTTGCGGCGCGTAGCACAGCGTGTAGGTCATGAGCGCCTGTGCCAGGTAGCCTGCGAGCAGGTCCATGGCCTCCGGATCTTCGGTCATGTCCCCGGCGCTCTTGCCATTCCAGCGCTTTTTAACGCCGGGGCCGGCGATGAGGCCCTCGAGGCAGTTGTCGTGGAAGGGGCAGGCGCTATGCTCGCCGATGGTGTCGCGCGGATCGCGCGTGACCAGGATATGGCCGGCTTCGGGATGCATCATACCGTGCACGAGCTGGCCGCCCGAGAGCACGCCGGCGCCCACGCCGGTGCCGATGGTCAGGTAGACCACGTCGGTGAGGCCCTGGGCGCAACCGAAGGTGACCTCGCCCAAGCAGGCGACGTTGACGTCGGTGTCGTAGCCACAGGGAATATTGAGCTCGTTTTGAATGGTGCCCAGCAGATCAAAGTAGCGCCATGCCGTTTTGGGCGTCTCCAGGATCTTGCCGTATTGGGGCGAGGCAGGGTTGACTGCCGTGGGGCCAAAGGCGCCAATGCCCAGCGCGGCGATGCCCTTGTCGGCAAACCATGCGTTGACGGCCTCAACGGTCTCCTGCGGGGTCGTGGTCGCAATCTGCTCGCGCTCCAGGACCGTACCGTCTGCATAGCCCGTGGCGCAGACCATCTTGGTGCCGCCAGCCTCGAGCGCTCCGATAAGCTGCTGCTCTGCCATAGTATTCCTCTCTCTGGGACGAGTTGCTCCGTGACTAAAGTATAGAGCTCTAAACCATTTAAGAAAGCGCTATAAAAAGAAGCCTCGCAACGCGGCGGGCGGTGCGGGGCTTCTTTGGTTGCTTTAGTTGCTGGGCCGTCCTTACCCGCGCGGCTTGATTTTATCACGCAGCGACTTGAGGTTCTCCAGCGCCGCGTTAAGTGTCTCGTCTCGCTTGGCAAAGTGGAAACGAATCAGATGGTTGACGGGCTCGCGGAAGAAGCTCGAGCCGGGTACGGCGCCCACGCCCACCTTAGACGCGAGGTCCTCGCAGAATTTGAGGTCGCTGTCATAGCCAAACTCAGAGATGTCCATCATGACGTAGTAGGCGCCCTGTGGCACGTTGTGCTCAAGACCGATGCTGTCGAGTCCCTGGCAGAACAGGTCGCGCTTGGCGGCGTAGAGGTCGAGGACCTCCTGGTAATAGCTGTCGTCGAATTTGAGGGCGGTGACGACGGCTTCCTGCAGGGGAGCGGCGGCACCCACGGTGAGAAAGTCGTGGACCTTCTTGATGCGCTCGGTGATCTGGGTCGGGGCAATGGTGTAGCCCAGACGCCAGCCGGTGATGGAGTACGTCTTAGACAGCGAGCTGCAGCTGATAGTGCGCTCGAACATGCCGGGCAGCGTGGCCATATAGACGTGCTCGTGGGGCGCGTAGACGATGTGCTCGTACACCTCGTCGGTGATGCAGTAGGCGTCGTACTTTTTGCAGAGGTCGGCGATAAAGGTGAGCTCCTCGCGCGTAAAGACCTTGCCGCAAGGGTTGGAAGGGTTGCACAGGACAATCGCCTTGGGATCGTTATCACGGAAGGCCGCCTCGAGGACCTCGCGATCGAATTCGAACGTGGGCGGGTTGAGCGGCACGTAGATGGGCTCGGCACCTGAGAGGATGGTATCGGCGCCGTAGTTCTCGTAGAACGGCGAGAAGATGACGACCTTGTCTCCAGGGTTCGTAACCGTCATCATGGCGGCCATCATGGCCTCGGTGGAGCCACAGGTGACCACGATGATCTGGTTGGGGTCGACCGGCATGCCCATAAAGTGCTCCTGCTTGGCAGCGAGCGCCTCGCGCATGGCCTGGGAGCCCCAGGTGATGGAGTACTGGTGATAGAGCGGCTTGGGGTCGGCGGCGATGGTGCTCAGGCTGTTGAGCAGCTGCGCCGGGGGATCGAAGTCAGGGAAGCCCTGCGAGAGGTTGACGGCACCGTACTTATTGGAGATGCGTGTCATGCGGCGGATGACCGAATCGGTGAATGATGCCGTGCGATTGGAGAGTTCTTTCATGACGGTCCTTTCGAGGGTTTGCAGTGGGGCAAGTTTACTCCTATGAAAAGGGTGGGAATTGCTCGAAACGCACTCGAAAAACTCTTTTCAAAATTCTTGAAAATTGGGGCTTGCATCGCATGGCGTTCCTTGCAATAATAGTCGAGCGCGAAGCGCACAGGACACGGTGGGTGTAGCTCAGTTGGCTAGAGCGACGGGTTGTGGTCCCGTAGGTCGAGGGTTCGAGTCCCTTTACCCACCCCAGTTCTTGCTTCGTGTTGATATCGGGTCGTTAGCTCAGTTGGTAGAGCAGGGGACTCTTAATCCCAAGGTCCAGGGTTCGAACCCCTGACGGCCCACCACACGATATCTCCTCTAAAGTCCGCCATAACGGACTTTAGCTTTGGGTCGTTAGCTCAGTTGGTAGAGCAGGGGACTCTTAATCCCAAGGTCCAGGGTTCGAACCCCTGACGGCCCACCAAAGCATGTTAAAGCGACTGGCTTCGGCTGGTCGCTTTTTTGTTGACCTCGCATGGGGTCGAACCCGAAAGGGCGCGGAGCTGAGAAAACGCGTAAGCGTTTTCCAACGCAGCGCGCAAGGCGCCTTGGCGCAGCAGCGGCTGCCTGCGCAGCAGGCTGAACCCCCGACGGCCCACCAAAGTAACCCGGAATATTTACAAATCGAGTCTACCCTGTGGATCGGCAAAGCCGTCAGTACCCTCCTTGAGTTTCTTCTCGTCTGCCTTCACGCGACGCTCGAGCTTCTTTGCGTCCTCGGCAGGTGGTAGATTTTCGGGGACAATTCCGCGGTCGATGAGGCTGCCACGCACGCTTGTGCTGTTCTCGACGTGCTCTTGCTTGATCTGGTCCAGACCGTACAGGTCGTGTTCCTCTGCGTTGAAAGCAGTCATCGAGTTCGTAAGGTCCTTTGCTTTGATGAGGACATCGGCTAACCTGTCCGCCAATGCCGCGCTCTTGGGTACGCCGAGCTGCTGCTTCATTTCCGCCGTGCTTCTGCCGTCGAATAACGCTTCATCGCCCTTCGACTTGATGATCGCGAATCCTTTGGAGTCCACGCCGCGTTTGAACGCAATACCCGAGAGCTGTTTCTCTGAATCGGATAGCGAGTGGCGCGCCTGCAAGCGCTGAATCTCTCCGAAGCGCTGCTCTATGAGCTCCTGACGGCGTGTCTGCACGGCGAAGTACGCCTGTGCGAGCGCGATTTCAGGTTTGTTTGGGTCTCCGTTTTGGGCGATTAAATAGCATGCATAGCGCGTAAGTTTGTAGTCTTTAACCGCGCGAGCGGCGACACCGGCAGTTACCATTTTCGTGGTGTCACGAAAATGGGAATCAACTGGAGTTTTGTTTGTTTCGCACGAGACTTTTGCCCTCTTAACAACTTTGGCGAAGTTCTCCCATCGAGTGTATCCCATGGGTTCCATTAAATCGCGTGCGAGCCAATACTCAATCCCGTCTTCCACATTGGCGTAGCTATCAAGTTCGACACGCCACTTCTCGATATCTCTACTATCCATATCTCCTCCTCGCTGGCCTATTGTCTATGCGGGCTTTGCCCGCTCTGTATTCAGAATAAGGATACGCTGTCGTGCGGACACGAATGGGCCCCGTGTCACTTCGAGCTCATGGGACCCATGGATATCGATTAGTTGTGTTCTGCGTTAGATAGGCGTCCAGTTTAATTCGCTCGATAGTGCGAACCTAGGCTTTCGGTTCGTTTGCGCATGGCTTTGACCATCTCCGCAGCCAGCTGAATTTGCGACTGTAGGCGCGCGAGGGCAGCGATTTCGCTGTCGTTGGCACGCGGCTTATTTAGAGTCGCGGCTTCATCTTGCAGGCTTTCAAGCTCCTGCAGCGCCTTGGATAGACCCGCATCGGTCCTGTTGATCATGCAGTAGGCGCTCATTGTGTGCTTGAGGCAGCGGGTTAGGCGCTCGGCGACTGCTGTAGCGATGCCATGCTCGGGGAGGGCGACATCCACCGGTGCGTCAGCCTCGGGAGCGTCCAGTGCTGCTCGAGCCGCTGATGCGCCCGCGATACGCCCGAATACGATGCCATTGGCGCTCGACAGCCCTCCGATGCGGTCGGCGCCGTGCATGCCGCCTGTTGCCTCGCCGCAGGCGTAGAGGCCCTCAACGCCCGTGTACGCGGTCCTGTCGATCTTGATGCCGCCGTTGGCCGCGTGGGCATACATCGCCACACGCATCTCGTCGCTCGGAGCGATACCTTGCTCGTCTTGTAGCCAAGTGGCAAATGTCTGCACGAACTCGGGGACATTCTCTCGCGGGAAGTCGTAGTGGAGCGCTAGGCCTTCGGCACCTGCTTGATCGATGGCAAGATCGATGGCGCGAGAAGCCAAGCGCGAAGTGAAGGGGCCATATCCTGAGCGTTGCTCAAGCAGATCGTCTAACTTTTCGTTGGCAATGTCGACCGGTTGGTCGAACGTGACGTAGCGCCAGGTCTTTTCGTTAAAGACCAGGTTGCGCTTAGGTTCAATGAAACCGGGCATCATCTGAATGAACTCTATATTGGTAAGGGATGCGCCATGCGCCAGTGCGATGGCCTGTGATGAGCTGAGTACATCGGCCGAAGTGAGGCTGCGCTCGAACAGGCCGCCCGTGCCGCCCGCAGCGATGATAGTGGCCTTTGTTGTAAAGGTCACGATGCGCTCGTCTGTTTGGTTGTAGAGCACGGCGCCGATAATCTTTCCGGTTGTGTCCTCAACAAGATCGATGAGCTCGTGGCGGGGGAGCAGACGAATGCCAAGAGACTTGATCTGGGCCGCACACGCGTCTTCAAGAGGCTTGCGGGTCAGACCGCGCCACATGCGTGTCTTATGGTCAAAGCAGGGGATAAATTGCTTTTGCTGGGCGCTCTCGGCGCTTTGCGGACGCTGGAGCTCAACACCCAGATCTTGCTCGAGCCATTGGATGGCCTGGGGGATACCGTGGACAAACGTCTGGACGAGCGTAGGGTCGGCAACGCCGCCGCCGACGGCCTGGATAGTGTCGATAAGGTCCTGCTCGTCGTCTTCGTCAACGGGCCCAATAAGCCCGAGGCCCCAGGTGCCCGGGAAGAAGCTCGATCCGCTCATGGTCTTGCCGGCGCTTGCGATGGCAACGGTTGCACCCGTGCGTGCCGCTTCGATGGCGGCGCAAAGGCCCGCAATGCCAGATCCAATTACCAGTACATCAGTCGATTCCATCGGATTCCTTTCTCGTCCGGGGCATTGTCGCACGGGTGATCGACAAAGGTATCGCAAAGATTGGATAAATCGGCAAAGGGCGAATATGGCACGTGGGCGTTAGGGGCGTTTGGCGGCTCCTTCTCATTACGCCTTACGTTCCATTAGAACTGATATATCGGCTCTCGAACGCTTTGTGGCAACAAAAAGAGCCGCTACCTGGGTGGGTAGCGGCTCTAAAGCTCAACTATATGAGCATCGCGCGGGCGCGATTAGGCCTTGAGGGCCTCCTCGACGGCGACAGCGCAGGCGACGGTGGCACCGACCATGGGGTTGTTGCCCATGCCGATGAGACCCATCATATCGACGTGCGCAGGCACGGAGGAAGAACCGGCGAACTGGGCGTCGGAGTGCATGCGACCCATGGTGTCGGTCATGCCGTAAGAGGCAGGGCCGGCGCCCATGTTGTCCGGGTGCAGGGTACGGCCAGTGCCGCCACCAGAAGCGACGGAGAAGTACTTCTTGCCAGCCTCGAGGCGCTCCTTCTTGTAGGTGCCAGCGACGGGGTGCTGGAAGCGCGTGGGGTTGGTGGAGTTGCCGGTGATCGAGATATCGACGTTCTCGTGCCACATGATGGCAACGCCCTCGCGGACGTCGTCGGAGCCGTAGCAGTTAACGGCAGCGCGGGGACCATCGGAGTAGGGGATGGTCTCGACGACCTTGAGCTCGCCCGTGTAGTAGTCGAACTGGGTCTTCACGTAAGTGAAGCCGTTGATGCGGGCGATGATCTGAGCAGCGTCCTTGCCCAGACCGTTGAGGATAACGCGCAGCGGCTTCTTACGAGCCTTGTTGGCGTTCAGAGCCAGGCCGATAGCGCCCTCAGCGGCAGCGAAGGACTCGTGGCCAGCCAGGAAGGCGAAGCACTCGGTGTCGTCGGAGAGCAGCATGGCGCCCAGGTTGCCGTGGCCCAGACCGACCTTGCGGTCCTCGGCGACGGAGCCGGGAACGGTGAAGGCCTGGATGCCCTCGCCGATGATGGCGGCAGCCTCAGAAGCAGTCTTGGCGCCACGCTTGACAGCGAGAGCGCAGCCGAGGGTGTAGGCCCACTCGGCGTTCTGGAAGGCGATGGACTGGGTGTTGTTGACGATCTCACGCGGGTTGAAGCCCTTGTCGGTGCAGATCTGCAGAGCTTCCTCGAGGGAGGCGATGCCGTTGTCGGCGAGGCACTTGTTGATCTTGTCAGCGCGGCGCTCGTAACCTTCGAACGTAACAGTCATAGTTATTTCCCTCCCTTTCTACTCGTGAACCGGGAACACGCTGGCGACGGAGTGAGTCTCCTCGTCGGTGCGCGGGTCGATGTACTTGGCAGCGTTCTCCCACTGACCATAGTGGCCCATAGCGCCAGCGATGGCCTCCTCGGGGGTCTTGCCGGCCTTGACGGCGTCGGTGAACTTACCGAGGTTCAGGAACTCGAACGCGATGATCTCGTTCTTGTCGTTGAGAGCCATGCGGGTGACGTAGCCCTGAGCGAGCTCGAGGTAACGAGCGCCCTTGGCCTTGGTGCCGAACATGGTGCCGACCTGAGAGCGAAGGCCCTTGCCGAGGTCGTCGAGGGAGGCGCCCACGGGCAGGCCGCCCTCGGAGAACGCGGTCTGGCTGCGGCCGTAAACGATCTGCAGGAAGATCTCGCGCATAGCAACGTTGATGGCGTCGCAGACGAGGTCGGTGTTGAGGGCCTCGAGGATGGTCTTACCGGGAAGGATCTCGGAAGCCATGGCGGCAGAGTGGGTCATGCCCGAGCAGCCGATGGTCTCAACGAGGGCCTCCTCGATGATGCCGTCCTTGACGTTCAGCGTGAGCTTGCAGGCGCCCTGCTGAGGTGCGCACCAACCCACACCGTGCGTAAGACCGGAGATGTCGGAAATCTCCTTAGCCTGGACCCACTTGCCCTCCTCGGGGATGGGTGCGGGGCCGTGGTATGCACCCTTGGCAACGGGGCACATGTTCTCCACTTCCTGTGAGTACTGCATGCCTCTCCTCTCTATCGTGTTGGCGTCCCGTCTGGGGGTCGTGGCTGGCGATTGCCGGGCGACCCTTCGAAAGGGACATGACATGCAGCCCCTATAATACCGCGAAATGCACGGAATATTCGGCGAACGGCTCAGTTTTCGTAGCGAGAAGCGCGGAACTTTCAATTGAAACGATTTAACAAAGCTGTTTGCGGCTGTGCGGTTCGCTGAAGGGGGTCGGTTCTGTTCAAGCTTTTGGCAAGGCTGCGTTACCTGACCTGTGGCTATGTTGCCGTTTGCCGTCGGTTTGCCGCCTTTTACCGTCGACGGGTGCCATTTTGCGTGAATGTTTTGATGGCACGTTTCAATCGTGATGTATTGGATGGTAAGCAGATCCCGGCGAAGGGAGCGCCATGCAGCGCGTTTGGAAAACGATCACCGGTTTTTACCATGTTTGTGCCCGCGGTATGAGCGGGCAGTTGATCTTTGAGAGCGACGAGGACCGGTGGGAGTTTTTGGAACTGATGCGCGACTGCTGCCGCGATGCCCAGGTGACGATTGTGGCGTGGTGTCTCGTGAGCGACTACGTGGATCTGGTGCTTTTGGATTACGAGGACAAAATGAGCGCTGCTATGCAGCGGCTACTGTTGACGTATGCTCGTCGGTTCAATAAGCGTGCTGGGCGCGCGGGCTGCCTATTTCGTGAGCGTTTTGAGCGCCGCTCGCTCGATACCGACTGGCAGGTGATGGAGGCTATTCGCTCCGTGTGCGCCAATCCGCAGGTGGCGGGCATTAGCCTAATCGAGCGTTATCCCTGGAGCAGCTTTGCGGAGCATCTGCGCGCTTACGACAGTGATGCGGCTGATGTCACGAGGGGATTTTCCGATCCTTCTTGCGTGCTTGAGCTTTTTGGTTCTGCCGAGGGCTTTATTGCCTATTCGCTAGCGATGTCCGACGGCGGCGAGCCAGCGCTGTGCGATATGAAAGAGACGGAGTGGGAACGCCACGCCTTTGCCGACAAGTTTGCGAAGAGCCTCGGGGTTCCGCTCCACGGGGTTAAAGCCGCATCGTTGGCGCAGCGCGATAGTGTTGTTCTCGGATTGCACGATGCCGGTTTTACGGTGCGCCAGATTGAGCACTATACCGGGATTGGCAAAAGTACGGTTTCTCGTATTGTGCGGACCCGCACGGGGGCGGCGATGCGGGCTGGCGGAAACGTGATGTAGGGCTGCCTGTGCACCGCGGTTGGGGTCGTTCATGCGTCGCAACCTGCGTTCTAAATGCTTGGTATGCTGACTGCACTTCTTGATATGCATATAACGATTGCCGTCTTGCATAAAAATACGGCTCAGTCCGGTTTTACCCGCGCCTACCCCCGTCCACACCGTGCAAAAAGCGGAGTTTTCAGCATCGTGGTGCTGTCGGCACCGCCGTAATCTTGAAATATATGGGTCCCGAAGCCATTTATGCCTGCCGATGTGCCTCCAAAGCGCATGCTTGTGACCCCTGAGACCACGATGCTTGTTCTAAAACGATATAAAAGGGTGCCTGGAGACGTTGATTAACGCTTTCAATGCGTATACACGCAACTTGGCGTGCTGAAAACTCGTAAAAATGCACGCCGCACCCTATGGGACCCGTCTGTGGCGGGCGCGAAGCGAACCGGAGCCCAGCAGGACGGGGCATGGGGCGTTGCTTGGGGTGCCCGTGGCTCTGTCGCTAGCCGTTGGCACTGTGGAAAACGTCCGTGTTTGCGGCTGGCTGTTCAGTAAATGACAGGGCGAGCGCCGGACGCGCGAACTTTGTGTGTCCGAGGCGTTATGAAAAAGCCGAGCCGCCCGTATTGGGCGGCTCGGCAATCAAACCCTTTGCTTCGCGCCCTCCGCTACTGGCTAGTTTACCCTTCGAGCATGCCGTCGAGGGTGCGCCAGGCTAACTCGGCGCATTTGACGCGGGCGGGCATGTGCGAGATGTCCTGGAGCTGGGCTGCCTCGTCCAGATCTTCCAGGTCCTCCTCGGAGAGCTGCTCGCCACGGATCATGGCGAGGAAAAGCCCTGCCAGACGACGAGCCTCCTCGACCGTCTCGCCGGTGATGAGATCGGCCATGATGTCGGCGCTGGTCTGGCTGATGGCACAACCGTGACCGGTAAAGGAGGCCTCCTCGATCACGCCGTTTTCGACACGCAGCTGCAAGGTGAGCTCGTCGCCGCAGCTGGGGTTGATGCCGTCGTGCTCGTGCGTGGGGGCATCCATCTCGTACTTATAGTCGGGATGCGAGTTGTGCTCCATAAACGTGGTGGAGGTGTACAGATTACCCATTGAACGTGCTCCAAACGTGATGCAGGCCGGCGATAAACTTGTCGATATCGGCCTTGTCGTTGTAGAAAGCCACGCTGGCGCGGCAGCAGGCAAGGTTCTCGACGCCTAGCCAGGTGAGCAACGGCTGCGCGCAGTGGTGACCGGCGCGGATGCAGACGCCGTCCATGTCCATGATGCTCGCGACATCGTGTGGGTGGATGCCCTTGACGTTAAAGCTCACGACGCCGTGGTGGTTGTCCCAATAGATGGAGCCGATGATCTGGACAAAGTCGAGCTGCATGAGCTCGCCCATCAGGTAGTGGACGAGTGCCTGCTCGCGTGCCTGGATGTTTTCGTAGCCCACCGTGTTGACGAGGTAATCAAGTGCCGCGCCTGTGGCGAAGATGCCGGCGGCGTCCTGCGTGCCGGCCTCGAACTTCTCGGGGACGGGAGCCCAGACGGCATCCTGCTCGGTGACCGAGTCGATCATCTCACCGCCGGTGAGCATGGGCGGCATGGCGTTGAGCAGGTCCATCTTGCCCCACAGCACGCCGATGCCCATGGGGCCCATGGCCTTGTGCGCGCTAAAGGCAAAGAAGTCGGCGCCCAGATCGGCCACATCGACCGGCATGTGCGGCAGCGACTGCGCACCGTCGACGACCAGATAGCCGCCGTACTTGTGCACGAGCTTGCCGAGATTCTTGACCGGGTTCTCGACGCCCAGCACGTTAGAGACTTGACCCACGGCCAAGATCTTGGTCTTGGGACCCACCTTGGACAGAACCTCCTCGGTCGTGAGCTGACCGGTCTTGGTGGGGTAGAGGTAGACGAGCTTGGCGCCGGTCTCGCGGCAGACCTGCTGCCACGGGATCAGGTTGGAGTGGTGCTCCATGATGGTGATGACGACCTCGTCGCCCGGCTCGAGGACCGTGGGCGCAAAGCTCTTGGCGACCAGGTTGAGCGACTCGCTCGTGTTGCGGGTGAAGACGACCTCGTTGGCCTGGGGGGCGCCGATGACGTCGGCGATCTGCTGGCGCACCTTCGCGATGGCCTCGGTGGCCTCGACGGACAGCGAGTACAGGCCACGCAGGGGGTTGGCGTTCATGCGCTGGTAGAAGTCGCGTTCGGCGTCGAGCACGCAGGCGGGACGCTGCGCGGTGGCGGCACTATCGAGGAAGGCGATCTCGGGGTGTTGCTGGAACAGCGGGAACTGCGCCTTGTAGGGATTGGTCTCGATGTCGACGGTAGGCCAGCCGCGCGAGGCCTCGTCGCTGGCGTCGAGCTCCATAGGCTCCGGTGCGGTACAGGTGTCGCATTTAACGTGCTCGGTGTCGATCATGCGAGCTCCTCCTCGAAATTGTCAATCAGGTTGTTGCCCAAGCGGACGACGGCGGCATGGGTGCGCTCATCGGTGGCGGAAAGCGCGGCGTCCTCCAGCTTGGCGCGGATGAACAGGTCCTCGGCGGCGTTTTGGTCAAGGCCGCGGCAGGCGAGGTAGAACAGCTGCTCGTCGCGGACGTGGCCGATGGTAGCGCCGTGGTTGCCGGCAACGTCGTCCTCGTCGCAGAGGATGACGGGAACGGTCTTGTTGTCGACGCCCTTGTTGGCCAGGAGCACCGTCTCGCGCTCGGTGCCGGTTGCACCTTTGCAGCCGTGCACGAGGTCGATGGTGCCGCGGTAGACCTTCTTGGACGTGCCAGTCAGCACGCCGTTGGCGTCGATTTCGCACTCGGTCTTGCGGCCGCGGTGGCGTAGCTCGTAGTTAAAGTCGCGCACTTGTTCGCGGGCACCCAGGTAATCGGTATCGATCGTCACCTTGGCGGTGTCGCCCAGCAGGTCGCCGGCAAGGCCGGTGGCGCTGGCGCCGGCACCCAGGACGGTGTGCTGCACGTTGACGCGCGCGCCCTCGTCTAGGAACAGACCGGTGTCGTCGAGCGCGATCCAGCTGTCGTCGAGCGTCTGCGTGCAGGTCACGTTGACGGTGGCGTACTCGTGGGCACACACGCGCAGCACAGAGCCCACGACGCCCTCGCCGACAACGGGGGAGTCCAGGGCGATCTGCAGGTCGAGCGTTGCCTGCGGGCGGGCGACGACGTCGATGGCGGCAATCGCAGCCGCTGCGTCGACGCCGCTTACGCGCACGGTAACCGTGGCGCGGCCGTAGGCGGGCACATCGATGACGATGCACTTGGTGGCGTGGTCGATCAGATAGGTGCAGGCAGCCTCGCCCATGCCGGTCTCGAAGGCCTCGGCAGGAGAGAGCTCCTCTTCGAGCTTGATGGCGCCGGCCTGGTAGACAGAGGTGGCGGGCACGTCGAGCTCGGTCTCTGGCGTGATGCGGGCGCGGTCGGCAGCGTCGCCGGGGGCGGAGGCGCGGCGCTCGGGGAAGCGCTCGGCCATGGCATCCATGGCGGCGTCGAAGGCGTCGGCAGCGCCGCGGAACTGCTCGTCCAGCCCCTCGACCTCGACGGCCTCGGCGGGAGCGGCGGCAAGTTCGTCCGAAAGCTCAAGCTTGGTCTGGTTCATACGCAGCCAACCCCAAGTGGCGGCAGGCATCGCGTTGACCTGCTCGAGCGTGGTAGCAGCGGTGTTCGTGGTCTGTTTCATTATCCGATCGCTCCTTCCATCTCGAGCTTGATCAGGTTGTTCATCTCGACGGCGTACTCCAGCGGCAACTCCTTGGAGACCGGGTTGGCAAAGCCGTTGACGATCATGGTGCGGGCCTCTTCCTCCGAGATGCCGCGGCTCATCAGGTAGAACACCTTGTCGTCGCCGATGCGGCCGATGGTGGCCTCGTGGCCGATGTCGACGTTCTTGGCGCGGATGTCCATGGCGGGGATGGTATCGGAGCGGCTTTGGTCGTCGAGCATCAGCGACTGGCAGCTTACGGTTGCCTTGGAGCCTTCGGCCTTAGGCGTGGCCACAATGGAGCTGCGGAACGTCTGGATGCCGCCGCTCTTGGAGATGCCCTTGGTCTCGACGGTCGCCGAGGTCTCGGGTGCGTTGAGCACGACCTTGCAGCCGGTATCGAGGTTCTGGCCGGCGCCGGCAAAGGTGATGCCGGTAAAGCTCGAGCGGGCGCGACGGCCGTTGAGCACGCTCATGGGGTAGAGGTAGCCCACGTGGCTGCCGAAGGAGCCGCTGATCCACTCGATGTCGCCGTCCTCGTCCACGCGCGCACGCTTGGTGTTGAGGTTGTACATGTTCTTGGACCAGTTCTCGATGGTCGAGTAGCGCAGGTGTGCACGCTTGCCCACAAAGAGCTCCACAGCACCGGCGTGGAGGTTGGCCACGTTGTACTTGGGCGCGGAGCAACCCTCGATAAAGTGCAGGTCGGCATCGTCCTCGACGATGATGAGCGTGTGCTCAAACTGGCCAGCGCCCTTGGCGTTGAGGCGGAAGTAGCTCTGCAGCGGGAAGTCGAGCTTGGTGCCCTTGGGCACGTAGACAAACGAGCCGCCCGACCACACAGCGCCGTGCAGGGCCGCAAACTTGTGGTCGGTGGGCGGGATGAGCGTCATAAACTTCTCGTGGATGAGCGGCTCCCACTGCGGGTCGTGCAGGGCCTCCTCGATGCCGGAGTAGACGATGCCCATCTTGGACGCGGTGTCCTGCATGTTGTGGTAGACGAGCTCGGAGTCGTACTGTGCGCCGACGCCCGCCAGGTAGCTGCGCTCGGCCTCGGGGATACCCAGGCGCTCAAAGGTGTTCTTGATGTCGTCGGGCACCGACTCCCAGTCGTGCTTTTGGTCGGTGTTGGGCTTGACGTAGGTGACGATGTTGTCCATGTCCAGGCCCTCGATGGAGGGGCCCCACGTCGGATCCGGGAAACGATTGAAGATCTCGAGGGACTTGAGGCGCAGGTCGAGCATCCACTGCGGCTCGTCCTTCTTGGCGCTGATCTCGCGCACGATGTCGGGCGTGATGCCGGCGTCGAGGCGCTCGAATCCCTCCTCGCCATAGGTGAAGTCGTAGAGGCTGCGGTCGATGTCCGCGACCTCGGTGCGGTTCTTGGTCATTGCGTCGCCCCTTTACGCCTGCTGCTCGGCAGCGGCGGCCTCGGCCTGGGCGCGCTGCTCGGCGGCCTCGCGCTCGAAGGTCTCAAAGCCGTTCTTGTCGATCCAGGGGATCAGCGAGGCATCGTCCTCGCGCACGATGTGGCCCTTGACCATAACGTGGACGCGGTCGACATCCAGGTGCTCCAGGATGCGCGTGTTGTGCGTGATGATGAGCATGGAGCCGTCGCAGCTCTTGCGGTAGGCGTCCATGCCATGGCTGACGGTGGACAGGGCGTCGACGTCCAGGCCGGAGTCGGTTTCGTCCAGGATGGCGAGCTTGGGCTGCAGCAGCAGAAGCTGGAGCATCTCGACCTTCTTTTTCTCGCCGCCCGAGAAGCCCACGCCCAGCTCACGGTTGAGATAGGCGGTGTCCATGTTGAGCTCTGCCGCGAGCTCCTTGACGCGCCGGCGGAACTCCTTGCCCTTCATCTCCAGGCCGGGGCGGCCGGCGATGCTGGCACGCAAAAAGCTGGACAGCGGCACGCCCGGGATCTCGACCGGGGCCTGGAAGCTCAGGAACAGGCCGGCGCGCGAGCGCTTGTCGGTGGTGAGCTCGGTGATGTCCTGGCCGTCAAAGACGATGCGGCCGTCCTGCACGGTGTAGACGGGGTCGCCCATGACCAGGTGGCCGAGGGTGGACTTGCCGGCGCCGTTGGGTCCCATCAGCACGTGGGTCTCGCCGGCGGCGACGTTGAGGTTGACGTTGTGGAGGATGGTCTTCTCGTCCACGGAGGCGGTCAGACCTTCGATGGAAAGCAGCGGATTTGCGCTCATGCTGTCCCTCTCTATGTATGGTGTACTCATAGGTGTACTAAACCCTAGGAATCTTCTCGGAATAAAGTTACTATGGGTTCGGCGTTAGTCAAGGGAAAACCCGACTAATCCACTCGACTTTTTAGATGCGGGACATAATAATCAGGCTTGTTTGCCCCGCGTGCATAAGATTTGGGACAAATAGGCCTGGTATTTTGTCCCGGCAACGATGAGAGGGTAGGTATGCTCATTTCTTCTAAGGGCCGCTATGCCCTCCGGCTGATGATCTATATCGCTGCGCTTGGTGACGTCGAGGGCAAAATCGCCCTGCGAGAGGTCGCCGACCGCGAGCACATCTCGCAAAAGTATCTGGAGCAGCTGGTTCGTCCGCTTATGAAGGCGGGCCTGCTTAAGAGCGTACGCGGTAAGGGCGGCGGCTACATGATGGCTAAGGACCCGGCCGAGGTGCGCGCCGGCGACATCCTGCGTGCCGTCGAGGGCAGCACGGCTCCGGTGGCGTGCGACGGCATCGACAACAGCTGCACCCGCAGCGATCTTTGCTCGACCGTCAAGTTCTGGCGCGGGCTGGACGACGTGATCGAAAAGTACGTCGACGGCGTGACGTTGGCCGACCTAGCTGCCGTCCCCGAGATCAACTTTGACATTAAGCTGTAGGGGTGCAAATGGCATCTCTCGACAAGGTGTACAAGCAAATCGAAGTTTTTGCTCGGGAATGTGACGCCGAGAAGGTTGTGCTGTTTGGCTCTCGCGCTCGAGGTGACGGCTTGCCTAAGAGCGATATTGACATCGCCGTAGCAGGTTGCCGGGATTTCGGCCGTTTCTCATATTTGATCGAGGAACGTCTTGATACTCTTTTAGATGTAGATGTCGTCAATCTCGATGAGTCCTTATCGCAGCAATTGCTCGATGAAATTGCCAGGGATGGTGTGATTCTGTATGAAAAAATATGAGAACTTTGCCAACGCCTTGGCGAATCTTGAGGATGCGCCCAATCAGGATCTCAACAATGATTATGTTCAGAGTGGATTGATTAATAAGTTCAATCTTCAATTTGAACTGAGCTGGAAGCTCCTTAAGCGTCTGCTCGAGTATGAGGGTGCCACACTTGCCGCGTCGGGGTCTCCTCGTGCCATCTTGAAGGAGTCCTACCGATTCTACGACTTTATTGATGAGTCAGCCTGGTTAGATATGCTCAGAGACCGCAATACGAATGTCCATATCTATGACAACAAGCTCGCTCAAGATTTGATTCAGCGCATCTTGAACGTCTATATCCCCGCTTTTTGTCAGCTGAGAGACGGCCTGATGGAGCGTTACGGCGAGCTTTTGCTGGTGTCCGACGACCAGTTTGTTTAATTCCTTAAGATTTCGCGGAAGGCTGTTGCCGTTTGCCGAGTTGTTGTTGTGCAACAACGGGCGAGCTGCAATACTTAAATCCATCTTTGCAAACTGCACTTTAACTACACCAATGCAGGGAGGATCTTATGCAGCCCAAGCATTCCGCAATTGTCGCGGGTCTTACGTTGGCGCTTTCGTTTGGCGCCGTTGCCGCGCCTGTGACTGCTGTTGCCGAGGAGCCCACGCCGGGTGTTGCCTCGGATGCCACCGATATCGATAAGGGTCTTTACACCCAGCAGTCCTTCTCGGGCGTGCTGAGGTCGGTTCAGGGTGTTTCGTTTGTCAACGTGACCGCCGAGATGAAGTACTTCACCAAATACGAGAGCCACGGCAACTATAACCAGGGCTTTTCGTATGGCGACGGCTATAACGCGCTGGGCTATTACCAGTTCGACCGTCGTTGGTCGCTCATTCCGTTTATGAAGCAGGTCTACAACTACGATTCTGCTAAGTACGGCATGCTTAAGGCTGCGATCGATCGCGGCAGCGAGATTTCCAACGCGAGCAACCCCATGTATGCGAACGGCCAGCTCACCGAGTTGGGACGTATTGCGCAGGAGGCCTTCCAGGGCGCTTATAATACCGACCCTACTGAGTTCTCGGCGCTGCAGGATGCCTATGCGTACAACTCGTACTATGCGGTGACTGAGGCATGGCTCAAGAGCGCTCTTGGCATTGACATCTCCGGTCGCGCCGACTGCGTCAAGGGCATGGTGTGGAGTATCACCAATATGTGCGGCACCGGTGGCTGCCAGGACTTTTTCCGCTGGGCAAAACTTTCCAACAGCATGACCGACCGCGAGTTTGTGACGGCGCTTTCGGGCAGCGTGGTTGATAACGTGGCGCGCAAGTATTCGAGTCAGCCTCAGTACCATGAGGGGTGGAAGAATCGCTACAAGAACGAGCTTAAGGACTGCCTGGTCTACATTACCGAGGACGAGGCTGCCGCGGCAACGCCCGTGGAGCCTGAGCCCGAGCCCGCGCCGGCGCCGACGCCCGGTCCGAGCATGGCGCCCGCTGCTCCCGCCGCACCGACGCCTGGTGCCGATGACGATGCGGGCGACGATAAGGATGCGGATGCGCCTTCGACTGATGCGGGCAGCGATGATGCCGGTAACGGTGGGGCTGCGTCTGGTGGCACTGCTTCTGGCGATTCGTCGACTTCTGGCTCCGATGGCGCTACGGATGGCACGACTTCTGGCTCTACCGATGCAGGTGCTTCCAGCGGCGCTGGCGATTCCTCTGCCGATGCTGGGTCCTCTAATGGTCCTGGCTCTGATGCTTCCGAGGACGGTTCGAACGAGGGCGCCGATGCTGGTGATTCCTCGGCAGAAGACAAGTCTTCTGCCGGCGAACGGCTTGGGTCTATGCTGGGATGGTCTTTGATGGCGGGCATTAACGGCGGCTCTTCTTCTGGTGAGGGGGCGTCTGACCGGGGCTCCGGCTCCAATGCCGACGGCGCTTCTGATGCTTCCGCCGTTGCGGGCGCGAAGCAGTCCGACGCCGATGCTCAGAAGGCCGGTGACAAAGGTGGTAATACGACTGCCGCGACGACTACTACGACCAAGGCCTCTGGTGGCAATATGCCCAAGACGGGCGACCTCATCGTGATGGCGAGCCTTGCCAGCGCAAGCTTGGCCACGCTGGGTGCCACGTCTATTGTGAGTGGCAAGCATAAGCTCGATCAGCAGAATAAGACTGCTGGTGAGGACGGTTCTGAGGAGTAGCCTCTCGGCTGTCTGATAACTAAAGAGTCGGGACGGGGTCCGGTGCTGCTGCATCGGACCCTGTTTTGTTGTGCAACGATTAGTTATGCCCCCTCACGCCCCATGTTGCTACCGTTGCCCGATCTGTTTGTGTACCGACATCAGTACGTGCGAGGCGGTCATTACAATTAGCATCATGCTGCGATTTAAGGGGAACGTTGCGATGTCTGAACAGGCAAATAATGGTTGTGCTGCCGGCTTTGGCGTGCGTCTAATCGGCTGTACCGACGATGTGGTTTTGCCCATCGGCATGTACGACTATGCGGAGGCTCTTGGTTGCTGCACGCTGGTCGACAAGACCATGTTTATTGCCGATATGCTGGATTGCGATGCGTCCGTTATGGTGTGCTGCCGACCCGAGGGTTTTGGCAAGAGCATGAACTTGTCGATGCTCAAGGCTTTTCTGGAGCGTCCCGCAGTCGGTCGCGCCGGTCGGATTTCGTTTGCCGATACTCTGATTTGGGGTGCGGATGGCGGGCGCTATCGGAATGAGTATGCGTGCTATCCAGTGATATCGCTGGACTTTTCTGGCGTTGCGAGGCGTGGTGCCTCTGTTGTCGGCGTCGTGCGTGATACTCTTTCGGGCGAATGCGCTCGCTTGATGCCACTCTTGGAAGCTCCGGATTTAGCTCGAGACAAGGTACGTCACATCGAACGCGTTGTGCGTGGCGTGGCAAACGAGGCTGAGGTTGACTCGGTGCTTGGTGTGCTCATTGAGCTACTGGAGATGGCCTGCGATGAGCGGGTTGTATTGCTCGTTGATGGGTACGACGCGGCGTGGTTGGGCCGTGCGAGTGCGAGGTGCGCTTCCGGCGCCGATCCGGCGGAGCTGCTCGATCGCGTGCTGTTCGACGCCATTGCCACCGCGGGCCATTCGCTACGGTTGACGTGTCTGATGGGGGAGCGTCCCGGTCCTGCCGAGGTGGCACTTTCTTTGCGCTGCTGCTCGTATTGTCTTTCGACGCCCCTTTCGACGTGGTGCGACCGTTGGTTCGGCTTTTCGGATGCCGAGGTCGAGGCTCTGCTGAATCATGCTGGACGCGAGGAATACCTGGATGAGGCGCGTGAATGGCTCGAGGGATATCGGTTTGGCAGGACCTATTGCTCGAGTCCGGCGCGTGTGATCGGTTTTCTGGACCGAGGCTGCACGGCGCCTGTGCGTGCCGACCTGTATGGGTATGCCGATTGCCTGAGTAGGGTAGTTTGTGACTGGAATCTTGACCGCCTTTCGGCTCTGTTCAATTTGCTCGAGGCCCATGGATGCATTGAGGTCCCGCTTTGTTTGGGCGCTGCGGGGCCAGAGACCTCGTCTGATGATGTCCTGTGGACGGCGCTGTATCTGTCCGGTTTCCTGACGACGGATCTGATTGAGGAGCCGGAGCATGGTGGTCGTCTCCGTGCTCTGCGGTTGCCCAATAACGAGCTTCGCCAGGCCTTTCGTCTGGTGATTATTGATTGGTTTGAGCGTGCTGCCGAGGACGTTCGAGACGTCGATGCGTTTCGAGACGGGTTGTGCCGTGGGGACGAGGATGCGGTGAAGCGGGCGTTAGAACGCATCCTGGGAGATGCGGGAATCGGTGCGAACAACCCAGATGCGCAGCTGCCATATCACCTGCTCTTGCAGGGACTCTGCTTTGGATTGCCGGGCTATGCCAATCCTGCCTCGAGGCGAAAGCGTGGCGCGAATCGCTGGGACATTCAGGTATTTCCTACGGGCTCTGTGTTTGACGTGGCAGACACGATCGGCATGCTCGAAGAGCGTCCGCTGATAACAATCAACATGATGTATGACCCCGGTGTGGATGCGCTGGGCCTGGAGCTGCTGGCCGTTCAGGCGCTGCTCGACATAGAGCGCGACGGCATCGACAAAATTCGCGTGCCGCGACCCGGTGTGGGCCGTATGCGCTGGGGATTCGGTTTTGACGGGCAGCATGTGGCAGCGGTGTGCCAGCGGCTGTAGGGGCAGGCGATGCTGCGGGGGTGCCCGCTACTCCGCGTCCTTCATGGGCGGCATGGGCTTCCAGTTGGGATCCTTGATGATCTTGCGGGCGTCTTTCATGCCGCGGCGCAGCGCCGGAATGCCGGTCTTAAAGCACTTGTCGACGGCTGCCAGACGAATGAACTCCTTGCAGAAGGTCGCGGCGTTGCCCAAGCGGAACAAGATGGGGTGGTAGTCGCCGTAAATCTGCATGTAGCGCGCCAAAAAGCCTCGGTTGCGCATGATGTAGTAGCGGTTGGTGTCGCTCGTGGAGTTGAGCTGGCGTTTGCCGGCGATGTCCCAGTTAGAGACGGCGCGGGCGCGCTTGAGCACCACGTCGGCAACCACGGCGGCGGGGAAATGCTGGCTGGCAACATAGCCGTAGCAGGCATCGTCGCCGTAGATGAAAAAGCGCGCATCGGGCAGGCCGATTTTGTCGACTACGCGGCGCGAGAACAGGCCGCCTTCAAAGCACAGCTGGTTCATGGTGCGGTAGCCCTCGGGGCCCAGGTCCCACTTAGCGATGGGGTTGGGGATACCAAGCGAAAGGATGAGCTGGTACTGCCAAAAGAAGGCGCCACCGTCGAAGTCCAGGCGCGAACCCTGGATGACGTCGTAGCGGTCGGTCCACTTTGCCAGGCGCTCAATGCCCTCGGGGATGACGAGTACGTCGTCGTCCATGACCCAAAACCACTGCGCGCCCAGGTCGTAGGCGCGCTTGGTGCCAGCGGAGAAGCCACCTGCGCCGCCACCGTTTTCAAGCTGCGGGTCGTAGATGACACGGTCGGTGCCGCCTTGTGCATCTGGCTGGTCAGTGTCGATGCCCCACAGGTTGGCGAGGCGCTCGTTGAATGCGGCGCACATGGCCTCGGTCTCGCGTGAATTCTCGTTGTCGACGATCACGATACGCCAAGGCGTTGCCGTGAGCTCGGTCATGGAGTCGAACAGGTTGGCCAGAAGCTCCTGGCGCTTATAGGTGACGACGACGATGGCAAGCTCGTCGATGGGAGCGGGAAGGGTGGAAGTCATGGGGAATATATCCTTTCACGCGTGGCGGGCGAGCGCCGCACGGAAGCTATCGAATGCGTCGTTTGGACGGCACCTATTGTAAAGGGTCGCTGCGCCATGTTGGCAAGGTTTGAATAAAACGCAGGAACCTGCCATGGGCGTGGCGACCGCGATTAAGCGCAGCGCTTCGATGACTATGTTGCGTGCGGCTTTGTGCTGCATGACGTCCTTTCGTATCGGTTTGCCTCTGCGGGCTCCATAGATTATATAAACGCCCGCGGGCGGGACGACCCTTTGATACCATTAACGGCAGGTATTTCCTAAGGAGCACATTTGTCTACTAATTCCCCTGGCGGCCCTGTCCTGTCGCTGCTTGTTCCCATCTACAACGTTGAGCGCTATCTGCGCGAGTGCCTCGATTCCGCCGTGGCGCAGACGCTCGAGGACATCGAAATCATCTGCATCAACGACGGCTCTACCGACAACTCGCCGGCGATTATCCGCGAGTACATGGAGCGTGACGCGCGTGTGAAGATGATCGACAAGGCCAATAGCGGTTACGGCGACTCCATGAACCGCGGGCTTGAGATGGCGCGCGGCAAGTACGTGGGCATTCTGGAGTCCGATGACTTTATGGCGCCCGATGCGCTGGAGAAGCTCGTGGCAGCTGCCGAGCGCTTCAATATCGACTTTGCGAAGGCAAATTTTGACTTCTACTGGTCTAAGCCCGAGGAGCGCCGCTCGCTGCACGAGATGTTTAAGGCAAGGGACTGTGACAAGCCGGTGCATCCGAGCGACACGACGCAGTTCTTTAAGCAAAAGCCGTCGATTTGGTCGGCCGTGTACCGCCGTGATTTTCTTGAGCGCAACGGCATCAAGTTCCTGCCGACTCCGGGAGCATCCTTTCAGGACACGTCGTTTGCCTTTAAGGCGATCGCATGCGCCGACAAGGCCGTTTACCTGCACGATGCCGTGCTTTCGTATCGTCAGGACAACGAGAACTCCTCGGTCAATTCTTCGGCTAAGGTCTTTTGCGTCAATACCGAGTATGCCGAAATCGAGCGCTGGATCCGAGAAGATTATGCTCGCGATCACGCAAGCGATGACGTCGCCCGCATGCTCAAGTTCAATCAGCTCATTAAATACGATTCGTATATGTGGAACTATGTGCGCTTGGCACCCAAGTTCTATAAGGAGTTCCTGGTGCAGATGGCCAAGGAATTCCAAGCGGCCTTGGACGCCGGGGAGTTTTCGCTGGACGATCTTAAGCCGTGGAAGCGCGCGAATCTCGCTGCCATCCTCAAAGATCCAGAGGGCTGGGTTGACGAGCATCCGCACTTTGCAACGGATGGTGCCTTGGGGCGCGCTAAGTATTATGCCTCGGTTGGAGGCCCTGGTGTGGTCGCCGCCTTCCTCATCGAATCGCTGAGGGGGTAGGTCGGTATGGGAGAGGCCTCGATTCCCAAAGCGACTATTGTCGTTCCCGTGTACAACTCTGCGCGCTCCATTCAGAGATGCCTCGACTCGCTGCTGGCACAGTCTGAGCGCTCGATTCAGGTTGTCTGTGTCAACGACGGTTCGGTTGACGATTCGCTGGGCGTCTTGCGTCAAATTGCGCAGGCCGACGACCGTGTGCTGGTGATTGACCAGGAAAATGCTGGTGTCTCGTGCGCTCGAAATGCCGGTATCGATGCCGCCGAGGGCGAGACCGTCTTTTTTGTGGACGCCGACGATTACATCGACGCCCAGACGGTCGAGTGCGTGCTGCATGCCATGGAGTCTGCAGATGCCGAGGTCGCCGTTTTTGGCGGCGTTTGCGAGCCGTCCGACGCCGCGCCCAAGCGGGTCCAGCAACTCATGAGCCCCAAGGCGGGCACTTTTGGCGCCCGTGATCCCCAGTTGCTGTTCCACGCAAACGCACAGCCCTATGCGTGCCGCGCGGCTTTTTCGCGCGAGCTGCTCAATCGCGAGGGCATACGTTTTGCCCCCGGCTTGGCCTTGGGCGAGGACGTTGTGTTCCAGTTTGCAGCTTACGCGCTGGCCTCAAAGACCGTCGTCATGCCGGTCAGGTTCTACCACTACGTGATGGAGAGCGAATCGGCGACGCACGAGTTCAACAGTGCCGAGGCACGCGCCAAAAAGCTCGACGCACACATGAGCATGCTCGAGGAAGTCTTGGAGGATTGGGCAGTTTACGGCCTTTTGGATCTTTGCCCCGGCGAGCTGATCACCTGGTTCTTGGACCTTATTGTGTTTGACTTGGCGCGTCTGGACGCCGACGGTTTCTGTCGCGTGGCCGGTCGCGTCAATATGGATTTCACGACGTTTTTGGGAACGGAGTGGGCAGATATGCCTGCTAAGGGCGCCGTTTGCCGTGTTGCCCATAAGCTCGTTGCGGCGACCTCGGGCGTTTCGATGGCAGACGCCACGCTGTTCTATCTTTCGACCCGCGGTCTCAAGGCCTGCCTGGAACGCTTTATCTAATTCTGGGCGCTGCCGCGCGCCGTTACTTCGCTGCTAAAATAACCCTGTTACACGCTATTCAACAGGAGGTTCTCTTGCAGAACTCTGATACCCCTAAAGTTTCGCTGCTTGTTCCCATCTGCAATGTTGAGCGCTACCTGCGCGAGTGCCTCGATTCTGCCATTGCGCAGACGCTTAGGGACATTGAGATCATTTGCATCAACGACGGTTCTACCGATAGCTCGTCGGATATCATCCGCGAGTACATGGAGCGCGATGAGCGCGTCAAGATGATCGACAAGGCCAACAGTGGCTACGGCGACTCGATGAACCGCGGCCTGGAGATGGCGCGTGGCGAGTACGTGGGCATTTTGGAGTCCGATGACTTTATGTTCGAGGATTCGCTTCAAAAGCTGGTTGCCAAGGCCGATGCCGAGTATGCCGATGTCGTTAAGGGCGACTTCTACCTGTACTGGTCCACGCCCAGCGAGCGCCGCGAGTTGTTTGGGATTATCGACGAGTATATGACGGGCGCGGCGTATCGCCCCGCCGATCGCCCGGGTATCTTCTACCGCAAGCCTTCCATTTGGTCTGCCATCTATCGGCGCGAGTTCCTCAACGCCAATCAGATTCGGTTCCTTCCCACGCCGGGTGCCTCGTATCAGGACGCAGGCTTTAACTTTAAGGTTTGGGCTTGCGCCGAGCGTGCCACTTTTATTGCGGATCCCATTTTGTGCTATCGCCAGGATAACGAGAAGAGCTCCGTTAATTCGCCCAACAAGGTGTTTTGCGTGTGCGACGAATATGCCGAGATGCAACGTTTTTTGGATGAACGTCCCGAGCTTAAGGCTCGGCTCCAGGGCATTTTAATGCGCATGAAGGTCGATACGTACCGCTGGAATGACGAGCGCCTGGTCGATGAGTTGCGTGAGCGGTTTTGGGAGAAGGCATCGCCCGAGCTCAAGGCCGATTGGGATGCCGGTCGCTTTGACCTGTCGCTCTTCGACCCGCGCGGCGAGACCGACCTGCGTTTGATGGTCAAATCGCCCCGTGCCTATATCGATTCGCGCTTTGATTTTAAGAAGCCTGGCAAGCTCAATACGTTTAAGCATTACTTTAAGATTGGTGGTCTGCCGCTGGTTTGGCGCGTGCTGACGTATCAGCGCGCCTACGGCAATAACCCGCATCCGGACGACGTGCCGGCGGCACAGTAGGAGCGCGTGACCATGGCTACCCCTAAGATTTCCGTCGTCGTTCCCATCTACAAGGTGGAGGAGTGCCTGGCATGGTGCCTGGACTCCCTACTTGCACAGGATATGTCCGATTGGGAAGGCGTGCTGGTTAACGATGGCTCGCCGGATGGATCGCGCGACATCGCCGCTGCCTATTGCGAAAAGGACGCGCGCTTTACGCTGGTCGATAAGCCCAACGGTGGTCTGTCGAGCGCGCGCAATGCGGGTATCGCTGCGTCCTCGGCGCCTATCGTGGCGTTTTTGGATTCTGACGACCGCTTTACGTCCGATGCGTGCCGTGTAATCGTCGATGCCTTTGAGCGTGAGGATTGCGACGTTTTGACCTTTGGCGCAAATCCGTATCCGTTGGAGGCGGGGTATCCGTGGCTTAACTATGTGCTGAGCCCGCGCGATGTGTCGTTTGTGGGCTATAGCTCCGACCTGCTGTTTAAGGAAGCGTCTCGCCCCTTTGCATGGCGCACCGCTTGCAAGCGCGCTTTTTTGCTGGGCAACGGGATCGTGTTCGATGAAACCGTTAGGTATGGTGAGGATCAGGTCTTCGATTTTGCCGTGTACGGTCGCTCGCGTAAGACCGCGCTTATCTCGAACAAGCTGTACGACTATCGCGTGGCACGCAAAGGCTCACTCATGGACACCATGCGCTACGACGACGAGACGCGCCTGCTGGAACATGTGAAGATATACTCAGCGGTGCTGGCCGATTGGCAGCGTGATGGGCTCGATGCTCATCATGCCGATGACCTGGCGTACTTCCTCTGTGATCTGGTGCTGTACGATGCGCTCAGGTTGCTTGGTTCGGACTGCGGCAAGGTGTTTGCCGCCGTTGCTGCGGCGCTTAACGGTTCTGCCGTGGGCAACGATGCCGCGCTCGCGCAATGTGCTCCTTCTGTTTCCGCTATGGTGCGTGCGGCACTTGTCGGTAAGGTGCCTGCTGCTCGTTCGTGCAAAAAGCTCATGTTCGATTACGACGTCTTGAGGTTTGGGCGCCTGGGCGCGTGCAAGCGCATGGCCGCGAATGCTCTGGGAAAGCGAGAGGTGTAGATGAGTATCAAGCGTTTAGCGCTTTGCCGCAGCCAGGGCCGCCTGTTTGTGTTGCTTCGCTTTGTCGGCCAGGTTATCGCAGGGCTTATTGAACAGGAGGGTCCCCAGGCCTTTGCTCACGCGACGACCAATGGCGTTTGCGTGCCGTCTTTGGCACTGCCGGTCGATCATGGCCGCGTGCTCGCGCTTTGTCCCTCCGTTGCCGATTATGAGCGCGAGCTCGTTGTCTTGGTGCTTCCGTTTATGGACGGCTCAACAATTGACGTCTCATTTGCGTCCGGTGGCAAAAGGCTGGGCTCTATTCGCCTTGATAGTCGTATTGCCAAGTTGGAATCTAAGATTAACTACAAAGCAAAGCCTGCGCTGTGCGCGCTTATCCGCGACGCGCAGCGTGGCGAATGCTGCGGTCGCTACGAGATCGATGCCGTTCGGTATTTACCTGCAGATGAGGGCGTCGTCTGGCGCTATGAGGTCAAGTGGGCGGGAGATCCCCAGTGCGCCCCTGAGCTCCAGATTTTCGATACGCGCATGAATGCGATTGATGCCACCGTGCATGTGTTTGAGTCGCAGGTCGATGTTCTCCAGCAAAACGGATGTCGTGTCAATAAAACGTATCTAAGCGTGGAGATGCCTCAGGATATACGCGATTTTGTCGCGATTGCGGCTGATCCCACGGGCCAAATCCAGAACGGATTTTGCGCCATGGATGGTCGTCTGTACAACGGCATGGTCGATGACAGTTGGAATCGCATGAAGGATGCACGCGCGGACGACGCCGCTTATCGACGTTGGTTTGATCAGCATCGCGCAAAGCCGGGTGATTTGGCGTGCCAGCGTGTCGCTTCGGCGGCATTTGCCTATAGGCCGCTCGTGAGCATTGTAGTGCCGTGCTACAAGACTGATCGGGTCTACCTGCGCGAGCTGCTGGACTCGGTGCTAGCCCAGAGCTATGACAACTGGGAATTGCTGCTTATGGACGCCTCGCCCGAATGGGACGCGGTGTCCAATCTTGCGGCTGACGCCAATGACGAGCGGGTTCGTCGCATCGAACTACCCGGCAACGGCGGCATTGTTCTCAACACCAACGCGGGTATTGAGCAAGCGACGGGCGACTACATCGCATTTTTGGACCACGATGACATTCTGGAGCCGGATGCGTTGTTCCACTATGTCGCCGCGTTGAACAAGGCGGCAGAGGGTGAGCGTCCGCAGGTCCTGTTCTGTGACGAGGACATGTTCCAGAAAACGGGGGAGTGGGGTCAACCGGTCTTTAAGACCAAACTCAACGTCGACCTGCTCTATAGCCATAACTGCGTGACGCATTTTCTGATGGTGGAGAAGGCACTTATCGATCGCATTGGCATGTCGCCGGAAGACGTCGCTGGCGCCCAGGATTATGATCTGACGCTTCGCTGCCTTGCATCGGGCGCACGCTTTGAGCATATTGCCCACGTGTTGTATCACTGGCGTGTGCACCCCGGTTCCACCGTCGATGGCTCTGCAGATAGCAAGCCGTATGCCATTGAAGCCGGTCGTTTGGCGCTGCAGCGTCACTTTGACTCGCTTGGCGTTCACGGAACGGTCAAGGAGACCGAGACGCCGTTTGTCTATCGCATGCGTTATGCGCTGCCGGAGCCTGCGTCGCTGGTGAGTATTGTGATTCCCACCAAGGATCACATTGAGACGCTCGATGCCTGTGTGATGTCTATCGCCCAGAAGGCCACGTATGCCAACTATGAGATCGTCTTGGTAGAGAACAACAGCGAAGCCCCGGAGACGTTTGCGTATTACGAAACCCTGCCGGAGCGCGTGGCCGCAGTATCTGAAGGCAAGGGCGTCGCGCGTGTTGTGTACTGGCCGGGCGAGTTCAATTACTCCCAGATCATCAATTTTGGTGTGGAGCATGCCAAGGGCGACTACTTGCTGCTGCTCAACAATGATACCGAGGTCATAAGCCCGGACTTTATCGAAGAGATGATGGGCTATCTGCAGCGTTCCGATGCGGGTGTGGTGGGCGCCAAACTCTATTTTGCCGATCATCTGGTGCAACATGCTGGCATTTTGGTTGGCGTGCGTGGCGCACTTGCCCATGCCAACCAGGATTTCTCGGCAAAGCGCGAGGGCTATCTTGCGCGCGCCGTGCGGCCGGGCAACTTTAGCGCCGTAACAGGTGCCTGCCAGATGGTCCGACGCGACGTATTTGGGCGGGTCGGAGGCTACAACGAGGAATTCGCCGTCGGCTTTAACGATGCGGACTTTTGCCTGCGCGTGTGGGAGGCGGGCTACCGTACCATCTTTACACCCTATGCCGAGCTGTGCCACTACGAGTTCACCTCGCGCGGCAGGGAAGAGGCCAACGAGGAAAAGCTGCGCCGCTGGAAGCGCGAACAGGCGCTGTTCATGCAGCGCTGGCCGGAGTTCTTCCTCGATGGCGACCCGTGGCTCGGGTCGAACCTGTCTCTCGACAGTGAGTACTTCTCGCTTTAGAGCGAAGTAATTTCAAGATCCGGCAAAGTATCCTCAAAAGCTGCAAGAGCGGTGGGGTTTAGGTGCTCCTCGTTCAAGCGGCTCTTGTCATATCGAAAACGTTGCCAGGATTATTCCCTAGGGCTTTTGCAGCTATGGAGATACCTATCTTGGCTGAGCTGTTCGCAGCGAGTTTCCTTTCATCCGGTTTGTTCAATCTAGAATTATATATTGCCATTATTGAACATTGATTTTACAATTAATGCATAAGCGTGAGAGGAATACCTATGTCATTAACTGAGTGTCAATTCGAGATATTGCATAAGCTCAATGGAGCCCGATTGAGCCAGCGGGCTTTGTCTGCGGCGATTGGTATGTCCATTGGCGCCGTGAATGCTGGGTGCCAAGAGCTTGAAAAAGAAGGCCTCATTTCTGATGGGGCTATTACCGATGAGGGCGTTGCCGCTCTCGAGCCCTACAGGGTGCAAAATGCCGTGATTCTCGCGGCTGGTCTCTCCAGCAGGCTTGCCCCCATTACGTACGATCGCCCAAAAGGCATGCTCTACGTGCGTGGAGAGGTGCTCATTGAACGGCAAATCCGCCAGCTTCGGGCTGCCGGCGTGCAAGAGATATATCTCGTCGTGGGTTACAAGAAGGAAGAATTCTTCTACCTGGAAGAAGAATTCGGCGTAAAACTCATAACCAGTCCCGATTATATGGAGCGGAACAACCATTCGTCTATATGGGCGGCGCGCAATGTGTTGGGCAATTCATATGTATGTTCTTCGGATAATTACTTTACGCAAAACCCTTTTAGCGAATATGAGTTTTCGGCATATGCCGCGGCAAGCGAGACCGAATGCGCACCAGGTGAGTATTTCCTTGAAACGAAGGGCTCGAAGCAGCGTATCGTTGGCGCTCATCTCGACTGGAAGCGTGGTTATGCCATGATGGGGCATACCTATTGGGATGCGGAGTTCTCCAATTCCTTTATTGATATCCTGCAGTCGGAATGGATGCGTCCTGGAACGGCGGATAAACTGTGGGACGAGATTTTTTACGCCCACACCGACCAACTGCAAATGCGCATGCGAGTGTATCCGGCTGGCGTGATACATGAATTCGATTCGCTCGACCAGGTGAGCGATTTCGATCCTGAGTTCATCCAGAACGTCGGGTCTGAGGTCTTGGACAATATTTGTGGCACGCTTTGCTGCAAGAGGGAAGACATCAAACATATTTCTCCGATTAAACAGGGCCTTACGAACCTCTCGTTCTATTTCGAATGCCGGGGCGAAGGTTACGTGTACCGTCATCCCGGTGCCGGTACGAATGAAATTATCAATCGTCCCGCTGAGGCGTTCGCGTGCGAGATGGCGCGAAAGCTCGGGCTCGACGACACGTTCGTCGCGGAAGATCCAGAAGCAGGATGGAAGGTGTCGAAATTTGTTCCCGATTGCACGGGCTTTGACTATTCCGATGCTTCTCAAATTGAACGAGCACTTAGCATGGCTCGGCGTTTGCATGAAAGCGGCGCCGAATCCCCTTGGAAATTCGACTTCTACAAGGAATCGCTGAAGATTGTTCATCTGCTTCGCGAGGAAGGCTGGGCGTTTCCCGCCGGTTTTGAAAAGCTGCAAACGAATATTGAGCTGCTCGTTGCGCCGATGCGCGTCGGCTCGGGTGCCGATGTTTTATGCCACAACGACTTCTATGGCCCCAACTTGCTTGTGCATGGCGACGATATGTGGCTCATTGATTGGGAATACGCCGCCATGGGCGACTATGGATGCGATTTCGGCAATTTCGTTGCGCAGAGTGATTATTTCGACGTGCAAGGCGCATTCGACATCATGCCTTTATACTTCGGCAGGAAGCCTACTTCGGAAGAAGAATTCCATCTTATTGCCTGCACGGCAATCGTCGGGTGGTATTGGTATGTGTGGGCTATGTTTAAGGAATGCAAGGGCGCCCCGGCGGGCGAATGGCTCTATGTGTGGTACAAAGCCGCGAAGGATTTCTCGGCGGAAGCGCTTTCTATGCTTGGCGATAAATCGTTTGCGCGCAATCTGTCTCACGACGAGTTCCGCATTCTCGCGGCTTCGGCGGCTCGAAAAGATGGACGTTCGTACGATTACGGCGCTGCCTCGCATGGGCAATTAACGCTGGAAGTATTAAAGGCGAACGGATTCATGGATGAAGAAGGGATTACCGCGCGCGGTATCGCGGCCCTTGAGCCGTATCGGGTGAAGCGGGCTGTGCTCCTTGCGGCCGGCTTCGGAAGCCGCCTTTTACCCGTAACGGTGAACACGCCGAAGCCGCTTGCGCGTGTTCATGGCGTTCGCATTATCGATAGGCTTATCGATGCGTTGCTTGATGCGGGTATTTCGGAAATATATATCGTTCGTGGCTACCTTGCAGAGGAATTCGATCAACTGCTGCATAAATACCCGGATGTCAAGTTTATTGACAATCCCCTTTATTCAACCACGAACAATATTAGCTCGGCGGTGGCGGCGTGCTCTCACTTCAGCAATGCCTACGTATTCGAGAGCGATTTGCTTTTGACGAATCCTGGTCTCGTTACCCCGTATCAATATCGATCGAATTACTTGGGTATTAAAGTTGACTCGACCGACGATTGGCGCTTTGTTGCGGATGAGTCTGGAAAGATTTCTGACCTTGCGAAAGGCGATTCCAATCCGTGTTGGCAAATGGTCGGTTTGTCATATTGGTCGCCTGACGATGGCGCGGCACTTGCGCGCGATATTCCTTCAGTGTTCGATAGAGAAGATGGCAAACAGATTTTCTGGGATGACGTAGCGATTCTGCGCAAACCTGACAACTACGAAATCTACGTTCGGCCTTGCATGCAAGAGGACATCGTTGAGATAGACGATTTCGAAGATCTTCAAAAGGTCGACCCCTCGTATATCGTGAAAAAGAAAGCGCACTAGGAGGTTTTCGTGGCGTGTAATGAAACTGCCCAGACGCAAGAGTATTTCGAAAGGCGCTCGCTTAAAAAAGGCGCGGCGGGCTGGCCTTTGCTCATGGGCCTTGGCGTTGCGTATGTGATTTCCGGGGACTTCTCCGGCTGGAACTACGGCATCGCGCATGGCGGATGGCTCGGCCTCGCTATCGCATTCGTTCTTATGGGTTGCATGTATGTTTGCACCGTGCTCGGTGAAGCCGAGATGTCGTCGGCCTTGCCTACGGCTGGTGCGGGGTTTGCTTTCTCACGCTGTGCGATGGGGCGTTTCGGGGGGTTTCTTACGGGCATGGCAATTACCGTGGAATACGTATGCGCGCCTGCGGCGATTTCGACGTTTATCGCTAACTATTTCCTTCAGCTGGGAATTATCCCGGAAGATTTCCCGTTCCTTCTTTTAGTGGGCATTATCTTTATCGTGTTCATAGGGATTCACGTTTTTGGCGTTGGCGAAGCTTTGAAGCTCATGCTTGTTATTACGGTCGTTGGCGCTATTGCACTCGCCGCTTTCGCATTTGGCGCGGCCCCACATTTCGATGCGGCTGCGCTGTTCGATATCGCTCCAAATGAAGGTGTTACGGCTGCTCTTCCTTTCGGTGTTAGCGGGCTTCTTGCCGCATTGCCGTTTGGCATCTGGTTCTTTCTTGGCGTCGAAGGCGTTGCTCTTGCTGCGGAAGAGGCGAAAGACCCAAGGCGTGACATCCCGAAGGCCATTATTGGGTCAATGGCCGTGCTTATTGGAACTGGGCTTACCGTGCTTATTCTTGCCGCGGGTGTAACGGGGTCGGAATTCATGGGCACCTCAAGCGCTCCGCTTGTGGATGCGTTGAACATTGTCAATTTGCCTGTTCTGGCACTTTTTGTGAATGTGGCGGGGCTTTTTGGGCTTGTTGCGTCCTTCTTCTCGCTCATTTATGCGGGCTCCCGTGAAATTTTCGCATTGTCTCGGGCGGGGTATCTTCCGACCTTCCTTTCACTTACGGGTTCGAGGAAGACGCCCTGGGTGGCATTGCTGGTGCAGGGTGTGATAGGTTTTGCCCTTGTCGTCGTCGTGCAAGACGGAGATGTCCTGCTCAATATGGCGGTATTGGGCGCATGCTTGAGCTATGTGCTCATGAATTTGTCGCATGTCATCTTGAGTTTGCGTCAACCAAATATGAAGCGAGGCTGGAAAACTCCTGGCGGTGCTCTTACGACGGGGGTAGGTCTCGCGCTGTCGGCGATTGCTGTAGTATCGACGTTTTTCGTTGATGCTATTGCGTCGACGGGAATCGTGTGCGTTCTTGCGACCGGGTGTGTGTATTTCTTCGCGTATGCGAGAAAACGCCTTATATCCAACGCGCCCGAAGAGGAGCTATATAAGCTTGAGGGCGCGGGGCAGGAATTGCGATAGCCATTTCTGGAATTATTAATGCGTGCTTGCTTCGGCGGCGCTGTGAGGGGGATCGATGAAGGTTTACGAGGGGACAATTCTAACAGTTGATGCCCAAGATAGTCTTGCTCGCTACCTGGTGGAAGATGGCGGCCGTATTGTCTACGTTGGCGATACACTGCCCGAAGAGTATTCTTTTGCCCCACGCGAGCAATTAGGGAATCGCGCTTTGTGCCCTGCGTTTGTCGATACTCATGAGCATTTGGCGTCGTTTGCGACATTCAATGCTGGCTTGAATGCAATGCATGCGCGTTCAAACCAGCAAATCAAGGAAATGGTTGCCGATTTTGCCGAAAAGTGTACGTCGAAGATTCTGGTCGCTTTTGGCGCTTCTCCGTATTCGGTAGTCGAAGGGCGCTTGCTTTCTCGCGCCGAACTCGATGAGGCGTGTTTGGAAAAGCCTGTTTTCATGGTGAAGTACGACGGACATGCATGCGTCGTGAACAGTGCCCTTCTCAAGCTTGTCGATGACAAGGTAAAGAATTTGCGCGGCTACCATCCCGAAACCGGCGAAATGAACCAAGAGGCGTTTTTTGCTGTAAGCGATTTTATTACGGGAAGCCTGTCAATTCCCGAGCTGATCGGAAATATTCAAGCGGGCATGGACTATTTGGCGAGCCGCGGTATTGGCATGGTACATACGGTGAGCGGAGTCGGTTTTACGGGGAATCTGGATGTAAGCCTCGAGAAATGGATAGGCAGAAGTGCTCAATCTGGCTTTCAGGTGCGTGTTTTCCCTCAATCGATGAACGTGAAGGTGGCGACGAGCCGAAAGCTGCCGCGCATAGGCGGATGCTTTGCCTGCGCGCTTGATGGATGTTTCGGAAGCCGTGATGCTGCTTTGGTTGAGCCATATTGCGATGGCGAAAGCGGGAACGGCGTGCTGTATTACAGCGATGAGGCTGTAACAGACTTCTGCAAAAAAGCGAATCGTGCCGGACTGCAGGTTGAGATGCATGCAATTGGAGATGCGGCTTTCAACCAGGCCGTGCATGCCTTGAAGGCTGCGCTTGACGACTTCCCTCGTGAAAATCATCGGCATGGCATTATTCATGCGTGCCTTCCTACGGAAGAGGGTTTGCAGATTTGCGCAGAATACGGAATTCAGTTGCCAATGCAAACAAGCTTTATCGATTGGCCGCAGGAGCCCGATTCGTATCTTCGCTCGATTCTCGGTGATAAACGCGCGGCGAGGCTGAATCCCTTGAGAACCATGTGGGACAAAGGGATTGTTATGTCGGCAGGTTCCGATGCGCCTTGTACCGACCCCGATCCCATTCTATGGATGCAGCGTGCGTGCAACCACGACAACCCCGAGCAGAGCCTTACCATAAGAGAGGCCCTGCGTATGTGCACGTATAATGGTGCATGGACAACGTTCGACGAAGACGAGCGTGGCTCACTTGAGGTCGGCAAGGTGGCCGATATGTGCGTTCTCTCAGGAAATCTCTATGAAGTGCCGCCGTCAAATATGAGCGAGGTAAAAGTCGAGGGACTTATTCTTGGCGGGAGGCCCTACGAAAAACAGCGCCAGAGTGTTGCTGCGGCTGTGTTGCGAGGGATGCTGAGCGAGGCAAAGATTTGAGCTATGCATTGGTGTGCTAAGGAACGCAATGCAAAATGGGATTCCTGTTCGGGCGGTGTGACACTCTCTGATAAACTCGGTATTGCGGCTTCCGCCCTTTCCTTTGAATCTTTTACGTCGTAATTTCAGTTTTCTAAGGCGGAGGCTGTTTCCGTTTAAGAACCCCCTCCTCGCTTCGAAGCTTGCTCTGTTAAGCGCTGTACTGTAGTGCCGATGCGGTCTACCGAATAAAAACGAGCAGTAGTGTCGCGGATGACGTTCCTACAGTTGCCAATCCCCGTTTTCCCGCCGCTCAATTCGAGCTTGTAAGATTGTCTGCGTAAGTCCTCCAGTAGGGAGCAACTTCTCCGGGGGCGATCGTCGCCGGCGCCCTGCGCCGGCCATGCTACGATGACCACGGCGTGGCCCGCGGCAGATTGGAGACGACCGTGACCAGGAAGAAACCAATCCACCGCGCGGTCAGGCGCGGGCAGGCCGCCGACAGGTCGGCGGAGGCGTCCACGCGCTCGCCGCGCCTGGCCTTCGGCGCCGTCACGAACCTGTGCGACGCCACCTCGGCGCTCACCGTCGAGGGCGACCTGCCCAGCTCCCTCGCGATCTCCCTGCACGACGCCCCGCGCTCCAGCATCCTCTGGACCGTGTCCCGCTCGTGCCTCGTGAGCCTTCCGTAGGCCCTCGGGACCGCCTTCTCGGAGCCACTCTTCCTCTTTCCGGACATGCCGTCCTCCGATCTCACGGGGCCGGCATGTCCGGCCCTCAGGGTATCGGATTCCCATATTCATCCGCACATGTGCGGATGAATATGGGAGGTGTTCGAATGAAGTTGCCAATCAAGGAGCCATTATTAATGGGAAATGCCGTGGTTTAAAAGAAAGCAAAATCGGTTGACCTGTCATAGATTATAAACGTAATTAACACGCCTTCTCTGTTTTGACTATATGGTGATTCTTCCTGTTTAAAATATGAGGAATCACCATTTCGCTATATTGATTTTTGTAAACCATTTTGACCATTAACAAGGAGATTGACAAACGTGGATCAAGCCACTGCGCTTCACAAGCTTCAACAAGAGGAATATGACATTTTGTGCGCCGTCGCCCGTCTGTGCGATGAAAATGATATCAAATGGATTCTTGATTCAGGAACTGCATTGGGCGCCGCACGTCACGGCGGTTTTATTCCATGGGATGATGACATCGACATCTCAATGACGCGCAATCAGTTTAATAAATTTCTTAAGATTGCAGAAGAGCAACTCTCGTCGGAATATGAGCTGCATACATTTGATAATACGTCTACTTTTGGTGGCTTTTTTGCAAAAATTACTAAGAAGGGAACTGAATTCGTAAATAGCGAATCTTTAGCTTCTGGATATAAACAGGGTATTTTTATTGACGTCTTGGTGCATGACACCTTATCACCTATCGATGATGAACGTAGAAAACAACTTTCAAATGCGTCGCGTTGGCAGAAGATGTCCTACTTGTATCATTCTTCGTTCATCAACGTCCCTCATAAAGGGTTGTTGGGCAATTTGGAATCATTTGGATGCCTTTTAATCCATTATGCTTTAAGAGCAATCATTAGGGATCGAGAAATGCTGAAGCATCACTTCAACAAGTCAATCATTGATGAATCGCCTGCTGTTTTCGGCGATGAAATTAAAAATCTATCCTACGATTCCGATGCCTCCCTTCCTTATGAGATGGTTTACCCGGCGGTTAAGATTAAGTTTATGAACTCTCTGTTTCCTGCTGCTCGGAATATTGAAGGTTATCTATCGGAAATGTATGGGAGCTGGCAAGAGCTACCTGCCCCAGAAGCGAGACATACCCATCTTCCAATTCGCATAGTTTTTTCCGATGGAACAACATGGTCAAAGGCTTAATTGCAGCAAATAATGTTAACCATCTCCATCCGCTCCAGATAGACCGGGCCGTTCGCATCTGCCCTGTGCGCCTCGCTCTCGAGCCCACCGCCCCTGACCAGCGCGTCGTGGGCCCGCTCGAGGTCGTGGATGTGCGGCGACCCGGGCGCTATCCTGCCGCCCATGGCCTTCCTCACGCGC